>RCNC010001975.1_pt1 | contig 13754 bp, 9 predicted proteins | sample 2041301 | NCBI WGS metagenome assembly RCNC01 (sample SAMN09708231, study PRJNA481090) | Marine sediment metagenome, whole genome shotgun sequencing project. | biome: marine sediment; feature: ocean; material: sediment; isolation source: Sewage treatment plant 13A marine sediment (STP13A) ... | reverse complement strand
TCTCAGCTCCGGTGAGTCTCTCCGGAACGAGGTACCGAATTGCATCGGCAGAGGAAATGAGGCCAAGGAAGTCCAGTTTCTCCCCAACCACGGGGACAGCCCGGACCCCCTGGCGAACCATGAGGCCGATGACCTCGGAAAGGGGGGTCTCGGGATAAACCCGATATTCCAGGGGAGTCAGACCATCTGCCACAAGGAGCTGGTCCTGAATTTCCATCTCCATGAATTCGGTCAGGGCGAAAACCTCCCCAGCGTTCTTTGCGGCCTGGAACCGAGTGGCGTTCTCCTTGTCCCGAAAGAACCGAGAGAGGGCCGGTATTGCCTGGATTTTCAGGGGAGAAACCCGCCTGGGAGTAAGGAGAAGGAGCATGGCCGAAGCCGTCCCACCTTCTCCGTGGTCCTCGAGACCGAAGGGCATTGGGGATAAGCCGAGACAGCCGGTCAGTCCCTCCACCTGACTGGTTTGAACCGCAACAAGGACCGCCCACTCATTGATCCGTACCGCCTCACCCCGGGCACCGGAAAGGAATCCACCCGCCAGGCGTACCCCAGCCCCTTCATCCAGGGCTCGGGTGAACTCGAGTCGTTGGAAGAGGAGGCCAACCGCCTCTTCGGCCGTTTCCGCCTCCATGGGGACGAGGATCCGTTCCTTGGAGACGATTTCGGAAAGTAGCATTTCCTACACTAGTCCCCTTTCGAACATCTCCCTGGACCCTCATCGAGCTGAGGGCCCAGGGAGCTATCCAAATCTGGAAAGAACCGCCCTACTAACCCAATGCATCCTTGATTAGATGGGCTATATCGAGGGGTCGGGCCGCCACAGCGATCCCATTTTCCTCGAAGGTCTTGATCTTTTCTTCGGCCGTTCCGGCCGACCCGCTGATAATTGCTCCAGCGTGGCCCATCCGGCGCCCCGGAGGTGCAGTCTGGCCGGCAATAAACCCGACCACCGGAATGTTCAGGTTGGCGCTCACCCAGGCAGCCGCTTCCTGCTCGTCGGTTCCCCCGATCTCGCCGATCATAACGATGGCTTCCGTCTCGGCGTCGTCCTTGAAGGCAGACAGAGCGTCGATGAAGTTCGTACCGATGAGAGGATCGCCACCGATGCCCACGCAGGTGGTCTGTCCTATGCCGCCGTTGGTCAACTGAATGACGGCCTCATAGGTCAGGGTTCCGGACCGGGAGATCACACCAACAGGACCCGGTGCAACGATTTGGGCCGGAAGGATCCCGACTTTGGCCTTTCCTGGGGAAATGATCCCTGGGCAGTTGGGCCCTAGGAGGCGGGCACCTCTGTCCGACACGTACTTCAGGACCCGGGTCATGTCCTGAACCGGCACGCCCTCGGTGATGCAAACGATGAATTCGATTCCCGCGCCTGCAGCCTCCAGAACGGCCCCCGAAGCGAAGGCTGGGGGAACATAAATCGCCGAAGTATTTGCACCAGCTTCGTTTACAGCATCCTCTACGGTGTTGAAGATGGGCACCTTCTTGCCTTCTGGACCTTCGAAGAACTGCCCGCCCTTCCCTGGCGTGACTCCTGCCACAACCTGGGTGCCGTATTCCATCATCTGACGGGTATGGAAGGACCCGTCCCGCCCCGTGATCCCCTGGACCACGAGGCGCGTGTTTTCGTTTACGAAGATAGCCATGGGTATGGACTCTCTATTCTCGTGTTCAGTTGGATCACGCTTGGTTGGCCAAAGCCACGGCCTTCTCGACAACCTCATCCATGGACGTGGCGGCCGACATGCCGGCCGCTTCCAGGATCTTCACACCCTCTTCCTCATTGGTGCCGGTAAGGCGAATAACGAGGGGTACCTTAACGTCGATACGATTCGTGGCTTCAACGATGCCGTTGGCCACGTCGTCGCATCGGGTGATGCCACCGAAGATGTTGAACAGAATCACCTTCACGTTGGGGTCGGAAGTGATGATGTCAAAAGCTGCCACAACCTTGTCCGGGTTGGAGGACCCACCAATATCCAGGAAATTGGCTGGCTCGCCGCCGTAGTACTTCACCAGGTCCATGGTCGCCATGGCCAGGCCGGCACCGTTGACGCAGCATCCGACGCTTCCGTCCAGTTTCACGTAGCTCAGGTCGGCGTCCCGGGCCTTCGTTTCCGATTCCGGCTCTGCCGAAAGATCCCTGAATGCTTCGATATCAGGTTTCCGGAAGAGTTCGTTGTCATCGACGCTCATCTTGGCATCGATGGCCTTCACTTCACCGGCAGGTGTGGAAATCAGAGGATTGATCTCCGCCATGGAAGCCCCGGCGGCGGAAAAGGCCTTGTAGAGCTGCCCAATAATCTTCGCAGCCTGCTTCGCCAGAGCCGGGTCGTCATAGAGAGCCGCCCCGAGCCAATAGGCTTCGTGGGGAAGGAGCCCATAACGGGGGTCGATGGTGAGCTTCTTGATCGCATCCGGATTGGTGTGGGCAACCTCTTCGATGTCCACCCCGCCCTCGGACGAGACCATGAAGGTGATGGACTGGGCGGCCCGATCCATGAGACAGCCGACATAAGCCTCCGTGTCGATGTCCTCAGCCGGCGTAACCAGGACCTTCTCCACCGTCAGCCCTTTGATTTCCATGCCCAGAATAGCCTCGGCATGAACCCGGGCCTCAGCGGAATCGGAAGCCAGCTTGACGCCGCCGGCCTTCCCCCTTCCACCGGAATGGACCTGGGCTTTGACCACTACCCGGCCACCTAGTTTTCGGGCTATCTCCTCGGCTGCCTCAGGAGTCTCGGCCACTTCCCCGGGGGGAACCGGGATCCCGGCCTGCCGAAATACCTCTTTGGCCTGAAATTCGTGGATATCCATCGCGAATCCTCGTGCGGTTCAGATACGTGTCGGACCCCGGACGCACCTCATTGAAGCCCGATGGCTTCAAGGCCCCAGGGACTCGGAAAGGTAGGGGTGAAACGAGGGGAAGGCTAGCCTCCCCCACCCCCTCCCGAGATGTTTCTGAGGAGGGTTCGAAGTTCCTCGAGGGCCCGACCGAATCCGGCATAATCCCCATCCTTCAGACGAGTCTCGGCCACGTCGAGGAGATCCAGCGCCTCTTGGGGCCAGAGTTCCGGTGATGGGACCCGTACCTCCTGCTCTCCACTCGGTGAGAGGGAGAGAAGTTCACCTCCACCCGAAAGGGCAAGGGCCGCAATCGCTTCTTGCAGAGTCTCCTCCATGGCCACCCGACGCCCGTCGCTCACGACGAACCGGCGGAGCTCGGGAATAGCGTCGGCCTCGGCCGCCAGGAAGATGGGTTCGAGATAAAGAAGGGTCTGCCCTACCGGCACGATGTGAAGGTGCCCGGACCAGACCTGACTGCCTCCTTGCCTCCAGAGAGAGAACTGCTGTGCGATAATCGGGTCCTGCTCAACAAGCGCTTCGACCTGGCGTGGCCCCGGCACCCGCTCCTCCACGGCGATATCATAGAGAAGGAGATCCCCGTACCCCTCAGGATCACACCTGGCAGCAAGGATTGCGGTGAGATTCTGGCGGCCGGCCGGCACAAAGACGGTGGTGAGGAGAAACTCTGGCTCGGGCTCACCCGGGAGCCGGTAAAGACCGTATTCCGGAATGTAGGGAACGGGTCGCGTTCCCTGGGCCAACTCCTGAGGAAGGGCCCAAACGTCCTGCTGGCCATGGAAAAGGGCCGCCGTCTCCTGATGGTATTGAAGAAGGACCCTGGCCTGAGCCTCCAGAAGTACCCTGGGGTACCGTACATGGGCCCTCAGATTTTCAGGCATGTCCCCGAAGGGCTGGAAAAGACCGGGGAATACCCCTGCCCACGCTTCCAGAAGGGGATCCTCCTCGTCCATCCGGTAGAAAACCATATCCCCGGTGACGGCATCCAGGGTGATCTTCACCGAATTTCTGAGATAGGTGACTCCTCCCCCACCGGGAAATTCGTGGGGGGACGCCAGGGGGAAGCTCCTGGTGGAAGTGAATCCGTCCAGCATCCAGACGATCCGGCCTTCATGAATGACCGGATACGGTTCCTCGAGGAAGCTGAGGAACGGAGCGATGGCCCCGGCTCGTTCAAAGGCACTTCGGCGATACACCAACAGACTTTCAGGAGAGATCTCGGAGGAGAAGAGGAGGTTCGCGGCACCGTTGGCCCAGGCGAGAGCGAGCTTCCTGAAAAGGCCGCCGATCCTGATTCCCCCGGGGAGATCCGAAAGCTCACCACCAGCGGCAAGGACCGAATCCGGGTCGACGATGGAGTAGAACTGGGCCTGGGAGCCGAAATAGACCGAGGGCTCATCAAGGGTAAGGGGTTCCAGACCGTCGGGCCCCTGGGCGAGAGGTCCGCTGAGACTTTCGGAAGAGACCGGAGGGATCCCGGAAATGTACATGCTGGGACGGCCTTCGGGCGTCCGGCCATTGACGGCGCTGGCTACGGCCCCCATGCCGGCCTGAAAAAGGGTCCGCAGATGGAGGTTTTGCCAGTTCTGGTCCCCGATCCCGCCGGGATCGATCTCTCGGACGGCCAACGCAACAGGGATGGTCCCCCCCGAAGACGGATACCGGTCGACGACTACGTTCTGGAAATCATAGTAGGGAAAACGGGATTCCACCGTGTGGAAGGTTGTGAGGAGAGCCTCCCGAGTCCAAACGGGAAGCCCCTCAAACTGATCGGAGGCAATTTGCCAGTCGGTAGACGCCTCGGAGGAGTAGTCGTATCCCCGGCTCTGAAGGTTCTCCAGGCCAAATCCAATTCGCGTAAACTCCAAATTGGTATCGATATAGGGCGTCTCCCTCACCAGCTCGTTCGGCTCGACCTGGAAACGCTGAACCAGTTCGGGATACAACTGAACCAGGACCAGACCTCCGACCACAACCGCAACCATGGAGGCGACCATGGGCGCCGTTCGCTTCCGGAACCCTCCCCAGGCCACCACCCCGGCGCAGACCAGAGTAATGATAGAAAGGGCCTGGTAGCCCCTCATCCTGGCCGTGGCGTCAGCGAATCCGAAAATCCCCTGGACCCCTGAGTTCCCATCCAGCGTGAGGAGGTAGGGGGCCAGCCAGAACCGGCCTGCGAGGAAGAGGAGGAAAACGGACCCAAGAAGAGTAAGGTGTTTTCTCGGAAGATCGGCCATGAAGAGCCGACCATTTCGGAACGAGAGTGAGCCGGTGGCCGCGTACCCGGCCGCGGAAAAGGACAGAAGGAGGAAAACCAGGGAAAGGCCCAGAATCAAACCCCCACCAAGAATGGGTAGGGAGAAAACGAAGAAGGAGATGTCCTGGCCCGTCCAGGGTTCGGCCAACCCCCATTCGGGAGCCTTAAACATAAGATAGAGCCGGAGTCCGGCACTACCGGGGAAAGCACCCGCCACCCAGAGGCCGAGAAGAAGGGCGATAACGACCGTGCCGAGGGTGATGATCCTTTGGGGAATTTTCTCGGCAATCTCGAGATTCCCGAAGCGACGCTTGATCTGAACCCCGCTGAGGGTCTTGGCAACTACCCGAAAACAGAGATAGGCCAGGATCGCCGTCCCCAACCCAGCCACCACCCTGATCCCCATCTCTGCAAGGGTCCGAGTCCAGAACACCGATGAAAACCCTACTGATCGGTACCAGAGGACCTCGGCATAAAACTTGGCAAGGGCTCCCCCAAGCATGAAGAGAGCGATAAGAGAAACTGCCAGGACCAGGAACACCCGGCCCCCCTTCAGCACGTTCGGGCTCGGTTCAGACATCGATTCCCTGCGTTCTGAGCCATCCTTGCATCAGGCTCTGGATTTCCTGGAGTCGCTCTTCGGTTTTGGCTTCAAACCGGGCCACGATAACAGGCTGTGTGTTTGAAGTCCTCAATAGTCCCCAGCCGTCCCCGAACAGAACCCGGGCACCATCAACGTCGATCACGTCGTGGCTCTGGCTGAAATGCTCCAACGCCCTCTCGACTACCTCCCATTTCTTGGTCTCGTCCACCTCGATCCGGATTTCAGGGGTCGAAACGTATTGGGGGAGGTCGGCCACGATCTCGGAGAAAGACCGGTCCGCCCGGGAGAGGAGGTCCACCAGCCGACAGGCATCATAGGGGGCGTCATCGATGCCGATATAGTCGTCAGCAAAGCAGATGTGGCCGGACAGTTCGCCGCCCAGAGGGGCCCCCAGTTCCTTCATTTTGGACTTGATGTGGGAGTGGCCGGTCTTCCACATGATCGGCTCTCCCCCTGCCGCTGCGAAAACCTCAGGTAGTACCTGGGAGCATTTTACGTCGAACACCAGTTTCTGCCCTGGCCCACGAGTTTCGAGAATGTCCAGGCCGAAGAGAAGGAGGAGGATGTCCCCCCGGACCACCGTCCCGTTTTCGTCCACGGCCCCGATCCGGTCGGCGTCCCCGTCAAAGGCGATACCCAGCTCGGCCTTCCTTTCCTTCACAAGGTCGATCATATCCACCAGGTATTCATCGACCGTGGGATCGGGATGATGGTTGGGGAAGGTCCCGTCCGATTCACAATAGAGTGGGATCACATCCGCCCCGATGGCCCGGAGCAGATCGATGGCCACCAGGGCCCCGGCCCCGTTTCCGCAGTCCACCACCACCCGGACCGGTCGGGCCAGTTCGAACCCCGCTGAAATCTCCGAGATGTAGGACGGGATCGGGTCCTTGTGTACCAGAGAGCCGGCGCCCTCGGCGAAATCGTTCTCCTGGATCCGTCGGAGTAATCCCTGGATTGAGGCCCCAAAGAAGGATCCCCCCTTCTGGGTCATCTTGATCCCATTGTAGTCAGGAGGATTGTGGGACCCGGTTATCTGAATGGCCCCGTCCGTTTCCATGTGTTTCTCGCCCCAGAGGGCGAGGGGGGTGGGGACCGTGCCGAGGCTGATCACATCCACCCCGACGCTGTTAAGGCCCTCCATCAACCCGTCCGCGAGCATCGGCGAGTGGGGTCGGTTGTCCTGGCCCACCACAACTGTCCCAGAGGCCCCGCCGAGGGACTCCCTGAGGGCCGAACCGTAGGCTTTCCCTACCAGGCGCGTCACCTCGGGATCGAGGTCGGTCCCAACGATTCCGCGGATATCGTATTCTCTGAAAATATGGGTGGCGAGGTCCATGTCCGTCCTTGGGTTTCCAGGTTTGTTTGGGGTGTGTACCCGTCGAAGCTAGACGGGCCTCAAGGGGTCGTCAATGCGGGGTCAGGCGAGGGACGGGTGGCTCCGGAATGAAACGCGGCAACCCCGATCCGGAGTTGCCGCGTTTCTCGATCCACGACCCGAGGTGCGAGCCTCTTCCGGCCCGCTCAGGGATTTTTCCCCTACGGCGCCATCCGAGCCAGGAGCCCACCCACGTCAGTCAGTGACCCGACGCTGGACTGGACGAACTCCAGGAATCCGAAAGCTCCCGGGAAGATCCCCAGGAAGAGGATGAGACCCGCCGCCCCGAAGAGAGCTACCCGCATGGACAGGGGAGCAAAAACGGAGGTATGAGCGTCAGGTCCTGAAGCATCCCGCATCCACATGAACCAGACCACCCGGAGGTAGTACCAGTAGGAAAGGAGGGTGGAGAGGACCAAAACGATGGCGAGGGTCCAGAGGTCTGCTTCCAAAGCCCCCTGAAGGAGGAAGATCTTCCCGATAAACCCACCAGTGCCCGGAAAACCGGCCAAAGAGAGAAGAAAGACCGTCAGGAGGACGCCTAAAACGGGTTGTTGCCAGCCGAATCCACCGTAGTCCTCGATCTGGAGCCGATCCTCACCATGGTGGGCCACGCTGATCACCACGGCGAAAGCGCCAATATTCATCAGGGTGTAGACGAGGAGGTAGAAGAGCATGGCGGCTGATGCCATCTCATTGGCTGCTGCTACAGCAACAATGAGATACCCGCCGTGGGCGATGCTGGAGTAAGCCAGCATGCGTTTGACGTTGGATTGAACCAGGGCGATCAGGTTGGCCGTCACCATCGTGATGGCAGCCAGCCACCAGAGGATCAAGAACCAGGCCTCCGGGACCGAAGAGAAGGCCACCATAAAGACCCGGAGGAAAGCCAAAAAGGCTGCCGCTTTGACCCCGGTCGCCATAAAGGCTGTGATGGGAGTCGGGGCCCCCTCGTAGACATCAGGAGTCCACATGTGGAAGGGCACTGCCGCGACTTTGAACCCAAATCCGATGGTGAGGAAAGCAATTCCGAAAGCGAGGAGCGGCCCGGTGGCGGCCCCTTCCATCATTGCGTCGGACATGAGGGCGATGTTGGTCGTCCCGGTGGCGCCATAGAGAAGGGCTATCCCGTACAGGAAGAACCCGGTGGAGAAAGCCCCTAGCAGGAAGTACTTCAGTCCCGCCTCAGCCGACTTCCGATCCCTCCGGTTCATGGCCGCCAACGCGTAGATGCCGATGGACATGACCTCGAGACCCAGGAAGAGGATGATCAGGTCCTCGGTCCCGGCCATGATCATCATGCCAACCACAGCGAACAGCATCAGGGCGTAGGTCTCCCCAACCTGCAGCCGTTGCCGGGTCATGTAGGCCATGGAGATGAGGATGGAGAGGGCCCCTGCCAGGAGGAAGATCCAGTTGGCGAAGAGCCGGAAGCGGTCGATGACCACCATCCCGTCTCCACCGGTCTGAGTCACACCGTAGAGCCAACCGTTGGCTCCCGCTGCCAGGACAAGCCCGACGAGGGCCAGAGTACCCAGATCACGAGATCCGGCCCTGTTCTCCTCCTCCTTGTTCCAAACACCAGCGACCAGAACGATCATCCCAAAAACGGACAGGACGATCTCCGGGAGGAGAGCCAGAAGGAAGTGTGCCTGTGAAGAGAAATCGAGTTCCATGGGAGCCTATTCCTCATCCCCGGTGTGAGTGACGGGAGATTCTTCCGCGTCTTCCTCGACCGCCGGAGGGCTTGTGCTCGAAAAAGTCACCGGAGCCTCCAGTTCAAGCCGGTTTTCGGCTTGGAGGCCATTGTCGTGTACATATTCAAGGATGTTCCGGACGCTGGGCTCCATCCTCTCTAAAAACACAGTCGGCTGCACCCCAATCCAGATCATCAGGGCAACCATCGGTGCGAGGATGACCATTTCCCGGCGGGACAAATCCGGTATTTCCTTGTTCTCCTGCTTCTCCAGTGCGTTGAAGAACACCTTCTGCACCATGGGAAGCATGTAGTATGCAGCAAAGATCACCCCGCTGCCGGCGATAATGGCCATGATGGGTCGGGCCTCGAACGCCCCCAGCAAGGCCAGGAACTCACCCACGAATCCGCTGGTGCCCGGGAGCCCGATCGAAGCCAGCGCAGTGATCATGAACACCGTGGCGAACCAGGGCGCGACCCGGCCGATCCCCCCGAAGTCGGCGATCATACGGGTGTGCCGCCGCTCGTACATCATGCCGAGGAGAAGGAAGAGGGCCCCCGTCGAAATCCCGTGGGAAATCATGACGATGAGACCGCCCTGAAGCCCGTTTACGGTCAGGGCAAAGATGCCCAGGACCACAAAGCCCATGTGGGCCACCGAGGTGTAGGCCACCAACTTCTTGGCGTCGGGCTGTACCGCAGCCACCCAGGCCGTGTAAATGATCCCGATGATCCCCAGAACCATCATGAGGGTGATCACTGTGGGATGCTGAGCTGCGGCCGGGAAGAAGGGCAAAAGGAACCTTAGGAAACCGTAGGTCCCCATCTTCAGGAGCACCGCAGCCAGTACCACCGATCCCGGCGTGGGCGCCTCAACGTGGGCATCCGGGAGCCAAGTGTGGAATGGAAACACCGGCACCTTGATAGAGAACGCCAGGCAGAATGCCGCGAAGAGCCAGAGCTGTTCATGCAGGGTCAGGTCCGCGTTCAGAAGTGCCTGGTACGCGAAAGAGGGTTCCCCCGTCACACCCTGGGCGGCGAAGAACAGATAAAGAAGCGCCACCAGCATGAGAAGAGATCCAAAGGCCGTGAAGAGGAAAAACTTCACCGCCGCGTAGATCCTCCGCTCCCCTCCCCAAACCCCGATAATGAAATACATGGGGATGAGGGTGATCTCCCAGAAGACATAGAACAGGAAGAGGTCGATGGAGATAAACACTCCGATGACCCCCGTCTCCATGAGGAGCATCAGGGCATAAAAGGCCTTCTCATGCTTCTTGATGTAATTGAAGGACCCGAGGATGGCCACGGCTGTGGTGAAGGCCGTAAGCATCACCATGAAGAGGCTGATACCGTCCAGCGCGACCGCGTAGCTCACACCCCAACTGCTGATCCAGGGGGTGGAACTCTCGAATTGGAAGGTGCCAACCCCGGGATCGAAGGCCCACCACAAACCCAGGCTCAGAACAAGAAGGACCAGGCTCCAGCCAAAAGCGAAAGTCTTCGCCCGGGCTGTTGGACCCAGAAGGACCAGCGCCATCCCTACAAGAGGGAGCCACAGGAGCGCATGAAGGATCCAGTTGCCGTATCCGATGGAATCGAGAAAGGAAAGCATTCGTTTCTTCCCTCTAGAAGGCGACGACCCCGAGGATTATTAAAACCCCGATGGCCAGGAAGAGGGCGTAGGTATTGACCGATCCGGTCTGGAAGAGGCTTCCAAACCAACCCACGGCTCGGGCCAGATTCCCCAAGCCGTTTGCGATCCCGTCCACAACTCCCGCATCGATGACCTTCCATGCGAAGCGGGAGGCACGTATGAGGGGCTGGACGATGATCCGGTCGTAGAACTCGTCGACGTAATACTTCATGTAGAGGACCTTCTTGAAGCCCTCCGGAGCCGGCGACTCGCTTGCCGGCAGAATCTTGTAGCCTCCGACCACCCGGGCCGAAACCAGAACCACGACCAACGCAGCCAGAGTGGAGAGAACGGCCCAGAGGAGTTCACCTCCTCCGAACGGGGAGTGATGCGCGAAGTCCCCGGCGTTGGCCGCCTGAATCTCCGTGGCGACCCCTGCGATGGGATACAGCCATTCATGCAGCCACTCCGTCATGGGCAGGAGTCCATATCCGCCCAGGAAAGACTCGGAGATGGCGTGGGGCACGTTGATCCAGCCGCCGAAGATGGAGAGGAAGGCCAGAATGGCCAGGGGCACCCACATGACCCAGGGGGCCTCGTGAAGGTGCTTGGCTTCTTCCTGCCCGGTCCGGTTCGTCCCGTGGAACGTCATGACCATGAGCCTGGTCATGTAGACGGCCGTAATCATGGCCGCAGCCAGCGCCATGATCCAGATGATCGTAAACCAACCCCCGAACATGCCGTCGGCCCGGGCCCCCGCCATCCAAATGATCTCATCCTTTGAGAAGAACCCTGCGAAGGGCCAGATCCCGGCGATAGCCAGGGTGGCGATCCACATGGTGAGCCAGGTGATGGGCATGAACTTCCGAAGCCCACCCATGTTCCTCATGTCCTGGGGGTCCGCATCGTTGTGCGTGTGATGCAGGGCGTGATGCATGGAATGGATCACAGCGCCCGAACCCAGGAAGAGGAGGGCCTTGAAGAAGGCGTGGGTCATCAGGTGGAAGACCCCAGCCGCATAGGCCCCCACCCCCACCCCGATGAACATGTAGCCCAACTGGGAGATGGTGGAGTAGGCCAGAACCCGCTTGATATCGTATTGAGCCATTCCGATGGTGGCCGCAAAGAGGGCGGTCACCGCCCCGATGAGGGCCACCGAAAGCCCGCCCACAGGAGCCAGGGCGAAGAGAACCGAAGTCCTCGCCACCATGTACACACCCGCCGTGACCATGGTGGCGGCATGGATCAGAGCCGATACAGGTGTGGGCCCTGCCATGGCGTCGGGTAGCCAGACGTACAGAGGAATCTGTGCGCTCTTCCCTGTGGCTCCCAGGAGCAGGAACAGGGTGATGGCCGTAACGACTCCACCACCATAGACCAGAGCATCCGGGGCGGCGTGGAAAACGTCCACGAAGTTCAGGGTCCCGAATCCCCCAAAGGAACCCCAACCGGCGAACAGAATGAACATGGCCGCCAGAAAGCCCAGGTCCCCGATCCGGTTGACGATAAACGCCTTCTTCCCGGAATCAGCTTTCTCCCTGTCGGTAAACCAGTACCCGATGAGGATGTAGCTGCAGAAACCCACCCCCTCCCATCCGACGAACATCAGAAGGAAGCTGGCCCCGGTGACCAGAATCATCATGAAGAAGATGAAAAGGTTCAGATAGGCGAAGTACCTGGGGTAGCCTTGGTCATCCCCCATGTAGCCCACACTGAAGAGGTGGATCAGGAATCCCACCCCCGAGACCACCATCATCATGATCATGCTGAGCTGGTCGAGCTGCAGGGCCACATCAACCTTGAAGGCCCCAGTGCTCATCCAGGTCCAGTAGGGATCCGTGACGAAGGGTTCGTGGAGGTCCGCCCCAAGCATCCGGGCGAAGTTCACCAAGACGATCAGGAAAGTCAGGCCAAGAACCCCGGGCCCGATCCAGGTGGGCAGACGATGCGTGAGGGGGCGCTGTCCCCCCTCGAAGAAGTCCAGTTCAGACCCCCCTCTCAACGCATCCGCCGACCGCCTGGAGGCAGCCAGGGCCAGGGCTCCATTCAAAAGGAACCCGATGAGAGGAAGAAGAATGACCAGACCGGGCAGGAACGGTTCGAAAGCCTCACCGGCGAGCCCTTGGGCCGCCGCAGTGACCTCGTGTCCTTCCTGCAGAGCGAAGAAACCCAGTGGAAGAGTCATGCCCCTACCACTTCAGAAGGTTGAAGTTGTTCACGTTGACCGTTTCGTAGTGCCGGAAGATGGAGATGATGATGGCCAAACCCACGGCAGCCTCCGCCGCGGCGACGGTCATGACAAAAAAAACGTAAAGCTGTCCTTCGATGCCCATGTATCTGGAGAGAGCGACGAAGGAGAGGTTCACCGCGTTCAGCTGGAGCTCGACGCAGAGGAACATGATGATGGCATTCCGGCGAACCAGAAAACCGAATGTTCCCACCGCAAAGAGAATGGCGCTGACAATGAGGGCTTCAGCAAGAAGGTTGGTAAGCATGCTTCTTCACACCCTCCTTTTCGCCAGGGCCAGGGCCCCGACAATGGCAACGAGAAGAAGGATACCTGTGAGCTCGAAGGCCACCACATAGTCTCCGAAAAGGGGCTCGGCGATCGCTCCGACCGCCCCTTGACTGGCCAGAAGGGCATCGATGACCTCAGCCCCCTGAGCGTTTTGGTAGATGGGGAAGGACTCGGTCCCCCTGAACTGCCGGACCAAAACCCCTGCCATGCCGCCGGCGATCATAAAGGCGAAAATGGCCCAGGCTCCCCCCTTTAAGTCTTTTTGATAGTCATGTCCCAGATTCAGGAGCATGATGACAAAAAGGAAGAGAACCATGATGGCCCCGGCGTACACGATGATCTGGATCGCAGCCAGGAAGTGAGCTTCGAAAAGCACATAGATTCCTGCCAAAGACGCCAGCGTAGCCACCATATAGAGGAGGCTCGCCACCGGGTTTTTCCGCGTCACCATGGCGATGGCGCTCCCGATGGTCATGCCACTGAAGACGTAGAAGAGGAAGTCGGCACTCATCAGGAAGTCGAAGAAATTGGCCATAGGTATTCTCCCCTCATTCCGACTTGGGATCGGAGGGATCCCAGAGGAGTGACGTGGGGTGATCCTGCTCCATGAGCCGATCCAGGTCGTATACGAAGCGGTCCCGGGTGTACTCGGCGTTCTCGAAGTCGACACCCACATGGATGGCTTCTACCGGGCAGACCTCCTGACACATTCCGCAGAAGATGCACCGGAACTCATCGATCTCGTAGACGATGGGGTACCGGTTGCCCTGGTCGTCCTCTCCACCTACCAGCCG
>RCNC010002240.1_pt1 | contig 13757 bp, 10 predicted proteins | sample 2041301 | NCBI WGS metagenome assembly RCNC01 (sample SAMN09708231, study PRJNA481090) | Marine sediment metagenome, whole genome shotgun sequencing project. | biome: marine sediment; feature: ocean; material: sediment; isolation source: Sewage treatment plant 13A marine sediment (STP13A) ... | reverse complement strand
TCATAAATGTTTCTTTCAAATTATTTAAAAAGATATTTTGGTTTTTCTACTTTCAAAGGAAATCAGGAGCCCATCATTAGAAATGTCCTGGACAAAAATGATACGTTTGTATTAATGCCCACTGGAGGGGGAAAATCATTATGTTATCAATTGCCGGCAATGATTCTTCCTGGCACGGCCATTGTGATCTCTCCTCTAATTGCCTTAATGAAAAACCAGGTGGACTCCATGCGTAATTTTAGTGCAGAAGATGGAATCGCCCATTTTTTAAATTCTTCTCTAAATAAAGCAGCTATTCAGCTTGTAAAAGACGATGTTTTAAAAGGGCACACAAAACTCCTGTATGTAGCCCCGGAGTCTCTAACCAAGTTGGAAAACATTGAATTTCTTAAAAAAGTAAATATCTCATTTTATGCCATAGATGAGGCTCATTGCATCTCAGAATGGGGTCATGATTTCAGACCGGAATATAGGCGGATCAGACCTATTATCAATCAAATTGGAACTGGTCCAATGATTGCACTTACAGCAACTGCCACTCCAAAAGTTCAGCATGACATACAAAAAAATCTAAGCATGCTGGATGCGAATGTCTTTAAGTCTTCCTTCAACCGGCCAAATTTATATTATGAAGTTCGGCCAAAGACTAATGCCACAAGAGAACTAATACGATTCATAAAAAACAATACTGGTAAATCTGGTATTGTATATTGCCTTAGCAGGAAGAAAGTGGAGGAATTGGCGGAAACCTTAAAAGTAAATGGAATTAAAGCCCTTCCCTATCATGCAGGCATGGATTCAGCTACCAGAAGCTCAAACCAGGATAGCTTTCTAATGGAGGATGTTGATGACTATTGCATTTGGAATGGGTATTGACAAACCCGATGTTCGTTTTGTTGTACATTATGATATTCCTAAAAGTCTGGAAGGATATTACCAGGAAACTGGGAGGGCCGGTCGTGATGGAGGAGAAGGAAAATGCATAACTTTCTATAGCTACAAAGACATTCAGAAGCTGGAGAAGTTTATGGAGAAAAAACCAATTGCAGAACAAGAAATTGGACGACAACTTTTGCTGGAAACAGTATCATATGCAGAGTCATCTGTATGCAGACGTAAACAATTGTTACATTATTTTGGTGAAGAATACCATGAAGGGAATTGCGAAACCTGCGACAATTGCTTACACCCCAAAACTCAGATAGAAGGAATGGACTATGTGGTTAAAGCCTTGAAAACTATCCTTTTGGTAAATGAAAAGTACAAAGCAGACCATGTTTCGAATATTCTTGCTGGAAAAGCAAGCTCTGATATAAAGGCCTATAAACATCATAAGATTGAAATATTTGGCTGGGGAAACGAGAAAGATGAAAAGTTCTGGGGAGCAGTAATTCGGCAGGCATTAATTAGGAAATTTATTATAAAAGACATTGAATCTTACGGACTTCTAAGACTTACTGACCTGGGAAAAGAATTTATTAACAATCCGTATTCATTAACGCTGACTGAAGATCACGATTATATGGACAAGGATGACGATGATCTGAGTTCATCTGGTAAAACCGGTGCAGTTGATGAGCAGCTGTTTAATATGTTAAAAGACCAGCGAAAAACAATTTCCAGGAAACTAAACCTCCCTCCTTTTGTTATTTTCCAGGATCCTTCCCTTGAGGATATGGCCATTCAATACCCAATAACCATAGAGGAGTTGCAAAATATTACCGGTGTAGGTGTAGGAAAGGCTAAAAGATACGGGAAAGAATTCATAGAGCTTATAAAGGCGCATGTTGAAGAGAATGAAATTATTCGTCCTCAGGACATGGTTGTTAAATCAGTCGTGAATAAATCTGGCCTTAAAGTTTATATAATTCAGGGAATCGACCGTAAGATGTCACTCGAGGATATAGCAAACTCTAAAAACATCGAAATGAGTGCACTTCTCGATGAGATCGAATCAATTGTGCAATCAGGAACAAAATTAAATATTGATTACTACATTAATGAAGTTCTTGATGAGGATCACCAGGACGATATCTTCGAATACTTCAAGGAAGATGCTGAAGTTGAATCTATTGAGGCCGCAAAAGAGGAGCTTAGTGATGATTATACAGAAGAAGATATCCGATTGATGAGGATTAAATTCATGTCTGAAGTAGGGAACTAGAATCACACAAAATCCTCTTTTTATTTATTCTTCAACCAAGAATCCATTTTGATTATTGTAAATCAATGTAATATTATTGATCTTTGATCGTCATATAAAAAACTCAAAAATAATCCCCGTGAATGAAGTTTTAAAAATTTCTGGTCTAACCAAACGATACAAGAATATTGTAGCCATTGATAATTTATCCCTCAACATTGAAAAGGGAAATGTCTATGGAATTTTAGGGCCAAATGGTAGTGGCAAAACCACCACACTTTCTATAATAACAGGTATTCTCCATCAGGATAGTGGATCTTTTGAATGGTTTGAAAAGCCCTTCACACCCGACTCATTAATTAGAATTGGAGCACTGGTTGAAACACCAAATTTTTATCCTTACCTGTCATTGTATAAAAATCTGCAAATAGTAACCCGAATAAAATCTATTGATGATGATGACATAAACAGGGTTTTGGGTAAAACCAATTTGTTACCCAGGAAGCATTCACGGTTTAGCACATTGTCACTTGGAATGAAGCAGCGTTTGGGCCTAGCTGCCGCCATGCTGGGAGATCCTGAGGTACTTGTGCTGGATGAGCCTACAAATGGTCTGGATCCAGAAGGTTTTGCAGAGGTAAGAGCAATCATTTTAAAAGAGGCTGAAGAAGGCAAAACCATACTATTGGCAAGTCATGTATTAGATGAAGTTGAAAAGGTATGTTCACATGTTGCCATTCTCAAAACCGGCAAGGTGATTAGCAATGGAAAGGTTCATGAATTATTGATAAAAGATGATATTGTTCGTATTACTACTAATAAACCTGACGAATTATTCGAGGCCCTTGTTCGGGGTGGTTGGGCAAAAAAGATTGATAAAGAGAATGATGAGATAATACTGACTTTAATGGATAATAAGTCGCCAGGTGAATTGAATGAATTTGCATTTAAAAATGGATTTGTACTTGAAAAAATTGAAATCACCAAACAAAGTCTAGAATCTCAGTTCCTCGAACTCGTTAAATAGAATACTATATTTTGATATCCAATTATAATGAAAAAACTATTTCAAATAGAGCTCATAAAAACACTAAATAACTCAACCTTTAAAGTGTTTTTGATTCTTCACCTGTTGCTTTTCCTTCTTCTTGTCTATGTTTTAACGCGCGTTGATATTACTGCTCCAGGATTTAGTACGAAAAAAGTATTTATGTTTCCAAATGTTTGGGAAGTGATCTCATGGATGGCCAGCTGGTTTAACATGTTATTTCTGGGAATAATTATAATTGTATTAACCGGGAATGAATTCGCTTTTAAAACATCCAGAATGCAGATCATGAATGGCCTGAGTCGAAATGAATTTTTGATTGGAAAGGGTATTGTGATTCTAACTGTAGCCCTTTGGGGACTGTTGATTGTTTTTCTAACCAGTATCATTACTGGTATGATTTACACACCAGATATAACTTTCCAGGTAGTTTTTCAGAACTCTCAATACATCTTAATTTATTTTTTACAGGCAGCTGGATATATGTTTTTTGCGTTGCTTATAGTGACTCTTTTCAGGTCAAATGCCCTCTCAATAATGATGTATTTATTAATATTTATATTAATTGAGCCCATTATCCGGGTATTCTTCCCAAAGGGAGCACGGCCATACTTTCCGACCAAAGTTTTGAAGGACCTAACGCCCATGCCGGAATTTCTGTCAATTACATCAGATTCCGAGATGATTGATGCTGCTGGACAGAATCAATTTGATTTGGATGTGATTGGAATTCTTCCACAGTCAATTCCTATGGGAACTTCCATTGCTCTTGCAATAGTTTATATTGCATTATTCGTAAGCATTACTTATTGGATTATTCAAAAAAAGGATTTTTAATCCGGGGATTCAAGAAAACATCAGAATTAATCTAATGTTATTACTGGTCCTTTATACATCTGACAGACCTACCAGAGGCCTTTGCAATACCATTACGACCAATTAAAGTCCCCCCTGCAAGTCCACGATACCAGGCATTCGTTCCTTCGCCCGAAGAAGTCCAGAATCTGGCCAATGTTCCGAGTTCCTCAAATATACCATCTTTATATCGTCCACCTGGAAGGGCAGTAAAACCTGATTCGTTGTTGGCTACATTCGAAACCCAATGTGCAGTGCCTACTTCCTTTAACATCCCTCCTTCATCATCACCACGCCAGCTAGTTTTAACAACGGTGGTATCTGCCATACCTAAAAACATTTCCAATTTCTGCCACTCTTCATCACTAGAAACATGCCAGCCATCAGGACAAACTCCCTGGTTAGAAATTTCAGTATATTGCATCATTTCATCCCACAGGTAAAGGCCACCATATACATCACTATTACTTTCATCGTTATCGTAGCTATACTTTTCTATTACACCATTATCCGATTGTCCAACTGCATCTGAAACCTTAATACCCACATTTAAATTTTCTGCCATCCAGAGCTGGCTTCCGATCTGGGCAGTTTTGTAAACTTTCCCATCACGCGAGTCTGTCAAATCTGAACCCGGAGTCACTGTAATAGTAAACTCCACTTCATTTCCATATCCAGTTCCATATGATGTTGTGGCATAGGCTCGAATATAAATTGTTACATTTTTTGTCAAATCAGTTAGTTTACTATCGTAGCTTCCTATTCCAGTCCCATCTGAAGTGTGATCATCAGAAAGAGTGGGACTTCCTGATGTATTCCAGCAAACTCCTCTAGCAGATATTTCGGAACCACCATCTGCAGTCACTTCACCACCCGAAGAAACGGTACTAATTGTAAACTTCGAAATAGCAGAGGTAGTTAACTGTGGAATTCCTTCACTTGTATTAAAGCTCTCAATTGAACCATATACAACCTTGTCCTCCTGAACGGCATAAGCCCTTATGTAATAGGTAACACCTGCATCCAAGCCTGATATTTCACTTGTAAAAGAACCTACGCTTGCTGTACCAATACTGGTTTTATAATCACTAGTACTTGGTTGTGATGTTGTTGACCAACAATGACCATATTCAATAACTCCACCTCCCAGGTCAATCAAATTTCCTATTGCTTTTGCTGAAGAAGCAGTTACTTCCTGGATTTGACCAGTATCAATCTTTGCCGGGTCAATCTTCTGACAGGAATAAATAAACAATGTCATTCCCACTACTGTGGATATCAGGCCAAATTTCTTGAAAGTATCAAACATTTTAAAAAGATAAATTAAGGTTGCAAAAATAAATATTATACGGAAAACCTAAGCTTAAGGTTTTTTTATTTAAAGTTAATATCTACATCTAAAGAAATCCTATGACCAGGTTTTCTTCAAGGGCAATTAATATTTTCTATCCTTCCAACTGAATTTTGCAAATATCAAGCCAAAGAATCCAGCTAGTGTAACATACAAAGGATATATTACTTGCAGAGGAATAAAATACCTAATGAGATCTTTTCTATCAAAAAAGGAAAGTACATTTGAAAGAAGCAGATAATCCGGAACAGATTTTATGACAAAAAGAAATGCATACATAATAAAGAAGATTGGGTAAAAAATCCCTGCTATCAATGTGCTAAGCATTAGAAAACCCACTAGCCAAACTATGACTGCTGAAAAAATCATGTCGAAATCCGTATAGTATTTACTTTTAGATACCCATCGCACTCTTTGTTGCCAAAATTCCTCAAATCCTGTCGGTAAATGGGTTGAAACAGCAGCCTTATTTGATTTTAAAAACCGGATTTTCGATTGCTCATTTTTCTTAAGTTTAAGCATGAAAAAAATATCTTCTCCTGAAGCTGTTTTACTATTAAAAGGTTGCGATACAGAATTAAAAGAAGTGCGAGGATAAGCCAGGTTTGCACCATTGTTCATTATGGGATGCTTTATGCCGGCAGCACCAGCTGCAGAGCCAATCAAACTAAAAAACTCCAATGCTACCAACTTTGAGAAAACACTCTCATTTCTTGATGGCAGAACCGGACCAATAAGCATGTCAGGACTGTTTTCACTGTAATAAGATGTAATTGTTTTCAACCAATCATTGCCCATTCTGCAATCGGCATCAGTTGTAATAAAAAGCTCTCCAGAGCATATTTCAATAGCTTCCGATATAGCCTGTTTCTTTCCTTCGCCTTGGTTCTTTATTAGTTTGAAAGAAGTATTAACTTCAATAAGATTTTTAACCAAATCATATGATCCATCCGTAGAGTGATCATCTACAAGAATTACCTCAAACAATTCTGAAGAATAGCTTTGGTTTATAAGATCGTTAAGTAAATTTTGTAAAACCTTCTCTTCATTTCGAAAAGCAACAATTACAGAGACTTTTGGTGAAAAAGTAAAGCTTCCTGGCTTGAAAACAGGAGTTTTTATCCAACCATAATAGTACCAAAATATCAGGCTGGAATAAATAATTCCTGACATGACAACAAAAAAGCCAATTAAAGTGATAGTCATAATGACTGATAGAACATTTTCTGAGGCATTAATGCAATTTGAAAAGACAAATGCAATGAACTAACAATAAACTGCCCACAAAAATGGCAAAAATCAAGATTTCATCCATTCAAACAGGCGATAATGATTCCCATCCATATTTAGTTTTGCATATACTGTCTGGGCTGGTTTATTATCAGAATCAACATACAATCGAATTCCCATAATATTTGGCAGCTCAGCTATTTGGTCCTGAATATATTTATACATCATTTTATATACCCCTTGCTTCCTAAATTCAGGCAATACATAAACTGACTGTATCCAGTAAACTTCACCATTTCTCCAGTCACTCCATTCAAAAGTGGTAAGAAGTGAGGCAGCTACCTTATCATTTATTGTTGCAATATAATATTTCCCTTTGGAGGGATCATCGAAAACAGCTTTCACCCCTTTTTCAACAACATGCCTATCAAGATCAATACCTTCAGTTTCTTTCGCCATGGCCAACTGAAAATCAACAATATTAGCTTGAATTCTGGAATTTGCCTCTGTAACTACAATCATTACAATATAAATTTGAATGAATTATATGGATTTATTTTACTTTTTGTCAGATTTCCTATACTCAGTTTTCAGCAATAAAAGGCCCAAAACTGCTGCAATTACGGAAGCAGCTAATATTCCAACTTTTGATATCTGTACATATTCTTCGGAGCTAAATGCAAGACCTGAAATAAATATTGACATAGTAAAACCTATACCGGCAAGTAAACCAACTCCATAGATTTGCCTCCAACTTAAACCCTCAGGCAAGGTTGCCAGTTTTAACCAAACTGCAAGTCTCGAAAATAGGGATATTCCAAGAAACTTCCCGAGCACCAGTCCAAATATTATTCCAATCGAAATCGGATGGAATAGCATGCTAAAAAAGTCCCCTTCAATATGTACACCGGCATTAGCTAGAGCAAAAAGTGGAAGGATAATGAAGGCAGTAATAGGATGCATAGCATACTCCATCTTTTGTAATGGTGTATGGGCCTGGATAGATAACTTCTCGATTTTACTCAATAAGTGAGATTGTTTGCCAGTTAACAGGGCTGAATTATTTGGTTTTTCCTTCTCAAATTTCTTTATGAATTGGTTTATCCGGTCAATATAGGTGGTCTCAGTAATTTTGGGATTAACAGGAATGGTGAAGGCGATGAGTACTCCGGCAATGGTAGCATGCACTCCAGAATATATAAATGACATCCAAACTCCAACCAGACCAACAATTGCATAAAATGCCGTTCTCCTGACACCGAGTTGATTTGCTATTATAAGAACAGATAAGAAAATAGCGGCATTAATTAACTCAGCAAAATTTATGGAGTCTGTATAAAAAATGGCAATAATAAGTATTGCCCCTAAGTCGTCTGCAATGGCCAAAGCTGTCAGAAAAATTTTTAAATTAATATTTACCTTGTCGCCAAGTAAGGACAAAATACCCAATGCAAAAGCAATATCCGTTGCCATTGGAATTCCCCACCCATTCATATATTCAGGGCTATTTATGTTTACGATAACAAAAAAAACAGCCGGTATAACCATACCCCCCACCGCCGCCATAATGGGTAAACTGGCCTTCTTCATAGTTGATAATTCCCCGGCCATTACCTCACGCTTAATTTCCAGTCCAACAGTAAAAAAGAACAGAGCCATGAGGCCATCATTTATCCAATAATGCAAGGTCTCCCGAAGCTCCCAATTCCCAAGTGAAAGACCGAACTCTAAATCATGCCAGATGAAATGGTAACTTTCGTAGAACCTTGAATTTGCCCATACAATAGCCACAATTGTAACAAAGATCAGGATAATCCCACCCAAAGATTCTTCTTTGACATAATTTTTAAAGTTAAAACCTCCAGCGTTAGGATTTTTTACAAATTTCATCTTTTAACTAACTTAAGGTTAGAAATAAATCACTATTGATACCAACCTAAGGCAGGTGTTAATATTCATCCCAGCTTTTTATAGCTATTTCGTCTACCTCCATATTACAAAAGGCCAAAATGAATGCACTAGCAAGTCGTGCATTTGTTATAAGTGGAATATTAAAATCCACTGCACTACGTCGAATCATATAATCATTTTCAAGTTCTGACTTTGAAAGGTTTTTTGGGATATTAACAACCAGGTCAATCTCTTTGTTCCGAATTAAATCAAGAGCATTTGGTTGGGATTTCTCATCTGGCCAAGCCACTGGAGTAGCCTCAATTCCATTTGATTCAAGGAAACGCTGTGTCCCTCTAGTAGCATACAGACTGTATCCCTTATTTCGAAGTGCCTGTGCACTATTGATTAGTTCAACCTTATCACGTGCAGGACCGGTTGACAAAAGTATCCCCTTTTTTGGAATATGATAACCCACTGAAAGCATCGACTTTAATATCCCTTCATAGAAGTCCTCTCCAATGCAACCCACCTCACCAGTGGAGGACATATCAACACCCAATACCGGGTCAGCTTTTTGAAGTCTGGAAAAGGAAAACTGGGGGGCTTTTACTCCAACATATTCAAGGTCAAAGATTGATCTACTTGGCTTCGTAACTTCTTTACCAAGCATAATTTTCGTGGCTAACTCAATGAGATTCATCTTTAATACCTTTGAAACAAAAGGCATGCTCCGAGAAGCTCTCAGATTACATTCAATCACTTTAATATCATTATCCTTTGCCAGGAACTGCATATTGAAAGGTCCCGAAATATTCAACTCTTCAGCAACTTGCCTGGATATCTTTTTAATCCTTCGAACAGTTTCAAAATAGATTTTCTGTGGAGGAAACACCATGGTAGCATCCCCGGAATGGACTCCTGCAAACTCAACATGTTCTGAAATAGCGTAGGCAATTATCTCACCCTCTTTTGCTACAGCATCAATTTCGATCTCTTTGGCCTGTTCAATAAATTCAGAAACAACAACTGGATACTGTTTTGAAACATTGGCGGCAAGTTCAAGAAAATGATCCAATTCCTCCTCATTTGATACTACATTCATGGCCGCACCAGATAAAACATAGGATGGACGCACCAGAACAGGAAAACCAATACGATTTACAAATTCATGAATATCATCAATGTTTGTTAGTTCCTTCCACTGAGGTTGATCAACCTCAATTTTATCCATCATCATGGAAAACTTATGTCGGTTCTCAGCATTATCAATTGAAATGGGTGAAGTACCTAAAATATGAATATTCTGCCGGTATAGGCGCATAGCCAGGTTGTTTGGTATCTGACCACCCATAGAGACAATAACCCCCTTAGGCTCCTCAAGGTCAAGTATATCCATCACCCTTTCAAATGACAGCTCATCAAAATACAGGCGATCACTTATATCGTAATCGGTACTAACTGTTTCTGGATTATAATTTATCATTACAGACCGATAACCCTCTTCCTTTACAGTGGTAAGGGCGTTTACGGTACACCAGTCAAATTCTACACTACTCCCAATTCTGTAAGCACCAGAGCCAAGAACCACAACTGATTCTTCTTTATCACCGTAATCCATATCGTGTTCATTTCCACTGTAGGTTAAATAAAGATAATTTGTTTGTGCAGGGTATTCTGCCGCCAGAGTATCAATCTGTTTTACAAATGGAGTTATACCTTTCGATTTTCTATATTCTCTGACCCGAATAAGATCCTCCTCTATATCATGCACTTCAGACTTTAATATATATCTTGCAAGCTGAAAATCAGAAAAACCCAGGATTTTTGATTCCCTGATTTTCTCATTGGATACCTCCTCCAATGAATCATATTTTGTAAGCTGATTCTTTAGATTTACGATATTTAACAACTTATGTAGAAACCACTTATCAATCTTAGTCAGTTTATGTATTCTATCAATATCATATCCATTTTCAAGGGCATCAGCAATCACGAATATCCTCATATCAGTAGGTCGCGATAACTCGTTATCAATATCTTCAAATGTTAAATCCCTGTTTCCCACAAAACCATGCATCCCCTGCCCTATCATTCTAAGCCCTTTTTGAATGGCTTCCTCAAAGGTCCTTCCAATTGACATTACCTCTCCCACACTCTTCATGCTGCTACCAATTAAATGGGAAACGCCCTGAAATTTATTCAGGTCCCATCTTGGTATCTTACAAACAATATAATCAAGAGCCGGTTCAAAACACGCTGTAGTAGTCTTTGTAACTGAGTTTTTCAATTCATGTAATCCATAACCCAATGCCAACTTAGCTGCCACAAAAGCAAGAGGATATCCGGTTGCTTTTGAAGCCAATGCACTTGACCTGGACAATCGGGCATTCACCTCAATTACCCGGTAATCTTCAGACTCAGGATCCAGGGCATATTGAACGTTGCACTCACCTATGACTCCAATATGACGAATTATTTTTAGGGACAATTCCCTTAATTTATGGTATTCACTATTGGTTAATGTTTGAGATGGTGCAACCACTATACTTTCTCCAGTATGTATTCCAAGTGGATCAAAGTTCTCCATATTACATACCGTGATGCAATTGTCATGAATATCTCTTACAACCTCATACTCTACTTCCTTCCATCCTTTAAGAGATTCCTCTACCAAAATTTGGTTGGTATAGGTAAATGCTTTTGCAGCTAATACTTCAAGCTCTTCAGTATTTGAACAAAACCCACTACCTTGTCCACCCAGTGTGTAGGCCGCCCTGATAATGATAGGAAAACCAAGATTTCCTGCCGCTTTTACTGCATCAACAACGCTATTTACAGCAATACTGCGAGGGGTTCTGACATCAATTTCAGCCAGTTTTTTTACAAAAAACTCCCTGTCTTCAGTATCCATTATCGCCTGGATAGGCGTTCCCAATACTTTTAGATTGTACTTCTCAAATATCCCTTGTTTAAATAATTCAATGCCACAATTGAGAGCAGTTTGACCTCCAAATGCAAGAAGAATTCCTTGAGGATTTTCTTTTGCAATCACCTTCTCGACAAATTCTGCTGTTATCGGAAGAAAGTAGATTTTGTCGGCAATCTTTTCAGAAGTCTGTACAGTAGCTATATTGGGATTGATCAGTACAGTGTTAATTCCCTCTTCTCTCAAGGCTTTAAGGGCCTGTGAACCAGAGTAATCAAATTCTCCAGCTTCTCCAATTTTCAAGGCTCCTGAACCCAGGACGAGTATTTTGTTGATTTTTTTATCCATCGCAGATTTATGTAAGGCCAAAATTACAAATAAATTTTTGATAATATCTATTGGAAAAATGCAAATAATGTATATTTTTACAATCGTATTGCATATTTATACATCATGAGAAATAAACCAAATCGCCTATTAGCCATTACTCAAGTTATTGGCTCCCAAAGCATATCGAGACAGGATCAGCTACTTAAGATGATTACTGAAAGAGGATTCTCCTGTACACAGGCTACTCTTTCAAGGGATCTGAAATACTTAAAAGTTGGTAAAGTTGTTAATTCTGATGGGAGCTATTCATATAAAATCCCCTCGGATAAATCAAATTCAAAAATCCCAGATACATCCCCCTCTTTCGTTTCAAATGGGTTTACTGGTTTGTTATTTGCACAAAATATTGCCATTATAAAAACTGTGCCTGCTTATGCCAGTAGCCTTGCCATGACTATTGATATGGCTGAAGCTTATGAAATTGCTGGCACATTAGCTGGAGATGATACTATCTTAATTATTCCCCGTGATGGAATTTCTGAAAATGATATTAGGAATCGTTTGATATTAATATTCCCGGAACTTAAAGACAGAATTTAAGAACCACCAGGTTGCTGTATAATTATACATCTATAGAAGAATGAATTAAATATCTGAAAGCAACAAACATCACTTAATCTAAAATTATCATAAATACTGAAAAATGAAAAAGAAAATAATTCTTGCATATAGCGGTGGCTTAGATACATCAGTAATTCTCAAGTGGCTCATTGAAAAAGACTATGAGGTAATAGCCTATGTGGCTGATGTTGGACAGGACGATAACTTTAAAGAAGTTAAAGAAAAGGCATTGAAGATTGGTGCCACAAAGGTATATATTGAAGATCTTAAGGAAGAATTGGTTACTGATTATGTGTTCCCCGCAATAAAAGCAAATGCTGTTTACGAGGGAAGGTATCTGTTAGGGACAGCATTGGCTAGACCAATAATAACTAAAAGGCAAATTCAGATTGCCAAACAGGAAGGTGCAAATATTGTATCTCATGGATCGACAGGGAAAGGAAACGATCAGGTTCGTTTTGAGTTGGGCTACCTGGCTTTAGATCCTGAAGTTACTATATATGCTCCCTGGAAGGACAAGGAATTTCTTGATTTTTTTAAAGGTCGTACCGATATGCTGGAATATGCCGAAAAGAATCAAATTCCAGTAAAAGCATCATTGAAGAAACCATACAGCGAAGATGATAACCTAATTCATATTAGTCATGAGGCTGGTATCCTTGAAGACCCAAAATATACACCAGAAAAAGACATCTATACAAAGATGGTCTTACCAATGGATGCTCCCGATGAGGTAACAAAAATTGAAATCCATTTTAAGGATGGAATCCCTGTGAAAGTTTCCTGCCCTGCTGATGGTGTTGAATTGAATAAGCCGCTGGAAATGTTTAATTATCTAAATAAAATTGGAGGGGCAAACGGTATTGGCCTACTTGACATGGTCGAGAACCGATATGTAGGAATAAAATCAAGAGGCGTTTATGAAACTCCAGGCTTAACAATTCTGCATCTTGCTCATATGGATATTGAAAACATAGCTATGGACAGGGAGGTAATGCGACTAAAGAATATGTTGACACCGAAGTTCTCTGAATTGGTATACAACGGATTTTGGTTTAGCCCGGAAATGGATTTTCTTATGGCAGCTATTAATAAAAGTCAGGAATTAATTGATGGAATAGTTTACCTTTCTCTTTATAAAGGGAATATAATAGTTGATGGAAGGGAATCTTCCAGTTCCCTCTATGATAAAGAACTCTCTAGCATGGATATAGAGGGTGGGTTTGATCAGACTGATAGCAATGGATTCATAAGGATCAATGCAATTCGTCTAATGGCTCATCATGCTATTCTTAGTAAGCAGAACAAAAATTACCTTTAAAATTAATATCATGAAAACCTGGCAAAAAGGCACCCCGAT
>RCNC010001974.1_pt1 | contig 13762 bp, 11 predicted proteins | sample 2041301 | NCBI WGS metagenome assembly RCNC01 (sample SAMN09708231, study PRJNA481090) | Marine sediment metagenome, whole genome shotgun sequencing project. | biome: marine sediment; feature: ocean; material: sediment; isolation source: Sewage treatment plant 13A marine sediment (STP13A) ... | reverse complement strand
GTGTGTATCGGCAGTGGGTGCTGGCGATGGTGCACGGCGCCGATTTCCACTTTAGCTTCGTGCCGCCGGATTTCGAATTTACGTCTGGGTCATTGACGTTTGATCCTGTGGAACAGATAGCGCTGTTTGAGCGCGGCTATCAACAGGCGCTCGATGGTACTGCCTGGGCCACGCAACTGGCACCCACCAGTACCGAGGAACTCATACAGAATATCGTGGAACCGACGTCCAGTTTCGATCGCAACGAATTGCCGCTTTGGCTAAACAGAGATGACCAGTGACAGCCGCGCTACAAAGGCTGGGTCGACAGGAGTATGTAGTAATGAAAGTGATGTTTTTTTCGGCGCTGTTGCTCGTGCTTTTATTTCCTCTCAGCGGCCACGCGCAACTCGCCGGACACAATACGAAGGGCGACTTCGGCCTCCAATCCGGCACAGCGGCGCCACCGGGTTTCTACGTCGTGCCGTTATATTACGATTTCAGTGCCGACACCTTGCGTGATGGAAACGGGGATTCATTTACACCTCTCGATGGCGGCGGGTCTGTCGATGCAGGGGCGTTCATTGTGGGTGGGCTGTGGGTAACGGAGAAGAAGTTGCTCGGGAGCAACTACGGCTTCGCGGTATATCCCGGCGTCACCAATAACGCACTGGAATTTCCGGCCCTTCAGTCCAGCTCCAAGACCAGTACGGGCTTCGCCGATCTCTACGTCCAGCCGGTTATTCTTGGTTGGAATAACACCCGCGCCGATTTCACGGCCGGCCTGGGTATCTACGCACCGACCGGTCATTACACGGCGGGTGGCGACAGCAATCGTGGACTTGGCATGTGGGGCTACGAAGTATTCGGCGGTACGACCGTGTATTTCGATGCGGCGAAGACATGGCACTTTGCCGCGACTGCATTCTATGAAACACACGGCGACAAGGATGGCACTGACGTTCGTGTGGGCGATGTCCTGACGCTCGAAGGCGGCCTCGGAAAGTCGTTTATGGAGGGTGCGGTTAACGTCGGTATTTCCTACTATGCGCAATGGAAACTTAGCGATGACGATTTTGGTCTGAACTTCACTCCACCCGGTGGTCCGATTCTCGACCGGCATCGGGTGTACGGAATCGGCCCGGAGATAACCGTGCCGCTTCAAAGCAAGTCGAAGCTTTATGGATTTTTGAACCTGCGCTATTTCTGGGAGACCGGGGCGCGGACTTCACTCGAGGGAAATACACTTCTGGTCACGTTTACATTTCCTATACCTAGTATTCCCTTGCAGTGAAACGCTTAATTAGCCTTGCAGTTTTGTTTGTGTTCGTGACGCCGCTGGCGGTGGCTGATGAGCACGCGTCGGCCGGGGGTGACGACGCTAAGCTGCCTGACGCCAGCGCCGAGGGCGAAAAAAAAGACGAGTCATTCTGGAACAAAGACCGGAACTGGTTCGCTGTTCCAATACCCGTATCTAACCCGACATTCGGCACCGGACTGGTGCTCGGCGGAGCGTATTTCTACCCGCAAACGGAAGCACAAAAAAAAGCGCAGCCCGCGTCCGTCACGGGAGCGGCCGGTTTTTATTCTGACAATGACAGCAGCGCTTTCCTGGTCGGTCACCAGACATTTCTGAAAGATGATAAATGGCGTATCGGAGGCGTCGCCGGCGTTGTGGATCTCAGACTGGAGCTTCGATCCTCGGAGTCCGGGGGAGCGTCAATCGACTGGATCATTGAAGGTGAAGGATTCTACGCCCAGACTACCCGCGTAATCGGAAAAAAATGGCGAGCTGGAATTCTCGCTCGCTATCTGGACTTCGATGAGCAGTTTTCAGTGAATCTTCAAAACGTCGACTTCAATCTCGAGGCCAACACGATATCGTCCGGACTTGGCGCAGTCGCGGAGTACGACAACCGCGAGACGCCGTTCAATCCCTACACAGGCAATCGATTCGAATTCGGCGTTCTTGCTAACAGCAGGAGTCTCGGTGGCGACGATAGCTACGAATCCTATGACGCCAACTACTCGTCCTACCACTCGGTACACCCGTCGGTAGTCCTGGCGTGGGAGGTCAAGGCATGCTATCGGTCCGACGGCACGCCGCTGTGGGACGCCTGCTATATAAATTTGCGCGGCTTTTCGTTTACTGAATACATCGGCCAGGCATCTGCGGCAACTCAGGCAGAGGCGCGCTGGCGATTCCATGGAAAATGGGGTGCCGTAGCATTTGTGGGCGGCGGTTATTACAGCAACTCGTTCAACGACCTTCGCGATCGCGAAATAATCCCCAGCTATGGCGTCGGCTTGAGATACATGGTGCTCCCGTCTAAACGCATCAATTTGCGCCTGGATTACGGACGTTCAAACGATAACGATGCGATCTACCTCAGCGTCATGGAGGCCTTCTGAGAGCGGACAGAATAACTGCCGCTGCCGGCAAGATTACTACTACGTTTCTGGTAATCCTGTTGGCGCTTGTTGCTGGCGGCTGCAGTTCGATTCCGGTCGAACAGCGCGCACAGGTTCGCGACGAGATAAACGCCAAAGCGGAGCAGACATTGGCTCAGTTTATTGAAGCGGATCCGACTGTCGAGCAGGAGATTGAGGATTCAGTTGCCTACTTTCTAGGATCGAGTACTACCGGAATGATCGGGCTTGTCGGTGGAGCCAACGGTGTCGGTGTGCTCTACAACAGAAAAAACAGCACTCGCGCTTACCTGGATATCAGCGCTGTACAGCTTGGTGTCGGTATCGGGGCCGTGGACGCCAAGGTTCTGATAATTTTTGAGACCGAGGACGCATTTGAGCGCGTCGCGGAGGGCGGATGGCGGACCAGCGTCGGCTCTATGTCCACAGCCGGCGCGGCGGGCGCGGTGTCGCGCGTGATGGGAAACGGCGAAACACTGCGTGCGCTGTCGGAATCCGGTGCGGCGCTGGGCGCAAATGCAGGATTGACCCGAATCAGCGTCAACACGGACCTGACCGACACCGGTCTGTCGTTGTCAAGTTTCCCCAGCTTTGGCGAGCCTCGCACCAATCGGCAGGGCGAGGATGCGCCGCGGATCTGGCGCCGCAAACTGCCGATATTTGGCCAGGAGGTCATCGACAAAGGCTATGACCTGCCGTTGCCACTCGGCCTGGGCCTGAACTACGTCGACATGATCCAGGACATCAACCTGACGCAGCTGTTCGTTGGCATCAACGGTCAGGATCTGGAGCGATTCGAGTTCGTTTCGTTTGAAGACGCCGAAACCGTCACCGAGTCGTATCAGCTTATGCTCGACGCATGGGTGCTCCCTTTCATGAATGTATTCGCGTTGCTTGGCAAGGTGGATGGCGACGCCAACATGGACGTATTCCTCGATGGCAACCTGATACTCGATGAAACCGGTACGGACTGCTCGCCCATCATCCTGCGGCCGCCGACCTGTAACCTCCTCGAGGACCAGATAATATCGTTTCCGGTAAGGGCAAACGTCGACATCCGGATTTATGGCATTGGCACGATCCTGGCCGGCGGTTGGAAAGGCTGGTTCGCGGTTGTTCCGGCCACCGCCACGTGGGCAGAGCCAAAAGGCAAGGTCGCCGATGGATTCTCACTGACGATTACGCCGAGAGTAGGGCGGGTCGTCGATCTCGGCAACCTCGGCAACCTGTCGCTGTTCGCCGGCGGTAACTACCTGGATTCCGATATGACGATCGACGGAAGCTACACATTTCCCGGTGATCTGCTGTCGCTTGATTACCGGATTGACCAACAGAACAAGGACAGATGGAATATCGTTGCGGGCTTTAATTGGGATATCAACAAGCATTTTTCCTGGTCTGCGGAGTACGACGGTTTCACGGGATCTCGGGAAGCGGTCATTACCTCAATTAATGTGAGCTTTTGACTCTCCTGAGACGCGGCAACTACGTATGGGACACGAGGGCAGCAGCGCCCAAAATAATGACCTTTCCCGGAAAACATCCTGTGAGCGCGAAACTGCCCCTAAACCTCGTCCATTGCCCTCGGCAAACGCCAACGTGTCTGGTCATATCCGACGTTCTTGATTCTATTGGTAACACACCGCTAATTCGGCTCCGCAAAGTTAGCGAAGACACGGGTTGCGAAATCTACGCAAAGGCTGAGTTCCTGAATCCGGGCGGCAGCATCAAGGACCGCATTGCACGGTATATCGTTCGCGCGGCGGAGCGTCGCGGCGAATTGCGCCCGGGCGCGACGATCATGGAAGTGACCTCCGGCAATACAGGAATCGCGTTGTCGATGGTCGGTGCGATGTGCGGCTACAGAGTTGTGATTATTCTGCCGCGCACGGTGAGCAAGGAACGCCGGCAAATGATCGAGGCATTTGGCGCCGAATTGCAGTTACTCGATGAGATCAACGATATTCAAAGCGCGGTACGGGACCTCGAAGAATTCGCTGCGGGTCAGGACGATATTTTTCTACCACGGCAATTCGCAAACCCGGACAACATTGAGGCACACCGAACGACGACCGGTGCCGAGATTTTGCGCCAGGTTAGACATCCGATCGATGCATTCGTGATGGGCGTTGGCACCGGCGGCACAGTCATGGGTGTCGGTCGCGCGCTACGCGAGCACGACAGCAAGACACGTATCGTTGCCGTAGAGCCGGACGAATCGGCGGTGATGTCGGGTGACAAACGCGGGCGCCATGGAATTCAGGGACTCGCGGACGGATTCATTCCGGATATCGTGAATCTGGACGAGCTCGACCAGGTGATTCGCATAAAGACGCCCGATGCGATCGAGCGAGCACACCAGATGAGTCGAGAAGAGGGTCTGCTGGTTGGAATCTCGTCGGGAGCGAACGTCATCGCCGCAACGCAACTCGCGAAGCAGCTCGGCCCCGGCAAAACAATTGTCACGATTCTGCCGGACAGGGGCGAGCGTTATCTCAGCCTGGGATCTTAGTCATCGGGCTATTTTTGTGCGCATCAGACGACCTACACGGCGTCTTATTTCTTTAAGGTAAGTGTAACTGCCGAAAGCTGATTTAAAGCTCTCTTTGAAACCTCTTCTGAAATCCCGGGAGTATGTTTCGAACCGTTCCAGGTCAACTGTCAGATTAGGAAAGGTTTCCGGGCCGGTAACAGGGCTTTTACCGATTTTCCCTTCGTACAGTCGCCACTTCTGAACGTTGTTCGTGTGGTTGCTCATCAGCACTGGACCCGTTTCGGCGCTAAGATCATGAAAGAAGGTACTTGCCGGGTACTTGTCAATCTGCTCATTATTATCACTTCCGGCTGCAATAAATGCCGTGCGGCAATGCTCCACATGGAGATTTGCAGGCGCTGTGGCAAAGTCGAAATAGTGCTTGGCCTGACTATGCTTCACCCCTAAAACGCAGAACGAGAAATGCGGATACTTTGCAAGCAATGAAAAGCCGCAAGATGCTGTGCGTTGCCCTCTATGCCATGGTGAGCGCCAGCCTAACGGTGCACGGCGAGACGTAATCATATCCCATTGAATGATCTCATTGACTCCAAGAATTTTGATCGGAGGTAATTCGCCCAATTCGAATGCGGAGGAAATATGGCCGTGGGCTGCGCTGATGAAGTTGTTGGGTAACGCATCATCGTCGTCAAGGTTCGTCGTTAAAATGTAATCTGGCGTGTCGGGCAGATACGGGTCTAACCAGTCGAGGTGATCCAGTTCATCGTCGGGGTTAAAAGTATGACAATAGGTATATTCTCGATCTTTGAGTAGCGATTCCAGCCGAGACTTATACTGTGGCTGCAAGTCCTTGTCGATAATGATTAACCAACTGAATTCCTGGTCAGATTGCGCCAATACGCTGGGTAGACAAATGGACTCAAAAAGCTTGAATCGCAGTTCTAATCGCTCGGGTTCTAATGGATCTTCACTAACCCTTGAATTTGTCTTGTAGTGTTTGAGTGTATCTTTGCCGCGATAACTAAAACGAGTGATTACGAGATGCTTGAGTTGCAATTTCAAAACTCCAACTAAACTTCATTCCAGTGTACTTACGAGACCACCTAAATATCGAAGCAGTTTTTATCGCGATAGAAGATCGTCGTTCTGTAATTGCCGATGCCTCGTGGTTTCAGGCCTTCAAAGTCAATATGCCTGAATCCTCTATCATTGAAAAAATCAAAAGCCGTCTGATATCTATCGCGGTGTGAGTCATCCAGGATGATGATGCCATTCTCCGAAATGGCCTGAAATGCCTGCTTTGCACAGTTAACTCGGTCCCTGCCATCAACTATAACAACGTCGAACTTCTTACCTTGCCCCAGAATTGTACGGCAGTAATCCCCGTCAATGTCCTTGCCCTGAAAAAGCAGATCAACATTGTCAGGCGCCATGGATCGAATACGTTGTAGCCATTGCTGATCATATTCAACCGATGTAACGGCGTTAACCAGGCTTGCATAAAACATTGTCGAATAGCCACTTCCAAATTCAAACAAAGTCAGATTCTTGTTGAGTCGGTTTTCCAGAAAAAGGATGATGTTGTAGTTCATCCAGGGAATTGGGCTGCCGTCTGCTTTGCATGGGATGCCAGTCCGGTATGTATCAATAAAGCCTGTTGTGACCAAATAGGACTTTTTCGAATAAATTAGCCGCATCCCCTTAAAAAAGACATATATGAATCCGGGTATAAGGAGTTGTTTTAGTTTTTTCATTGTGGAGTTCACGTAGGTGATCTAAGCAGGTAAAAAGACCTGATTCCGATGCGGAATACGATGGACAATATCACTCCTTGAAACATTTTCCCCTAATATATTAGTTTACTGAAAGCAGACACCGGACAGGGGCGAGCCTTACCTCAGCCTGAGGGCTTAGTCACCGCACTTTTTACCCGGCGTATTCCGTTAGAAGCCCCTTCCGATCGAGGACAATTGTATAATGCGGATAGTCAGAATCCCGCAAGGTTGATAATAAATGTTTAGTCCCGAGAGAATGCTGCGCACAGCGGCCAGAAACTGCGTCCCACACCTTTTGCTTATAGCGTTGGCATCTCTGTGGGCGCTTCCGGTGAGTGCTGCACCCAAGACTGACACCGTGTATTTCAAGAATGGCGATAAGCTGACAGGGGAAGTCAAGTCATTGAGACGCGGCAGGCTGAACTTGAACACTGACGCAACCGGCACGATAGCAATTGAGTGGGACAAAATTGCAGCCGTCGTTAGTAACCAGCACATACAGATCGAGACCGTCATCGGCGCTCGATATTTTGGGCGACTTGTGACATCAGAAGAGCACGCGGACTTAATCGTCGTGACCGAAGAAGGGCCAAGAACGCTTGACGCGGAACGCGTTATTTCCATGGAACCCATCGACGGCGTAGGTATTAACGCGCTGGATGTCGACGTGTCTGTCGGCTATAACTTTGCGAAGGCGGGCGGCGTCGCGCAAGGCAATGCCGCGTTGAATGCAAACTGGCGAAGTTTGGTCAACATAGAGTCCTTGCGGTTCAGCACTACAACAACGGAAAGCGATTCTGATACCGATGTCGACGGGTCCAGCACGCGAGTGACTCTGGGGCTTCAGCACACGCGATTGTGGAAAGATCGTTGGTTCACCAGTGGCGCATTATCGTTCGACAGGAATGACGAGCTGGGTTTGAATCTGCGTACTTCGCTCAATGGCGGTGGTGGTAAATATATGGTTCAGTCGAATAATATGCTGTTGTCACTTGATGCAGGTTTGCAGGTTTCGCGCGAGGATTTGGCTGCGGACGAGAAAGATTCAGATTCGTTGGAAGCAACTTTCAGGATGAATTTTGACTGGTTCATCTTTCAAGACCCGGAATTTGATTGGTCAACAATGATTCAAATCATACCGAGCCTGACAGAAAGCAAGCGGGTACGTGGTGAAATCGATACGAAGATACAGTGGGAACTCATTGGCGATTTGAAGTGGGGGCTGTCGGTTTACGCTAGTTTCGACAATCAGCCCTCAACCGCTGGGTCAACATCGGACTATGGTGTGAATACGTCGTTAACCTATGAATTCTGACAGTTGTCTTCGGCAACTGATTATGTACAGCCGGGCAAAACCATAATCGGCAAAGGGGCGGCGCGCGGCGGCGTTGAGAATTGTGAAAACACGAAATCAATCGGAAGGTCAGCTATGATTACTCTAGTTCAGAGCTGTAAGGACATAAAAATGAAAATGTTTCACGGCGTTGTTCTCTCCGCCGCTCTAATTGGCTCATTCACACAGCTCGCTCACGCTGACGAGCAGAGCAGTGAGCATCCCTATCTAACCGAAAAGTTTTTCGTTGATGTTGGCGTTTATTTTCCCGATCGCCAATTCGCGATACGAGTGAATAGCACAATAGCGGGGCCGGTTGAGCCTATCGAATTGAAGGGTGATTTCGGAGCCAGGAAATCAGACGAGCTTTTTTCCCTTAATTTCGGTTGGCGCTTCGGCCAAAACTGGCAACTCGAAGGGCAGTACTTCGAAGCCAGCGGTTCTAAAAGAGCGGCTCTGGAAGAAGACGTGGAATGGGGGGACATCGTATTTCTGGCGGGTTCGGGTGTGAAGGCTGGTCAGGACTTTTCTCTATTCAGGACGTTTTTTGCGCGTCGCTTTGAGAGCGGCGATGAGCATGAATTTGGCGTGGGAGTCGGCGTGCACTGGCTCCAGTTTGGCGCGTTCATCGAGGGAAATATCATGACCTCGGCTGGGGACTCCGAGTTCCGCCGAGAATCTGTTAGTGCGGTCGCACCGCTGCCCAATATTGGTGCCTGGTATATGCATTCGCTCTCGCCTAAATGGGCACTCAGAGCACGAGTTGACTGGTTTGGTGCTTCTTTCGATGACTATGATGGGACCTTGACCAATGCATCAGTTGGCGTGAATTATCAGGTGTTCAAGAACGCGGGGCTCGGCCTCAGCTACAATGCCTTCAATCTTGATGTAGATGTAGACAAGAACAACTGGCGTGGAAATGCAAAGACTTCCTATGAAGGCTTATACGCTTATCTAAGCTTTTACTGGTAAGGCAGCTAACTCGACAATTTCGCCTGCTTGCGCCATGATCTGGGCTGCCACCGGGGAAGGCGACCACTCTAAAATGTCACTATTTGCGGAACTACAGCGACGTAACGTATTTCGCGTAACCATTGGCTATGTCGTATCCAGCTGGTTGCTTGCGCAGGTAGCCGATCTGGTACTTGAGAACATCGGCGCACCATCCTGGGTCATGCAAACTATCTTGCTGGTCCTGGGGCTGGGTTTTCCGATTGTCGTGTTTTTCTCCTGGGCCTACGAAGTAACGCCCGAAGGTGTGAAGCGCGAATCGGAGATCGACCGGACGGAGTCGATAACGCACGTCACCGGACGCAAGCTCGACCGGGCAATTACTTTTGTCCTGGTGGTCGCGTTGTCCTATCTGGCCTTTGATAAATTCTTCTTGGCCGACAACGACACACAAATCGTTGCGCAGGAAGTGCCAGCTGAGGTGGTAGCGGCGGACGACGGCGAGGCGGATGACTTTAGCAAGTCGATAGCGGTACTCCCGTTCGTGAATATGAGTGCGGACGAAAGCAGCGCGTATTTCTCAGATGGTCTGGCCGACACGGTCCTGCACATGCTGGCGCAGGTTAGTGAGCTTCGAGTTGCAGCGCGCACGTCGTCATTTCAGTTTCGCGATCAGACAATGGACATAGCCAAGATTGGTGAGCAACTGAATGTTGCTACAGTTCTTGAGGGAAGTGTGCAGCGTGCAGGCGACAAGATTCGCGTAACGGCACAGCTGATAGACGTTAGTAATGGCTACCATCTTTGGTCGGGTAACTTCGACCGTGAACTCGATGACGTATTTGCGATTCAGGACGAGATTGCGAACGAAGTGGTAAGCGCGCTGAAAGTGTCTTTGCTTGGACAGAGCGATCAACAACTGCAGCGTGATCAAACTGAGAGTGTGCGGGCCTACACAGAATACCTGCTGGCTGTGAACGAATTGAATAACATTAGTTCTGAATCATTGGCCAGTGCGATCAGGCATTTGAACGGAGCAGTGCAGCTTGATCCAAATTACGCCCGCGCTTACTCGATGCTTGGACGAGCGCATTTGGCGCTGTTCGACTGGGGCGGCATAGGCAAGGCTGAAGCAATATCAGTCGTAAGAAATGCAGCATCCAAAGCTTTGGACTTGGTGCCAGATTCGGCAGAGGCGCTCGCAGTTCTCGGCATGGCGGAGCTGCGTGACGACAATTTTGAACTTGCAGGTCAATTGCTGGAAAAAGCGATCAAAGACAGTCCAAACGATGCTTTAGCGCTGGAGTATTACGCTAATTTCCTTTCCTCAGACGCCAGGCCAGATGAGTCCATAGCTGTATTGCAACAATTGATTCGACTCGACCCTCTGTCTGAAATCGCGCATATATGGCTGGTGCGAAATCTCATGGCATTGCAGAAGTATGACGAGGCAAGCAAGGTCGTCGATCATTTTAGGATAGTGGATCCACAGTCTGGTGGCATGTCCGATCTGGAGTTTTTTAATGAACACGGACAGGGTAATTGGGCAGTCGCAATTTCCATCATGACCGAGTCAGTCACCGAAAATCCCGATCCCAATGACCCGGACCCGGAGGGACAAGCGCTATTGGGTGCTGCCTACCTCGCTATTGGAATGCCGGATGAAGCTGCGAGATGGTATGACAGGGCGGTCGAGGTCAATGCGCAACACCCTGTTTCTCTGTCTGCACCGCTGTTCATGAGTTACTACCTGGATGAAGTTGACGAGGAGACGGTCCGATTAGCACAAAAACTGCTCGCCGATGGAATCGGCAATCGCAACTCTGCGCGGACTATCGCGGAGATTGTGGTAATCGAATACGCAGAGCAGAATGGCAGACACGACATAGCGCTTGAAGCTTTGGATAATCTGTATCCACACCTGCTCGATGACCCGCCTCGGGATCTTGACAAGAACCTATTCGCGTCTTACTTGGTGGGCAGGGTATTGTTGCAAAGCGGCGACCTAGAGCGCGGTACGCAGCTGATAACGGCCTTCATCGATGAGTCAGCGCGTTATGATGAAGTTTATGGAGCAGGGTTAACGTCAGTGGCCAGTAGACTGGCCCTCGATGACATAGATGGCGCATTGCAGAAATTGGCAGATTTTGGCGATGACCCGCACGCAGGGATTTATTACAGGTTGTTTTTTGAACGCAGCAGCGTATTCGATCCAATTCGCAATGAGCCAGCGTATATCGCACTAATCGAAGAATATAAATCCAATGCAGAACAGCAGCGTCGACTGTTGGAGGAGATGAACCTGTGAATAATTCTAAGTGGCTCTTAGTTGCCATTGCCCTGGCTGCTTCAACACCGCTGTACGCGGGTGTTGAAATGAACCTGGTGACCACGAGCTCAGATGGTGCAGTAACCGAATCCGTCAAACTCTACGCCCAGTCCGGCAAGATTCGGATGGAAGATATCGGCGACACCTCCGGCCAGCGGATGTCGATGATTTTCGTTGGTAAGGAATTCATCGTGGTCGATCATGATGCAAAGAGTTATGTCGTCATGGACGAGGCGATGGTTCAGGAGATGGGCGTGAAAGTGAATGCGGCCATGGAGCAAATGCGCGCACAGCTGGCCGATATGCCGCCTGAGCAACGCGCAATGGTCGAGCAGATGATGCAGGGCCAGATGGCAGGGATGATGGAGTCGGTGGAAGAGTCACTACCCACGCGCGTCGAAGAAATGGGTTCGGGTTCGTGGCAGTCGGGGCCGTGCACGGAGTACGCGGTCTTTGCAGGTGAGCAAAAAACACAGCAAATCTGCGCCGCGCCATTGAGTCAGATAGAGGGTGCCGAGGAGGCCATGTTGGCTTTCAGGCATATGGCCAAGTTTATTAATTCCCTGGCAGAGTCTATGCCAGGCGCGCTTGGCGAGAGCATGGCTGAGAACCCTATGGGCCTGATCGACCAGATTGATGGCTTTCCAGTTCGTACGCTTGATTACGTTGATGGTCAGGTAAGCTCTGAAACGACGCTTAACTCGGTTGAAGATATGGACCTTGATCCCGGCCTGTTCGACGTTCCGGAGGGATACACACGCCAGGATCCGTTCGCGGGCCAATAATCCGAATGAGATTGCACGCAGCGCGGTGATTACCGTATAATCCCGCGCGAACGCGGTGTTGTGCGATTTGGCACCCCGTTACCAGAAGTTTGGTAGAGAAGCCCCGCGTAGGGGTTTTTTGTTGCTATTAATAATGGGCCATTGGCCCATTTTTTGTTTTAAAACAATGAGTTATAGGTTTCGGAATGACGCAGGACGAACTGGCTAAGCTGTTGGAGCCCACTATCGAAGGTTTGGGCTATGAATTGTCAGATCTGGAAGCAAAGATCGGCAGCCAGAATGGACTGTTACGGCTTTTTATCGACAAGGAAGACGGAATTAACCTGGAAGACTGTGAAAAGGTTAGCTCGGCAGTGAGTGCGCTTCTCGATGTCGAGGATCCATTACCCGGTCAGTACAACCTGGAAGTGTCGTCACCCGGCTCAGACAGGACTTTGACCAAGTTAGCTCATTTTGAACGTTTTACGGGTGAGACGGTGAAAGTACAAATGCGTTTCCCAATAGAGGGACGCAGGCGATTCCGCGGCAAATTGTTGTCGGCGGATGAGAAGAACATTGTGGTCGAAGTCGATGGCGAGTCGCATACGTTAGCAATAGCGACTATAGACATTGCTCGACTGGCGCCCTGAGGGTCGAGAAGGCCTGGGTTGATTTGGAGTTATGAGTAATGAGTAAAGACATATTGATGGTTGTTGACGCGGTCTCAAACGAGAAAGGCGTTGAGAAGGACATAATCTTCGAGGCCATCGAAGCTGCATTGGCGTCTGCGAGTCGCCGCAAGCATGGCGAGGATATCGAGGTTCGTGTTGCGATCGATCGCGAAACGGGCGAATACGATACATTTCGTCGTTGGCTCGTATTTGCAGACGAGTCGACCGAACTCGAGACACCTGACCGTGAATTGCGCATGATTGACGCAGTCGACGTCAATCCTGAGGCGGAGCCTGGCGGCTACGTCGAAGAGCCAATGGAATCAGTCGATTTCGGCCGTATTGCTGCGCAAACCGCGAAGCAGGTAATCGTGCAGAAAGTACGTGAAGCTGAGCGCGAGCAGGTCGTTGAAGAGTATCTGGAGCGAACCGGCGAGCTCTTGTCCGGGCTGGTCAAGCGGGTTGATCGCAACGGCGTCTACATTGATCTCGGCGGTAACGCGGAAGGTTTTGTAGCGCGCGACCAGATGGTTCCGCGTGAGCCGGTCCGACCACAGGATCGCATCAAAGCGCTGCTGACCGAAGTTCGTTCGGAGATTCGCGGCCCGCAACTATTCATGACGCGCACCTCGCCGCAGTTCCTGGTTGAACTGTTCAAAATTGAGGTTCCGGAAGTGGGCCAGGGTTTGATCGATATCCTGGGTTCTGCTCGTGATCCGGGCCTGCGCGCCAAGATCGCGGTTAGAAGTAATGACAGCCGCATTGACGCCGTTGGCGCCTGTGTTGGCATGCGCGGCTCGCGTGTTCAGGCAGTCTCGAATGAGCTTGCCGGAGAGCGCGTCGACATCATCCTCTGGGACGACAACGCAGCGCAGTTCGTGATCAATGCAATGTCACCGGCCGAGGTCGTGTCGATTGTTGTTGACGAAGACAAGCACAGCATGGATATCGCTGTCGATGAGGACAAACTGTCACAGGCGATCGGTCGCGGTGGTCAGAATATCCGCCTCGCAAGTGAGCTTACTGGCTGGGAATT
>RCNC010001973.1_pt1 | contig 13765 bp, 11 predicted proteins | sample 2041301 | NCBI WGS metagenome assembly RCNC01 (sample SAMN09708231, study PRJNA481090) | Marine sediment metagenome, whole genome shotgun sequencing project. | biome: marine sediment; feature: ocean; material: sediment; isolation source: Sewage treatment plant 13A marine sediment (STP13A) ... | reverse complement strand
CCCCACTGAACCTGGCCTCCAACACCGCCCCTCCCCATATTCTTCCGCGTATGTGATCAAAATCACAGATTTCACTTCTCCACTCCCTTACGATTTTCGTGAACCGGGGGAGGCAGGTCCTCGGACGACTGCTTCCCCAAGCCGTATTTCCTTAGGCACACAGGAATCCCACGGCTCGAGAGAGTCTGGGTAAACCCAAAAAGGCACAAAAGCCATGGTAGACTCAAGCGTCGTGCTGTGGGGCCAGACACTGGCCTACACCCTGTATTGCGTGGCCATGATCCTCCTGGTGGGTTGGTTCGCACACAGGGTCACTCGTAAGGGCGATGGCGGGGGTGTAAAACCGGCCATCTTCTACAGTTTTGTTGGCTTCCTCACGGTGTTGGGGGTTTCCCTTCACATCATCACCTACAACACCATCCCGTGGACCGCCATGGATCTGCATCGGGGGGACTACACTCCGGATCAGACTTTCGAGATCACTGTGGCAAACCATGAGTTCCACCTGCCCAGCGAAAAACTCGCCATCAACTGCGACGAGACCGTTCTCTTCGATGTCACCTCGGAAGACCTCACGTACGGGTTCGGCCTGTTCCGAAAGGACCTGTCCATGGTTTTCCAGATGCAGGTGGTTCCGGGCCACCGAAACGACATCCTCTGGAGATTCAAGGAGAACGGCACCTACACCATCAGGTCCACTGAGTATTCGGGACCCAAGGGTGTGTTCATGATCGAAGAAGATGCGGTCGAGGTCACCGGCTGCAGCATGGCCGACGAATAAGCCCACTCATCTCCAACGGCTGAGCATAGAGACCAATGTCATTCAAAGAAACGCTGTTAAACGGTGAGCAGGGGCTGTTCAAATCCGACTCCTTGACGCCCATGCAGAAGATGGTCCTCCGCTTCGTGGTGGTAGGCCTGGTGTTCTACGGGTTCGCCGTCGTCGAAGGCATGATCATGCGGATGTACCAGATCACTCCCCTGCCCTTCGTAAGTGAAGAACAGTTTTTTGCAATCCTCACCGCCCATCCCCTGGTGGGGATTTTTGGGTCTACCTACGCCCTGGTTTGTGGTGCGTTCCTCTTCCTGGTGCCCTACCTCATGAAGAAGCCGCTATGGAGCATCAAAGCGGCAAACTGGACCTGGGTTCTGATCGCGGTCGGAACCATCGTGTTCTGGGCAGCGGGGTTCATTTCCCACTATGCGCCCCTTTACACCCTCTACTGGCCCCTCCCGGCTGACTTCACCCAGTTCAGCGTCCTGGGCGGCACCATCTTTATCGCAGGGATCGCACTTGTGATGGTGGGAAGCGCATTGTTTGTAATCAACGTATTCAAAACCATCACCTATACCCCTGAGGGCTGGGACAAACAGCCTGCTGGCGCCTTACTGGCTTCGGCCATTGGTTATAGCGGCCTCAGAAACCTGTTCAGAAAGAAGAAGGAAGAGCATCTGGTGCCCCTTCCCGTGGCCGCCATAGCCCGGGGCTCCGTCGACATGGCGTTGAATACCACCATCATCCTATTCACGGGCGTCCTGATTCTGGTGTACATGGTGTCGGCCCTTTGGGGGGCGGACCTTTCCCACTCCGCCGTCGACTCCCTTCTCTACAAGAATTGGTTCTGGTGGGGGCTGGATCTCATCGCCGACGGATTGGTTCTGATCTTCGTCGCCGGTACCTGGTATCTCCTGGCTATGATGATCACGGGGAAGAGCCTCTATATGCAGAACATTGCCAGAGCGGCCCTTCTCCTGGAGTTGGTCGTTTCCTGGACGGTGTGGTCTCACCACCTGCTTTCGGACCAGGCCCAGCCGGCTATCCTGAAGGTGGTTTCCGGTGAGATGGTGACGGCATTCGAGCTGATCACACAGGGGCTGGCCTTCTTCATTACGCTGGCGACCCTGTGGAGTGCCCGTCCGCTGAAAATGACGAACGAGTTGAAGTTCCTCCTCGGTGGGTTGCTCGGGTTCGCCCTGGCCGTACCCGCCGGCATCATGCAGGCCGATGTGGGCCTGAACCGGATCCTCCATAACACCCAGTGGATCGTAGGACCCCACGTCCACGTGGCCATCCTGGTGGGGCTCACGATGACCCTCTACTCGGCTATCTACATTCTTTTCCCCATCGTCACCAATGGGGCGAAGCTCTACAGTCAGAAGTTGGCCAACTTCCATTTCTGGGCACACCTCATCGGGGGTATCGGCATGGGTGCGTTCATGGGAATGGCCGGATTGCAGGGGATGCTGAGGCGGTCACTTTATGTGGAAGGGGAGTTCGGGATCTACATGCTTCTAGCCGGCATATGCGGGGCGCTCCTCCTACTCGCATTCCTCGCGTTCTTCCTGAACATCGTGATGAGCCTTGGGCTGAACGGGGTAATTGGAATCTTCATGCCAAGCAAGCTCAAGACCACCGACCTGGTTCCAGCGGAATAAGGACCTCGGGGGGGGCGGAAGAAACACTAAAGCCCCCAGAGAGAGCTACAATAAAGGAAGGGGGCCGCCGAAAGGCGGTCCCCTTCACCACACCTGTTCCTGCCGGTGAATTACAAGCCAGAGAATGACAGTGGGAGGCGGGTGTAGAAACGGACCGGCCTAGAACCCCGTCCTTCCTTTAGGACGCCTCGTCCACAGGAGTAGACAAAAACCCCAGCGTATCCCCCGAAAATCCCACTTTTTTATGGGCATAGACCTTGCCATTCCTCTATGGAAATCTGCGACCGGCGATCCGGACTTTTCATAGATAGGAGCGGGAGAGCTCTGACCATGGCATCGACTCCGTATGATCTCGGTTTGGTGGGTGCTCAGACATCTCCAGTGCTTTTCGACGCCGTTCAGGGGGATCAGGAAGCCCTGACCACTCTTCTGGAGGCGGCTCGAGTCGTGGTCCATCGGTGGGCCCTGGTCCGGATCCAGGACCCGGACGACGCTGAAGACATAACCCAGATGGTATTGTTGAAGCTTCACTCCAAGCTCCCCAACTTTCGCCGAGAATCGAAGCTTTCGAGTTGGCTTTTTCGGATCACCGTGAATGAAGTGGCCGGATTGTACCGTCGACGGATGAGGGAAAAAGCCAAGGCCGACGCATGGGTCCAATCGGGCCTCTGTGCTTCCACTTGTAGACCTGATCCGGAACGGATCGATCGGGCAAGAGCCGCCAGGACCATTCGTCACGCCTCAGGCACCCTCCCTCCTCTCCAACTCGCTGCTTTTCAACTGGTGGATCTGGACGGGCTTCGACCCTGTGAGGCTGCGAAGGAGCTGGGCAGGACCCAGGGAAATATCCGGGCCAGCCTATGCCGGGCTCGGAAGAAGATCCGGGAACTCGTGGCCGAAGCCCGAAAAGGGTTTGGCGAGGGGGGCTAGCGCTTCAGAGAACGCGGCACGTATCGTCATGAAACGGCGCTCAGCGGGGTCCAGTTCACCGAAGTCCATCTTCAGGGGATCATCCACCATTTACGAGTCATCCAATCTCTCGGCAGGGGCGCAGTCCGCTATCGGGTTGGCTCTCTTTTCTCTGTCCATCCTCGCGTGCTCCGGATCTTCTTCCAATGCTGGTGGTGAAGGGGAAGACCTGGGCTACGAGCTGGTACAACAAGTAGTCGACCCCACACGCACGCTGGGCCTGGAAGAGGTCTTTCGGGTGGGGAACTACGATGGGGCGGTAGAAAGCCAGATCTATAATGCCTGGGCTGCCACCGTCTCCCCATCGGGGGACCTCTATGTTATGGACACCGGGAATGACCGGGTGGCGGTGTTCGATTCCAACGGTGAGTTCTCCCATCAGTTCGGCCGGGAGGGGGAAGGGCCCGGGGAATTCAAACGAGCCATGCACCTCTGGATTCAGGGTGACACACTGGTAGTGATGGATCGGTCCGCCCGTCGGACCCACGCCTTCCGATTGGACGGATCCCACATTGCCACCCTAACCCTGCGACCGCCCGAACCGAAAACAGAGAACGGTCCTGGCAAGCCGGTCTCGTACGGGTCCGACTGGTTCCTCCCCATGGATGGATACTTCATCGACAGCTACAACAGCGTGGACCCTCCCCTTCCCCGGATGAGACTCTACCATTTCGATCCGATGACCGAGGGAATCATGGACCCCACCGGATACTACTGGGAGTGGCCGGCCCCTGGGGAGTGGAGCGGGATCTATTGGCTAGAGCCCATCTTCATGCATCAGCCGGCTTGGGCCATGGACGGCCTGGGTAGAGTCCACCTGGCCGATTCAGGCGACTACACCATCGAAACCTTCGGGGTAGATGGGACTCTCCTGCGAAGGATGGAAAACACCACAGAGAGGGTCCCGGTTACCCGGCAGGACATCGACGTATGGAAGGCGAACCGGGAGTGTACTGCCGAGAAGGGCCCCAACTGCAGCCAGGATCGAAACGACAAGATCCTCGCTCTTCCCCGCCCGGAACTGAGGCCCGTTGTCTCTCGGATAAGGGCCTTCCCCTCCGGACACATGGCCGTGGTTCGGGGAGACCTGGATCCAAATCCCTTCGAGTCGGGAGATGTGTCCGTTTACGATTATTTCGACCCGGACGGGAGATACCTGGGTCGCCTGGACACCCCTGTGACTCCATACTGGTTCGATGGGGAGACGTTGGTTTCCCATGAGCGGGACGAACTTGGCGTGGAGTACATGGTTCTTTACCGCGTCCATGTGAAAGGTCAGCACTAGGACCGAGCCACCGGTCGATTGGGAGTGGCTTTTTTGTCGCCCGGGGACCCATCGCCGGCCCGGCCTGTACATATAGAAGACTGATGGAGAATCAGGGCACCAGGATGTTGGATGCGGTTTTATCTGTCATACGCGTACCGGGGAGGAATGGAATGAACTGGCTTGATATCAAGTTACTCGCCACCATCGGAGCCAGCGCCGCCGTCGGAGTGGCCGCCACTGCTGCCCTCCTCACCCGTTCCGTAGAGGTGGGTCCATTCGACCAGACAGTCCTCCGTGGGTCCGTCGCCGTTATTCATATCCCCTCCGAGACACCCAATCTCCAGCACGCGGACCATCTTCGGTGGTGGGATGGAGAGGCTCCGATTCGGTTTTCGGGACCAGGCGCAATGGGCTTGGGCAAAACGGAGAGGAACCGCAGGAGATCCGGATTCAGGCTCAAGAATCCGCCCCGTCGTCTCGGGTTGGAGATGAACCTCGCCGGCACCCGGATTCGAGGGTCCGGAATAGGGACACCCGACACCTGGGCCGAATACAAGCTTCAGATCCGACCTCCCACGAAGAGGTAAACCCGCCACACAGATGGCCTTTGGGGGGCCTCCGTGAACCGGCCAGGCCCCTGAACAGTCGACTCCGGAGTGGCTCCTAACGATCGTGCAACGGTTTTCCTACCGGACCATTCTCATAGGCACAGGCCCCTCGCAGAGACCGCTGTAAGCCCACGGAGGGCACGAGTCAAATGAACCCCGTTCGGTACAGCGCCCTCTCCCTGACCCATCGATGCAACCTTGGGTGCGACTACTGCTACGCCGGGACCGGGAGGGGCCTCAGCATGGGCCCTGGTGTGGCCCGGGAGGCCGTGGACTTCCTGGCCGAGGCCAGCAACGGGGACTGCACGGTGACCTTTTTCGGGGGGGAGCCTTTGATCGAGTTTGGTCTAATGAAGACCACCGTGGAGCACGCCCTCTCACGCCACGGCAAGAAGATGCAGTTTCGGATGAGCACCAATGGGACCCTGCTGGATGAGGAAAAGCTGGCCTTCCTGAAGGATCATGGGGTGCATTTTGTCCTCAGCATCGATGGGGACGAGGAACAACACGACACCCACAGAAAGTTCTCCGGCGGACGTGGGTCCTACCAATCCATCGTTCGACACCTTCCGGCGGTTTTTGCAGCAAACCCCTACACCATCGCAGTCTCGGTGGTGACTCCTGAAACTGCCGGCCGGATCGCATCAGGTGTCAAAGCCCTTTTCTCCAAGGGCTTCCGCTATGTCCTTCAGACCCTCGACTACGGGGCCCTTTGGAAGGACGCTCAGGTCAGGGATCTGCGATCCCAATACCTGGATCTGGCTGACTATTACAAAACCGCCCTTCGAGCGGGGAAAAAGATCTACTACAGCCCCTTCGATGAACGCATCAAAACATGGGCCCAGAAGCCCTACCAGAATGGGGATCTGTGTGACCTGGCCAACTCTCAGATCGCCATCGCACCTTCAGGTAGGATCTATCCCTGCGTTCAATTCATCGGGGAGGACCAAGCCGGGGATCAGGCGAATTGTATCGGGGACATCTTCGACGGTTTCCATGCCGAACGCCGCCAATACTTCATCGATCAGAACTATGCAGAGAAGAAGAACTGTAAAGGATGCGCCCTGGAGGGTCGCTGCGCCACATTCTGCGGGTGTGTGAACTGGAGAGCCACCGGGGATCTCAAGACAGTCCCCACCATAATTTGTGAGCACGAAAGAATGCTGATGCCCATCGTGGATGGGCTGGCCAGTAGCCTGTGGAAGGATAATGTGGAGTTATTTCGGCGAAAGTTCTACGAAAGGTCATTCCCCGTTTCCTCATACATGGAGGACTGCCTGTTCAGTCCCGACAGCGACGCAAGATGAAGATCAAGAGATTGCGGCGATATACCAGGGCGAAGTACCCCCGGGGAACCTACCGCCGATCACGGAAGAGCCCGGTCGGCCAGACGGCAAAAGGTGGACTGATATCCCTATTGATAGTGGCTCTGACCGAAGCCTGTGACGGGGTCGGGGTGACGGGTCCACCCCCGGTGATTCCCGAAATGGTCACGGAAAACGAAGCCCGGCAGGTAATCAACCAGGTCTTCCTCGAGAACGCCGTGGCCCTCCAACAAGACTTCCCCCTGGTGTTCAAATGGGCCCAGGGCTCACTGGCCTTCGACGTTGACGGATTCAACGAAACCCTAGGGGTAGGCTTCGAATATGTGAACCCGGACGGCGAGAGCCCGTCCCTCTCCCAGGAGTTCCGGACAGCCCTCGATGCTGCCGAGGAAGACGATGGCCCCTATATCGAAATCGTGGAATCCGCCGTCTGGGAACCGAACTATGGAGCCGCCATGGAGCTGCAGATCCTGGCCTTCATCGAGAAGCTCAGGGGGATGGGGATCATCTAGGGGGGAAGGAATATCACGAAGGCGGAATTCCAGGAGATCCCACTTCCCCAAGCTAATTCGTGCAACGGTTCCGTGGTTGAGGTATTCTCATCAAAAGGACCTTGAGGGCGACCCTGTGACCGGAGGCGCAGCCGTGCATTTAGAGGATGGATCCACGCCATCTTCCTGCTCCCAAAATTGCCTCCTCACCCGATGGGCCTGGGTCTGCCTCCCCATTTTCCTCGCGGCATTCCTCCCCACCCCTGTCCTTGCCCAGTCCGTCTTCGGAAGGGTGATCGTGGAGGGGGACACCACGGGCGTTTCAGGAGCCGAACTCACCCTGAGTGATTCCATCGGAATTCCGTTGGCACGGGTCCAGAGCAGCGAGAGCGGGCACTTTCGCCTACCTGCCCCAGGCGCCGGCCGGTTCGTCATTCAGGTGTCCCGCATCGGGTTCGCGGGCATCGAAGTCGAAACGACCTTGAGGAATGAGGAAACCGTTGAGGTAGAGCTCCGGATGGCGGAAGAAGCCATCCCCCTGGACCCCATCCTTGTCGTGGGACGGAGGGAGATCAGGCACGGAAGCCTGGAGCAGTTCTATGACCGTATGGCCCGAAACAAACAAAGGGGCAAGGGCCATTTTCTTACTCGGGAAGAGATCGAGACTCGAAGAAGCCTCCGACTGGGTCTAATCCTTCAGACCATTCCAGGCGTCTGGACTCAAGGGCGAAATCACGTCCCTGTGTTGGTTAATCCCAACGCCCGAGGAGGCGTCTTTTGTTCGCCTGAGTTCTTCCTGGACGGAATGCCCTTGTTGGATGGCTATCGGGATTTTGAAGCGCTGGACCTGGAGGGGATCGAGGTCTACCGGGGATACGCCGAATCAGTGGACGGCGAATTCCCCGACCGATGCGGGCAGATCTTCATCTGGCGACGGTCGGATTGGGGAAATCCCTTCACCTGGGAGCGTGGCTTGTTCGCCCTGGGCTTGGGTGCGGTGTTGTGGGCCCTTTCGACTCTCTTTTGAATCCTGGAGAAGGACGCGGTAAATGAACATTCGTTTCCGAAGGCCAATGACCATCATCCTTGCCACCGTGTGCCTTCTGCTCCTGGGGTGCGGGCCTGGGGACCAGGAATACGGACAGAACCCGGTCATCGAGGTCCTGCCCAACGGGGTCGTATGGGTGGAGAACCCCCCGCTCCAGGAGGGAGATACGCTTCCCACCTTCGTGGGACAGGAAGACCTCCGAATCGGATCCGTCGCGGGTGGAGGCCCTGACGAATTCAGCCGGATCGGAACCTTCACGGTGGACGACCAGGGCACCATGTACATCGTGGACGGCATGGCAGAAGAAATCCGGGTGTTCGATCCCGACGGAAACCACATCCGGACTTTCGGCGGGAAGGGGGAGGGGCCGGGAGAGTTCAGCAACGCCACGGGAATGACCTGGGGGCCTGAAGGAAACCTCTGGGTCTATGAGTCCCGGCGCTTCTCGGTCTTTAGCCCGGAGGGTGAGTTCCTGACGAGTTATCCTCGGGTGCCGAGAGGAAGACTCTCGCCCTGGCCAGGGAAATTCGACTCGGAGGGACGCCTTTGGGATTTCGGCGTAGACCGGCCAGAGGCCGCCGGGAATAGTCCCGGGACCCTGATCCGGTATTCCGTCCGCCGGACCTCCCACGACTTCTCCAGCTTTGACACCCTCAGGTCTCTGGATTTCCGGACCGGGGATCTCCTTCCGTCCATGGCCAGCCCACCCTACTACGATGGGCTTACCCGGCTTCTCGACCCTCAGGGCTTTTTCTGGTTCGCCCGGACCCGTGACAACCGGGTGTACCAGGTCACCGCCGACTACGACACCATCCGGGGGTTCTCCATCCCCATCGGCCCAGTCCCGGTATCTGACGCCGAGATTGACTCCATCATGGCAGCCTACAACCGCCCAGGCCGACCGGTTCGCCTGGAGGCGGAGGACATCCCACCGACCAAGACCCTCGTCCGAAGAATCCTCATGGACGACCGGCGGAATATCGTCATCTTCCCTATCGCATCTCGGGAGGACCAAAACAAGGTCTTCCTCATGTTTGATGAAGAGGGAGTCTTTCTGGGTCGGGGCAGGTTGGAGAACCGGGTTTACCAGGCCCCACATCCGATCTTCAAGGGGGGATACGCCTACAGTGTCGTGACCGATGAGCTGGATATCTCCTACCTGGTTCGTGAGCGGATTGTGAGGAAGTGATGGACCTCCGCCATCCTCTCCTGGCTGCAGTGAGCCTCTTTCTGCTCCTGGGGTGCGGATTAGAATCTGTGGACTCGGAGGAGATGCCTGCCCTTGAGAAGTGGGCCCTGGGAAGCCCCACCCTTGAATTGGGGAGCCTGGAGGGAGGGCCGGATTCATTCTCCGACATCAGAAGCGTCGCTCTGAGCCCGGAGGGGGCCCTCCACATCCTCCTCCATCAAGAGCAGAGCATCAAGGTCTTCGGCCCCTCGGGAGATTTCCTCGCCACGATCGGCAGGAAGGGCGAGGGCCCTGGGGAATTCACCCTCCCGAATCGCCTCGGTTTCGTGGGCGATACCCTCTGGGTCCTGGACGGCGGGGCCGACCGCGTGAGCCTGTTTACTAACGGTGAATTCCTCAGAAGTGAGCCTTACCCCGAAATCCCTCAGTTTCACCCGGATCGACACCCACGAATCGGCGCGGTCGCAGCGGGCAATTCGTCGATTTACGTTTCCGACGTTCGGCGCCTGGACCAACCCTCGACCACCACCACCCCCGTTCCCATGATCCTGGAGGCCAACGGCCTCTTCGATACGCTTGCGTTCCTGAACGCCGATCACATCGGTGGGTTCCTGACCCAAACCACCGGAGGCGCATTAAGAATGGTCAGGCCCTTCGTCCAGCCTTTTCAGGACCAGGACCTGTGGACGGTGGCAGCCGATGGATCGTTCGTTCTCGTGGTGAATCGAAGAATCGGGCCGCAGGGAGCGGATCCGACTTATCGGGTCCACCGTGTGGGTATGTCGGGGGACACCGTGTGTTCAGCAACCTTTCCATACGAGCCAAAAGCCATCCCCCCGGCCCACCTGGACTCCATCCTGGACAGAATGGCAGGAAGCTCCTTCAGCGAAGATGATGTGGAGGACGCTCTCTTCATTCCCCCCCACTTCCCCCCGGTAGATCGTGTTGTAGCGGGGCAGGATGGAACCATTTGGGTGGCCACTCAACCAGCCCAGGATGGCCCGATGCCATGGATGGTCCTCAGTCAGAATTGCGAACCGGTTGCGGAGATGGAGATTGGCGAATGGGGAGAACTCCAAATCGCCGATGGACATTCGGTATGGCTCCTGACCACCGATGAGTTCGACGTGCCTTATCTCACCAGGTATGAGGTGAGTATGGGCTCAGGAACATGATCCACGCCTCAGGCCTCATTTGAACTCGAACGGTTAGTGCCATGTGCGGGGTCATCGTGATCTGGAGCCGTAGAGGACCGGCCCCCTGATCCTCTGACTCTTGCAACGGTTTGGTGTCTGAGAGATTCTCACATACAAACCTGAGTCTTCCGCCCGATCTAACATGGGAGTGTTCCATGAGCTTCCGGCCCAGGACCTCAAACGGCTCTCCAGCCCATATTTGCTCCCTGGCCCTTACGGTGGCTGTTGCCCTCGCCGTCCTTCTGAGCCTGGCCATCTCCTGCGGGGGTGATTCGAACGAGGGGGACTTCACCGTCACCGATTCGGCAGGCATCACAATTGTTGAGAACGGTGCGGCGCTCCTAAATCGTGTGCCGACTTGGACGGTGAACCCCAACCCCACCCTGACCATCGAATCGGAGGGTGAGGCTGGCCTCCTGCTCTTCGACGTCTCGGAGGTGGCCGTCCTCAATGGAGGGACACTTGCCGTAACAAACAGCGGAGGAACGGAGGTGCTCCTCTTTTCTCAGGATGGGGCCTTTCTCCGGACCATTGGCGGCCCCGGCGAAGGCCCGGGAGAGTTCCGAACGATCACCTCGGTGGTTCCTATTCCCGGGGACTCCATCGGGATCTATGACTCCTCCTATAAGCGCCTAACGGTTTTTGACGCCGAGGGGCAACTAGGCCGTGAAGTGTCGTTGCGTGAAATAGCAGGGGGGTTCGACTATACCTGGGTCCGATCTCTCGGGCCGAGTGGCCTGGCACTCCTCAACCGGGGCGGTTTCCAATCAGCTCAGCCGGAAGGCGCATACCGGACCTATACGGAATGGCTCCGTATCGACCTGGATGGGCATTCTCAATCAAGCTATGGAGAGTTTCCGGGGAACGAGCTCTTTCAGAACGCACGTTCCATGGGATCACCCTTGTTCTCCTTCATGACCGCTGCGGCGACCTTCTCCAAGTCTCTGGTAGCCGGTACGGGAGATGTCCCAGAGGTTTCGGTCTACGGACCGGATGGCGCACCCATTCGGATCATCCGATGGCCACACGAACCCCAGCCGGTAACGGAGGACACGCTTTCTGTTTTCCTGGAGAAAGGGCTCGCCACGGTCCCGGAGGCGGCGAGAGGCCAGGCCCGGGCCATGATGGAGTCCATGCCCAAGAAGGATTTCATTCCGCCCTACTCCACCATCTTCGCCTCTTCCGACGGGCTGATCTGGATCGGGTCTTATGACGGACTGGGCGTTGTAACGCCTCTGGACAGGCCGCCGGAACGAAGCTGGCTGGTCTTCGACTCTCGGGGAATCTTGGTCGCAAGAGTGAGAACACCCGAGGGGTTCCGAGCCCACACGGTGCAGGAGGCAACCCTGCTGGGGGTCTACAAGGACGAGATGATGGTGGAATCCATTCGGGCCTACCGTTTCTCTGATGACTCTCATTGATTCGAGACCCAGGCTCTCCCAAAGGGGTTTAATGCGCATACTGACAGCGAGGCTACCGCTGCTTTTTGCCATCCTCCTTCTGGCACCGGAGGTGGCGACCTCCCAAGTGGTGCAGGGCCAACTCCTGGACCGGACCAACCGGGAGCCTGTGGAAGGGGCTCTGGTCCTCCTCTTGAGTTCCGACGGCGAGGAGGTTGGAGGATACCTCACCAATGCAGCCGGTCGCTTTCTCCTGAGTGCCAACGGACCGGGTCGGTTCTTCCTTCGGGCAGAACGCATCGGGTATGAAACAGCCCTATCCGACACGGTGTCCCTATCCATGGGGCAAACCCTATCTCTGACGCTGGAGACCTCATACGCCCCCATCCCCCTGGAAGAGATAACGGTGGAGGGAGAACACCAGTGCGTCGTTCGCCCCGATGAAGGGCTCCTTCTGGCGTCGGTCTGGGAGGAAGCCCGAAAGGCGCTGACGGTACAGGACTGGACCGACCGGGAAGGTCTGTATCGGTTCCAGATGGAGAGTTGGGATCGGGACCTGGACACTCGGAGCAAGGAAGTCGGGAACCCGAATCGCCAGGTGACCACGGTCATCCAAAGGAGCCCCATTCGGACTGAACTCACCCCCGAAGAACTCATAACAGTGGGCTTCGTCCAGGTTGTCGATGCCAGGCAGCATCACTACGTCTACCACGGCCCCGACGCTGCCATCCTCCTTTCGGACGAGTTCCTCGACACTCACTGCTTCCGCTTGGCTCTGGACGGCGATAAGCCCGAGATGGTGGGATTGGCTTTCGAACCCGTTCGAGAAAACCGGGTCCCCGATATCCTGGGCACACTTTGGCTGGACCTCCAAACCGCCCAACTGGACCACATCGAGTATGAGTACGACTGGGCCCCATGGCCGGAAGCTGAGGGAGCGGCGAGAGGCAACATCGAATTCCAGAGCCTCTCATCCGGCGCATGGATCGTCCGGCGTTGGTGGATCCGGATGCCACGGATGGGGATCGACTCCTCCGTTCTACCGGGAGGGGCGGCCTCGGGAATAAGACTCCTTGGCTTGAAGGAAGAGGGCGGTGAGATCACTCGGATCACACCCCTCACCCGGACCGCGGCCATCTCTACCCCTACGGGAACTCTCACGGGGCAGGTATGGGACAGCCTACGATCCACTCCAATGGCTGGAGCTGTCGTTTTCCTCTCCGGAACGAGCTACCGGACAACGGCCGACGCCGAAGGTCGCTTCATCCTGGAATGGCTGCCCGAGGGGGTGTATACCACATCCTTCACCCATCCCCAACTGGATTCCGCAGGCGTGACACCCGCAGGTACCGAGGTTGAGTTGGTCCCTTTTGACACCGCCACAGTCCATCTGGTTGGACCCTCGAAACTTTCCATGCTTCGAGAGGTGTGTGGTTCGGGAGACATGGAGACTGCCCTCACGGGAACCGTCCGACAAATGGCCGGCGGAACACCCATCACCGGAGCCCGGTTGGGCGCGGAGTTTGAGACACTTCAACGGGTCAGGGGCGGTTGGCAATCAACCATGAACGTGGATTCGGCGGCAACAGACTACAGGGGGCGGTACCGGTTCTGTGGTCTCCCGGCCGACGCCACCATCCGGGTCCAAGCTTCGTTCCCAGGGTTCCAGAGTCCGAAGGTCAAGGTCGAGCTCTCTATGTCCGAGACAAGGTCACTGGATTTCCTTCTGGCCCCGGATTCCATCGACCTGGCACCCTCCCGGTCCCCTCTTGATCCAGTGCTCCCCGAAATGGCGGCCCCGATGCCGGAGCCTGCAGACCCGGCCGAGCCCGGGTC
>RCNC010004014.1_pt1 | contig 13779 bp, 8 predicted proteins | sample 2041301 | NCBI WGS metagenome assembly RCNC01 (sample SAMN09708231, study PRJNA481090) | Marine sediment metagenome, whole genome shotgun sequencing project. | biome: marine sediment; feature: ocean; material: sediment; isolation source: Sewage treatment plant 13A marine sediment (STP13A) ... | reverse complement strand
CATACCCATTCCACCCGATTTGGTGGTGAAATTGGGCTGGAATAATTTATCCCTGATCTCCTCCTTTATCCCTTTCCCATTGTCGCTCACTGTGATACGAGCAGTGCCACCTTCACGGGTTTCAAGTTTAATCCTGATCACCCCGTCACGACCCTCAGGGATAGATTGCATGCCATTCTTAATCAGGTTAATAAAGACCCTCATCAACTGCTCTTTGTCAGCAATCACCTCTACCCTCTTCAGGTCACCAAGTTCAAGGGTGATCCGAGCCTTATCAGTGGTTTCAAAGAGCTGAAGCAGGCTTTTCAGCTTGTTAACCAGGTTGACTCTGGCATTTCTGGCCCTGGGCATCTTCGCAAAATCTGAGAACTCATTGGCAATGGCTGACAGGGAATCGATTTGCTCAATCAGCGTGGCTGAGATGCGGTCGACCATATCCGGATCATCTTTGCCCTCATGAATGGTCCGCTGAAGGTGCTGTACATTCAGCTTCATAGGAGTCAATGGGTTCTTAATTTCATGGGCAATCTGCTTGGCCATTTCACGCCAGGCCGATTCGCGTTCAGACTGTGCTAGCAAGCCTGCGCTTCGTTCAAGCTCCATTACCATATAATTGTACTCCTCCACCAATCCCCTGATTTCATCGCTCCGGTCATAGTGAATCTTCTCATTCTTCTCACTCAGACTTACCTGGGCAATGCGATTCTGAATCATTCTGAGAGGTTGTGTGATGCGGTCGGCAAGGATCACACTTACCAGTAGAATCAACAGCATCAGGATCATGTAAATATTTATCACTGCCACCACCAGGTTGGTCACATCCCGGGTAAGGGCTCCCGACTGTGTGAAGTAGGGAAGGTTCAGGTAGGCCAGGAATTTATTTTCACTGTTTAACAAGGGCACATATGCGGAGATATAATTCATCTCTCCGATGTGTTCGTTGTGAATGAACTCTGAAGCGTTGCCCGCTGACAAATTTTCAAACACCAGCCGGTTCATCCGACGGCTCAGCAATTGCTGGTTAAAGATTTCCGGGCGTGAGGTGGCCAGCAGGTTTCCATCCTCATCATAGAGATTGATATCTGAATAAAAAACATTGGAGAACTTGATAAGCAGTTCATCCAGGCTATAATAGCTTTCGGATGACCAGTTCCTTAGGTCCTCTTCATATTCTACCTTATGGATCAGTTCGATATATACCGATCGCATGGTATTTCGAAGATTGTCGTTGTTCTTGACTCTATACTGAAGAACAATGAAATAGATGGTCCCGGAACAGATCAGCACAAAAGTCAGAAAAAGGATTCCGATCATGGAGTACTGGATTCGATTTTTAAAATTCCAGTTGAAGGTAGGATTGAATACCCGAATGGTGGTTACCAGGTATGTGAGAGCTAGTAAAAGAAAATTGAGTGCAAAAATATAGGAGAATGAGATCAATGTGTCTACCAGTGTAACTCTGGGACTTCCTACGATTATGGTGTTCAGCTCATCCACGTTATATATGGTGTGGTCGTATTTATCCAGGGTGATCCTTTCAAAGACCTCCTCACCACTGGTATAGAAATCGGAGGTTCGCCTGTAAGGGAACTCGCCATCCTGGGTAATAAGTTCTCCTCCATGGTACTTGGCAAAAGAGAAATCGGCATTGGTAAATGACATGAAATCATCATCCAGCAGCAGTTCGGGGTAACCAAGCTCCTCAGACAGTATTTTTGAATCGAGCTCGATAAATACCCTGTGCTCGCTATCTGCTCTGAAGTATGGAATGGAGCCCAGGTATGATATTTTCCCATTCAGGTTATCCAGGAAATAGAAGTCACTTCCGGCGATTTGAATGCCGTTCTCCAGGATCATCTCTTCAAAGAATGTAAAACAATGGAAACTCTCATCCACAGGCGGCTCCACATACAGGCTGTCCGCAGGGCGACAAACGGTGACCCGAAGGTCGTATTTGGTCCAGTAACCTGACATGTAATTTCGACGCAATCGCTCTGCCACCTGCTCAATGGCGATATAGGGCCGATTCATGTATTGTGCAAAAATGGTGTCATTTCGAATGGCCATGGACATCTCTGCAAAAAGCATCTCTGCCACAGGATCGTGTTCAGAAGAGAGTTTCACCAATTCGACTTCTTTATGTCGTTCCGTTTTGGTCCGGTTATAGTGTTGAAAACGGAGGGTCATAAACACCGATATAATCAGCAGAAGAAAAATAAATTTCGAGAAGTGAATACGGTCTTTATTGTGGTACCTGAGATAAAGTTGACTTCCCAGAAGAAGCAGAATAGCTACCCAGCTGCTCCATGACCCATACTCCCCCGGTAATACCATAGCTCCTAGCATCACAAGTGACATGGTAACAAACCCGGCAATTATAGTCTTCTTTGAAACTCCCGACCAGAGAACGATGGCCTTATCGATGAACAGGCCAAGTATCACAAACCATAAGATAATGACCAGTAAACCCGCTGCGGTATAGCCCGTAATGGTGGTTACCCGATGGGCCTCAAAGGAGATGCTGGAATCAAGGATCAGAACACTTATCAGTTGGTCAATAAATAGCAGAATCAGTGCTGATCCCACAAATAATAGCAGAGCTAATAGGCCTCTAATCCTCTCGGACTTGATTCCTTCAAGATTGCCATGCAGATAGCAGATGGCCGCCAGTGCCACTGCCCAAACTGAAAAAACGATCAAAGCCCCCAGCGATGGAATAAAACGGCTTGCCAACAATTCAGGTTGAAATAGATCTGAATCTGTTAGAAGTGTTGGGAATGAGTATTTCAATACCACAAAAGCACTGCCGGTAATCAGCACGGCGATCAATCCAATCCACATATACTTTTTCCTGGTGGGGGTCTGCCTCAGGACTGCACAAAATGCGGCAAACTGAAGGATGATAAAGAGAAGGAGGCTGGACACCGCGATGGCTTTAAACCCTTTATGCACCGGGTCCGATTCACTGAAATCAAGAGAAAACAGATAGGCACCCTCTTCGTTATAGATAGGTTCAGAATCCTCCCCTTCCAGGAATCTGATGGCCACACCGTCGTCCAGTTTAAAATCGTGTTGGAATCCATTGATCAGCACCTCATTCTGGAAAGGAAAATGCGTCTTTATCTCAATCATACCTACCAGCAAACCACCGTTAATCTGCTTAATTACAGTAGTATAATCGGCATTCCTCAACGAGGTGAAGGGAAGGTTAAAACGAGGTCTCCAGCGGTTGAAAACAGGAACAGAGTGATCGGACCAGTAACGGAGGAATCCGTGGTCGTAATAGAAAATAGAGACGCCCTGGCTTGTGGCCAATTCCTGATATTCAGATGACTTTCGGTCCAGTACCTCCGTGGGTGCATCGACCGCAAAGAGTGCTTCAAGTTCTTGGAATTCATCTTTTAATAAGCGCTCCTTTTTATGAAGCACCTTTTCAAATATTCTGGCATCTTTCTGGTTATAATCTTCATCCCTGAAACGGTTGCCCGAGAGAATCCCTGAAACCAGGAAGATAATAGCAAGTCCCTGCAATAGAAGACTGTGGTATTTTCTAATGAGCTTAAGCATGGTGATAAGGCTCTCCTTTCAGGATGGTGAATGCCCTGTATAATTGCTCCATAAACAAGAGACGGACCAGCTGATGGGAGAAAGTTAGTTTCGACAGAGAAAGCTTGGCATCGGCCCGCTTATATACACTTTCTGAAAATCCATATGGACCTCCAATCACAAACAAAAGCTGGTTCACCCGACCTTCCAACGAATTGATATGCTCGGCAAAGGAGATAGAGTTGTACTCTTTTCCGCGCTCATCAAGCAGTATTACGTAATCGGTGGGCTTGATCCGCTTGAGTATTAATATGCCTTCCTGTTCCTGAACCTCCTTCATGGTAAGGTTACGTGTGTTTTTCAGATTGGGTAGGGTTTCGATTTTAAATGGCACATACCGTACCACTCTTTTTCTGAAAAGTTCAACTCCCTCTTTGATAAAGGGATCTCTGGTCTTACCGCTTTCAATCAGAGCAATCCGCATCTGGCGTATTTCAACAGGTTTTTTGTATCTTGCATGCCTCTACCATATTGGCCCAAAAGTTGTGGTGATATACAAACTTAATCGATATTTAGATAAAGTGAGAAAGAGGTTAATAACAATTTTACTGATCAATTCGATGATCCTGCTGCCTTTGCTGGCTCAAACAGTTCCAGCCGGAAGGAAATGCATCTGCCATGTCGGTATTCTTTCACCAGAGCCTGGAGATGACCATTCTTGAAAAAGATTATGAAGCCAGTAAAAATCAGGCTACCAGGATCATGGAGAATTTTTACAAAACCCATCCACCCACGGGTTTTAAGATCTCTTTCGAGGGAACAAAAGAGCAGTCCAAATATGCCATAGGCACACTGACCACCAAAGACGAATCATTCAGGGTCAATCTGTTTTTTATGAATAAGGAGGAGAAACGACTGATCTACTATCTGAGTATTGAAAAAGAATCGCAGTATGAACTCAATCCATGACCTTGATGAGGCCATCGACAGGTGGTTTGAAGAAGACATCCAGGATGGAGACCACACCACCCTAAGCACTATCACAATTGATGCGAGCGGATCAGCAGAACTCCTGGTAAAAGAAAAAGGCGTCCTTGCAGGCATTGATGTTGCCCAACGCATATTTAAACGATTCGATCCTCAGATTAAATATGAAGGCTTTTTTTCGGATGGAAGTGCGATACTCCCAGGCGATGTTGCATTCAGGGTGTCGGGCAGGGTACACTCTTTGCTCCAGTGTGAAAGACTGGTATTAAATGTGATGCAACGCATGAGTGGAATTGCCACCACCACTAATTCATATGTAAAATTACTGGAAGGGACCGGGACACATATCCTGGATACCAGGAAAACTACCCCGGGAATTCGCATGCTTGAGAAGTATGCGGTCAGACTTGGTGGGGGGGTGAATCACCGCTTCGGTCTCTATGATATGATCATGATCAAAGACAACCACATCGATTTTGCTGGGGGTATCGAAGAGGCCATTAAGGGTACAAAGGAATACCTTGCTCAAAAATCTCTGAACCTTGAAATCATTGTGGAAGCACGTTCTCTAAAGGATATTGAAAAGGTACTGGCTCTGGGAGGAGTCCGTAGAATTCTGCTGGATAATTTCTCTGTGGAACTGACCAGAGAGGCTGTTCGCCTGATTAATCATCGTGTGGAAACAGAGTCATCCGGGGGGATTACCTGGGAGACTATCCGGTCCTATGCGGAGTGTGGTATAGACTATATCTCAGTGGGTGCCCTTACACACCATATTAAAAGCCTGGATCTTAGTTTGAAAAAGGCAATAGGTTAATGGGTTAGTAGGTTAGTGAAAAAGGAATAGGGCTTAGGAGTTACTATGGATTTTGGAGATGTAAGAAGGGAGTACAGCAGAGAGCAGCTGGATGAATCAAAACTCCCGGATGATCCATTTGGGCTTTTTGCATTGTGGATGGATGATGCCAGAAGTTCAGGAAATATGGATCCCACAGCTATGACCCTTTCTACGGTAGATGGGGATGGCTTTCCCTCCTCCCGCATTGTCCTATTGAAAAAGATCGAATCAGGTGCCTTGCTTTTCTTTACCGGTTATGGAAGTCGGAAAGCCCATGATATAGCAGCAGGATCAAAGGTGGCTGCTCACTTTTACTGGCCTGAAATGGAACGCCAGGTAAGGTTTGAAGGAACGGCCAGCAAAATCACAGATACAGAATCGGATCTCTATTTTCAGGAGAGACCTTATGAGAGTAAGATTGCTGCCCGGGTATCGCCTCAAAGTCGGGAGATTCCAGACAGATCCTTTCTGGAGAAGGCTTTTCGGGAACAACTAAAAGAATATCAGGAGAGCGATCACATCCCCAGGCCCTCGGACTGGGGCGGATATGCCATTAATCCGAAACGAATAGAGTTCTGGCAGGGTGGAAATCACCGCTTACATGACCGGATTGAATATACGGTAGACGGGGATAAGTGGAGCCGGATCAGGCTTGCGCCTTAAGCTTTTCTATCTGTGCTTTAAGCACTCCTGCCTTTACCTTTGCATCATCCATTTTCTGCCTCTCCTTATCCACCACCTGGGCCGGAGCATTTTGCACAAAGTGCTCATTGCTCAGTTTTTTCTTTACACTCTGCATAAAACCCTCTGTGTATTCCAGCTCCGACTGCAACTTGGCAATCTCCTCAACGGCATCCACCATATTTCCCACCGGAACGAAATACTCCACGTTTTTGACAATAAAAGAAATGGTATCCCCCGGATCCTCAGTCACCTGGATAACCTGGGACAGGTTGGCTAATTTCTTAATCACAGGCTGCAGGCTCTCCTCATAATTGCCATTTTCAGAGCTGCGAACCAACAGCTCTAATAACTCCCTGGGGGAGATGTTTTTATCTTTTCGGATGCTCCTTACCTGGGTGACCACCTCTTTCAGATCTTCAACCTGGCCAAGAAGTTTATTGTCGTAGTGCTGAGGAGCAGGCATGGGAGATACCATCAGGCTCTCTCCTGTTTCCCTTTCACTGATAAGCTGCCATATTTCCTCTGTGATAAAGGGCATAAATGGATGCAACATATGGAGCAGCTGATCGATAAATCCAATGGTGCGCTTGTAGGTAAGTTCATCGATGGGTGCCTGATATGCGGGTTTGATGGCTTCCAGGTACCAGGAACTGAACTCATCCCAGAACAGTTTATAAACGATCATCAAAGCATCGGAAATCCGGTACTTCTTAAATTGATCCTCTACCTCCTGAAAAGCTCTGTTCAGCCTGGCCTCAAACCAATCCCCTGCCTTCAACGAATGATCAGGCTGATCTAAATTGGAATCCACTTCCCAGCTTTTAATCAACCTGAATGCATTCCAGATCTTATTGCTAAAGTTACGCCCCTGCTCTGTAAGCGCTTCATCAAACAGCAAGTCGTTCCCAGCTGGAGCACATAAGAGCATTCCTACCCTTACTCCGTCTGCACTATACTTCTTCATCAACTCGATGGGATCGGGTGAATTTCCCAGGGATTTGGACATTTTCCGGCGCTTGCCATCACGAACCATTCCAGTGAGATATACCGAATTAAAGGGCTTTTCATCCCTGTATTCATAACCTGCAATAATCATTCTGGCTACCCAGAAAAAGAGAATATCGGGGGCAGTCACCAGGTCATTGGTGGGATAGTAGTAGTTGACATCCTCGTTCTGGGGATAACGAATTCCATCGAAGACAGAAATGGGCCATAACCAGGAGGAGAACCAGGTGTCGAGAACATCTTCATCCTGATTCAGATCGGTAAGGGTCAGGGTCTCTTTCCCGGTTTTTGCCTGCGCGAGAACCAGGGCCTCATCGGCCGACTCTGCCACCACATAGTCATTGGGCCCATCGCCATAGAAATAGGCAGGAATTCGTTGTCCCCACCATAATTGCCTGGAGATACACCAGTCCTTCACATTCTCCATCCAGTGGCGATAGGTGTTTTTAAATTTTGAAGGCTGAAGTTGAATGGTATCATTCATCACATGCTCCAGTGCCGGTCCGCTTAGCTCCTTCATCTTCAGGAACCACTGCAGACTGAGCTTGGGTTCAATCACTGCATTGGTGCGCTCCGAATACCCCACCTTATTCATATAGTCTTCAGACTTCACCAAGTTCCCTGCTTTCTCCAGTTGGGAAACAATCAGATCACGAGCCTTAAACCTATCCTCGCCTACAAGTATTTGAGCAGCCTCATTTAAGGTTCCGTTGTCATTAAAGATATCTATGGATTCCAGGTTGTGCTTGAGTCCCAGTTCATAATCGTTAATGTCATGGGCAGGGGTAATCTTCAGAGCTCCTGTACCGAACTCACGATCCACATACTCATCTACAATGATGGGAACAGAGCGCTTAATCAGGGGTACAAGTACCCTCTTTCCATGGAATTTCACGAAGCGTTCGTCATCGGGATGAACACATACCGCTGTATCACCCAGAATGGTTTCGGGCCTGGTGGTGGCAATGGTAATAAACTCATCGGCTCCTTCCACCTGGTACCTTACATAATAGAGTTTGGATTTGACCTCTTTGTGGTTCACCTCTTCATCAGAAACGGCAGTAAGGGCCTGTGGATCCCAATTCACCATTCTGACCCCTCGGTATATCTTCCCTTTCTTAAAGAGGTCCACAAAAACCTTAATTACACTCTCCGAAAGCGCCTCATCCATGGTAAAACGGGTACGCTCCCAGTCACAGGAGGCACCCAGCTTTTTCAGCTGCTCCAGGATAATTCCCCCATGCTTCTCCTTCCACTCCCAGGCATGTGTCATAAATTCTTCCCGGCTTAGGTCGGTTTTCTTAATGCCCTGCTCAGATAGTTTATTGACCACCCTGGCTTCTGTGGCAATGGAGGCATGGTCGGTTCCCGGCACCCAGAGGGCATTCTTCCCCTGCATGCGAGCCCTGCGAATAAGCACATCCTGCAGCGTATTGTTAAGCATATGCCCCATATGCAGCACTCCTGTTACATTGGGGGGCGGAATAACAATGCAATAGGGTTCACGCTCATCGGGTGTACTGCTGAAAAATTTATTCTCCATCCAGTAGGAGTACCATTTGTCCTCTACCTGGGCAGGATCGTATTTGGAAGGAATGTTTAGTTCGCTCATACAAAAAGTGCTTTCACTCAATTTTTTAATCGAGTGCAAAAGTAGTAAAAATAAGTCTCACGGTAATTTCACCGACCCAGAATTACAGTTCACCGAATTTTGTTAAAAATTAGATCTGAAAACTAAGAAAACTAAAAAAGTTTTCATATACTTGCCGAAAATCTGAATGCTTTGGAAGTACAGGAAAGAATCATTGTAGAATCGGGCCAGCTCTTTGGCAAATATGGCATCAGAAGCATGACCATGGATGCCCTTGCTGAGAAGATGGGCATATCCAAACGAACCATCTATGAGAAATTTAAAGACAAGGATACCCTGCTCCTGGAGGTAATTATGTATTATAAAAAGCAATCTACCGACCAGGCACACGGGATTCTTGATGAAGCTGATAATGCCATAGAGGCCATGTTCCGGATCATGAAGATGACCATTGGCCAGATTGAACAATTGAATCCGGTTTTCTTCAATGACTTTAGGAAATACCACATAAAAGTATTTCAGCAACTGGCCGGCGGGGGCGTTATTAGAGATTACTCCATCACCCGTAAGTTGCTGGAAACCGGTGTAAAACAGAAAGTATTTCGAAAAGAGCTTAACCTCGAAATTGTGAACCTCACACTCCATCAGTTGTTCGATTTATTTGGTCACGAGAGCAAACTGGTGGATGCCGGATACCATAGGAAAGAGATGTTTGATCACATCATGATTCCCTACTACAGGGGTATATCCACTGAAAAAGGAGTAATCCTCCTGGAAGAATGCAAAAGTATACTGGATTAAAAGAGAAACAGATATGAAAAACAGAATGTATAAAACCATACTCACCCTGCTCCTGACCCTTGGGATTATTCTCCCAGTTGCGAGTCAGGAACCCACAGAGGACCTTGTGCTGGACCTGCAGGGAGCTATTAGCTACGCAATGGAGTACAATAAGTCACTTAAAAATGCCCGTAGGGAAGTGGAGCGCTCCGATGAAAGCATCTGGGAGGCAATTTCTCAGGGTCTTCCCCAGATAGACGGGGCCGTAGATTTCATGACCTACTTTAATTATGAACTGGAGTTCTCATTTGGAGGAGGGGCTATACCCGATTTCTCGGATGAACAGCTGCAGATAGCTCTAGACCAGACCCTGTCAGCCTTTCCGGGCAGCACACCGACAGATATATACCGGCACCAGGCAGGAAACTACTATGATGGGGTACTTAATTCCATGTTGCCTCCCTCCACCATATTGATGAACAACCAGTCCACTGCAAAGCTGCAATTGTCACAGCTGATATTCAGCGGTCAGTACATTGCGGGGATTCAGACGGCCAAGCTTGCCAAAAAGATCTCAGAACAGAATTTTGACTTTAATGAACTGAATACCAAGGAGACGGTAATTACCTCTTATTACCTGGTACTGATCACTGAAGAGTCGCTGGACATTGTGGAGCGCAACCTGGAGAATCTCAAAGAAACTATGCGCCAGACCGAGAATATGTTTAACGCAGGAATGGCTGAGCAAACCGATGTGGACCAGATCAGCATCACCGTAAACCAGCTTCAGAATTCCAAAACAGCACTGCAGCGAAATGTGGAGTTAAACTACAACCTCTTGCGCTTCCAGCTTGGACTGGAACCCGGTGTTGGATTGACGCTTACAGATGATCTGAGAGGCCTTTACTTTACACTTCAACCTGAAACAGTTCTGACATCGCCTTTTATACTAGATGACAATGTCACCTATCAGATCATGCAAACCCAGCAGGAGATCAATAAAAAGCTGGTGGATCTGGAGGAGTGGAATTATGCCCCCACCCTGCTTGGCTTTTATAATTACAATGCCAAGATTCAGACCACAGGTTTTGATATGACTCCCAACCACCTGGCGGGTCTCTCCCTGGCCGTCCCCATCTTTTCCAGCGGCATGCGAAAAGCAAGGGTAAACCAGGCGAAAATCGATTATAACATGGCCCAGACCAACCTGAGCATCATGGAGGATCAGTTGTTGCTGCAGGAGAAGCAGTACAAATACAACCTTCAGAGTTCCCTGGAAAACCTGTTAACCCAGGAGGAAAATGTGGAAGTGGCCCAGCGTGTCAATGACAGCTACCAGAGAAAATTTGAGCAGGGAATGGCCACCAGTCTCGAACTTACACAGGCCAATGGAAACTACCTCGATGCAGAAAGCAACTTCATCAATGCCATTATGGAAGTGCTTAATGCCAGGTTACAACTCGATAAATTAATGAACACCCTTTAATGCCCGAATAATCATGAAAACAATATTCCCCATGAAAACCATAAAGATCACCCTGATGGCAGCTGTTTTAGGCACTGCAATTGTTTCCTGCGATATGAAACCCCCTGGAGCTACTGCCGAGACAAAGGTTGTTGAAAAAAAGGTTCAGTCTGTGAAAGTCATGGATCTTACTTACCAGAATACAGCCGTTGAACAGAAGATTACTTCGACCATCGTGGCCTTCGAGGAAACCCATCTTTCACCCGCTCTGCAGGGCCGGATCAGGTCGGTAAAGGTAGAGGTGAACGACCATGTAAAGAAAGGCCAGCTCCTGGTAGAGATGGACCGGACCCAGTTGGATCAGACCAGGCTTCAGTATGAGCAATTGAAAACCGATCTGGCCCGGATGGATACCCTTTTACAGTACGGGTCCATTACTGAACAGGCTCACGACCAAATGAAATCGCAGGTGGAGTCTACCGAGCTGATTTTGAAGAATCTGGAAGAGAATACCCTTTTAAGAGCACCATATGCTGGTATTATTGTCGGCAAATACTTTAACGATGGTGAACTTTTTTCTCCCACACCCAATACACCCTCAGGAAAAGCAGCCCTGGTATCCCTGATCCAGGTGAATCCGGTCAAGGTCATGGTTAACTTGAACGAAAAGAGCCTTCCGCTGGTAAAAAAGGGAATGAAAGCTTCAGTGACTACTGAGGTCTATCCCGGTAAAGTTTTTGAAGGAACCGTGTTCAGGATTCATCCCACCATTAGTGTGGCTAGCCGCACCTTTGTGGCTGAGTTAACGATTCCTAATAAAAATGAGAAGTTGCACCCGGGCATGTTTGCCCGTGTGAGCCTGAAACTGGGTGAAACTGAAGCGCTAATTGTCCCTTCCATTACAGTTATGCAACAAGCTGGTACCAATGAAAGATATATCATGCTTCATGAAAATGGGACCGCTAAGAAAGTAATCGTACAGATCGTAACCAGGCATGATGACATGCTGGAGATCGCCTCTTCTGAAATTCAGGGAGTAGAAAAATTGATCTATGCCGGGCAGACCAAACTGGAAAACGGCGACCCGGTAAATGTAGTGGTTGATTAAGCATATAAAGCTAAGGAAATGAGTATCTACGGAAACGCGGTCAAAAGACCGATCACAACAATAATGATCTTTGTGGCACTAATGGTGATGGGAGTTTACTCCTTGAACAAACTGCCCATCGATTTCTACCCCGATATTGACTTCCCGGCCATATCGGTTATCACCACCTATGCGGGGGCCAGTGCAGCCGACATTGAAACCAATGTGACCCGGACCATTGAGGACTACCTTAACTCGGTAAGTAACCTGACGGACATCTCATCCACCTCGCGCGACAATATGTCTATTGTGGTATGTGAATTTGAGTGGGGGACCAACCTGGACGAGGCATCCAATGAGATGCGTGATGCAATCAGCTTTGCGGAACAGTTTCTTCCAGAAGAGGTGGATAAGCCCAGGCTGTTTAAATTCAGTTCAAGTGCCATGCCCATCCTTTTTTATGGGGTGACGGCCGATGAGAGTTTCCCAGCCATTGCCAACATCCTGGATGAGAAACTGGTCAATCCCTTGAACCGCATCGACGGCGTGGGATCGGTTGGACTGATGGGAGCCCCTGGAAGGGAGATCCAGGTGGACATCGATCCCCGAAAAATGGAATCTTACAATGTAACTGTGGAGATGATAGCAGCGGTGATTAATGCTGAAAATCTGAACCTTCCAGCCGGGAATCTGGAGATGGGAATGATGGATTATCCCTTAAGAATTAAAGGGGAGTTTCCTTCCAGCGATGTCATTGATGACATTGTACTGGCCAGCTTTAACGGACAGACCGTATACCTGAAAGATGTGGCCACCATTCGTGACACCCTCAGGGATGTTTCCCTGGACGAGCGTCTTAACGGAAAAACCGGGATGAGAATTGTGATCCAGAAACAGTCGGGAGCAAATACTGTACAGGTGGCACGGGATATCCAGGCCATGATGCCCGCAATTATTGAGAGCCTGCCTGATGATATCGAAATCACCACCTTCTTTGATTCCTCAAAGTTTATTGTTGATTCCATTGATAACCTGACAGGCAGCTTGATGTATGCGGGTATTGCTGTGATTCTGGTGGTGCTTTTCTTCCTTGGACGCTGGAGGGCCACATTTATTGTGATTCTGACCATACCCATCTCACTAATTGTATCGTTTATATACCTCTATATCTCCGGAGGCTCCATCAACATCATAGCCCTGTCGTCCCTCTCCATTGCCATAGGGATGGTGGTGGATGATGCCATAGTGGTGCTGGAGAATATCACGAAACATGTGGAGCGGGGCAGTAGACCCCGGGAGGCGGCTATCTATGCCACCAACGAGGTATGGCTTGCGGTAATTGTCACTACCCTGACTGTAGTCGCGGTGTTCATGCCTCTTACGCTGATCGGGGGAATGACCGGAGAGCTATTCAGGCCCCTTGGTTATATTGTAACCATCACTGTGGTCACCTCAACTGTTAGTGCCATTTCACTGACTCCCATGCTGGCCTCAAAACTGATGAAACTCAGGAAGAAACCGAAAAAGGTTCGAAAAATGAGTTATGAAAACAGCATTGGACGCTTCCTAAACTGGATGGATGGATTTTATGGACGTTCGCTTAGGGCGGCCCTGCGTTTCCGATGGGGCACTCTGATTATTGCCCTTCTCATTTTTGCAGGCTCCATGATGATGGCAGGCGGAATGGGATTTGAGTTTATGCCCGAGGCCGACCAGGGGTCCATGACTGCAGCCATAGAGTTACAGACCGGACTACGGGTGGATGAAACCACCAAAGTAGCACGTAAAATCGATGC
>RCNC010001971.1_pt1 | contig 13783 bp, 7 predicted proteins | sample 2041301 | NCBI WGS metagenome assembly RCNC01 (sample SAMN09708231, study PRJNA481090) | Marine sediment metagenome, whole genome shotgun sequencing project. | biome: marine sediment; feature: ocean; material: sediment; isolation source: Sewage treatment plant 13A marine sediment (STP13A) ... | reverse complement strand
CACTCCTCCATTTCCCGGTAGGAGGATGACGGGAGATAGGCGAGGCCACCGCTGGGGATGTCGGCGAGGGCCTGGGCAAACGTCGCCATCCGCATCTCGCCCTTCTCCTCCATCTCCTTCATTTCCCGGATGAAGTCATCGAGCCAGCCGCGCTGGTATACCCACTCCCTCGTTCCGGGCCATCCACCGAATTTTTCGATGTCGTCAGCAGCTACAGCCAGGGGTTTTCCGGCTTCTCGCAGAGCCCGGATGTATGCCGCCGTGTCAGATGGGGGGTGGAAGGGGAGGAAATAGCGGAGAGTCTCGTCGATGGCGAACACGCCCAGGCTCTTCCCCCCGAACTCTGTCCGGAAGGGGCGATGGAGTTGGTCCCGGGAGAAGCCCGCAGCCACGAAATGGCGATCGTCCACCAACACGTAACCCACACCAGCATCCACCAGGTCTTCGGCCAGGTCCGGCTCCCAGACGCGCTCCGTCAGCCAGAGGCCCTTGGCCTCCACTCCGAACCGACTTCGGAGGGCCTCCTGCATCCACCTGATCTGGTCCACCCGGTCTTCCTTGAGGAGAGAAGGAAGGATGGGTTCGTAGTAGCCAGCAAGCAGTAGCTCGAGTTTTCCGTCGGCGACCAGCCGTCCGACCAGGTCCAGGTAGGTCGGGCTGTTTTTCTCCAACCAGTCCAGGAGGGGCCCGGAGAGGTGAAGGGTCAGGGGGAAGAGGTCTCCCTCTTTCGCTCTGACCAGAAAAGGTTCGTACACATCCCTGAGGTGCTCTTCAAAAACGTGGCCGAAGTTTCCCACGGGCTGGTGGGCGTGCAATCCGAACGTGAAATAGACTGGATCATGCATTGTGTTGCTCATCAAGCAGATGTGAATCCGAGAGGCTCTCGGAGGGGGGCGAGTTTCTCGGCGACCAACGGTGACGCCTCGGAAAGAAGCCCGAAGAAGATCGTCTGAGCGTCGAAGGGGATTGGCTCGCCCAGCAAGATGTGAAGGTCGGAAAGGTCCCGAACCCGTCTGATCTGGACCGCCGAAGGCCCCTCTTCGCCCTCCCCTTCCCTTCCCAGTAGTTCGACGGCGGAAACAAGGGTGTTGCCCGGATCGGGGACGGCCTCTCCCAGGGCGAGAGTGATGGGTGTTCTGAAATCATCCGGAATGTCGGCCAGGGTGAGGGACTCGGTCGGTTCGTCACCACTCAAGCATCGGACCGCCACCGCCCCGTTCCCCAGGGAGGGGCGCCGAACCTCGGTCTCAATCAGCCACTGACGGTTGGTTCTTGTATGCGTGACAAGAACGACGCCTGCTGGACGCACCTCGGTTTGAAAACCGAGAACGCCAGGTCTTGGGTCTTTCGTTCCAGGCCTCTGAGCGCCATCGACGACAGCTTCCCAAAGGGCCGCGCCGGCGGCCACCCGGAGGTGGGCCGGGACGCGGGGCATGGCCTCTTCCAGAAAAATTGCTCGGCCGCTCCGGGGCGGGTCTTCATTGGAGATAGCCAGATCGAGACGATCCAGAAACTCCTTCTCTATGGCCTCCCGTTCCGGTCCCAGGAGCTCGAGGGCTTTGGCTGCATAGCGGAGAACCTGTATCGGTTCGATGCCGGCCAGGTCGTCGAAGAACCACCCACAGGAGGTGAAGAGGCGAAGCGCCTGCTGCTCCAGGTCCAGGAGTTCGAGGGCCCGGGGGTCTTCGGCGTCCGTTTCCAGTCCGGGCCCAGCGTCGTTCCGGGAAGTCCAGGGGTCTTCAAAAAAGGCAGCGCCCTCCGATTCGAAGACCCTGTGGATCTCGGAGGCCAGCCACTCCAGAGCGTCCCGAAGTCCGGGCCTCCACTCCTGCTGCGTGTCCTCGGAGGGGTCCATTTTGCAGCCACAGTCGGATCGCCATCGTTCGATGCCGTGGGCGCAGCTCCAGGAAGAAGGTTCCACCAGCTCCACTTCGTGTTCTGGAGGATTCCTGGAAAGGAAGGAGGAAAAGTTCTCCACCTGAACCCCGAATTCATGACGAAGGTTCTGGATGACGGCCGCCAGGGCCATTTCACCAAACCGATGATGGTGACCGTAGGTCTCGCCATCGGTAGCGATGGATACCAGTCGCTGGGTCTCGGGGCTCATCCCCACCACGTCCAGGGTCCACTTGTCGGCATCCTTCAAGAGGGGCCCGAAAGCCACCCCGTGGGAGAGGGGGCCGTTGTATACGAAGAGGGCCACGGAACGGCCCCCGGGGGTCCGATACAGACCGGGAAGCCCTTCCGGTGGAGGGGTCTTCACCTGGTGGGGGGCGACGATGGTAAAGGCGATCCCCTCTTGTGCCAGGACATCCAGGGTCGTTCCATCCACAGCCGTTTCGGGAAGCCACATGCCGTGGGGGTCCCGGCCGAACCGCTTCCGAAAATCGGCGATCCCCCACCGCACCTCTGACACCTTGTCCCGCTGAGAGGCCAGGGGAAGGATGGCGTGGTGGTAGGCCTGGGCGATGGCGTTCCCGTGACCTCCGAGTCTTGCAGCGCTCTTTGCGTCGGCGTCCAGAATCGCTCGGTAGGTTACCGGCGCCGCTCTCTCCATCCAGTCGAGAAGCGTTGGACCGAAGTTGAAGCTGATGAACTCCAGGGTGTTCAGAATGCCGGTTATTCGGCCTCCTGATCCCGGGATTCGGGCGGCTACCACTGCCCGATAGCACTCTTCCTCGATCCTCTCATTCCAGTCGTGGTAGGGTTCGGCCGAGAGCTGGGCCTCAACGGTTTCCAACCAGGGGTCGTCTCTAGGCGGCTGGTAGAAATGACCGTGTATTACCGCGGACAGTGGGGGAGATTCCATGGCTTAGTGTCGGGGGGGTGGGCTGGAGTGCCTGTTGTTACCGGCGCTCCAGGACCTCCGCCACCGATTCCAGGACGTTGGGGAAAAGGTCGTCCCTCACCTGTAGCTCTGGGATCATCTCCAGCGCCGCAGCCACCGCCCCCTCCGGGGCGCCGGGCTTCAAGGCTTCAAGGAGGGTCTCGGCATCATCGCAGTGGAGGTTCATTCTCAGCTCGGCGTAATCGGGTACGGCGCCGGTGGAGATCATGAACTGCCAGTCGGAAGATTGAGCAAGGAGGAGCTGTCTGGCTGCGTGAGCCAGGATGGTCCTGGTCTCCTCCGTCTCCATAGCCCGAGGAGCGGTGTCCCAGAACATGTCCTCCAGGGGCCATAGCCGCTCCCAGGTCCACTGAGTTTCCTCATTCAGCCACATGCTGAAATCGCCATTGGCGCCCCAGGATCCTTCGAGGGGGTGAATGGCAGCCTGGGGCGGGAAGGAGTCCAGGTGTTCGGACGCTGTGACGGGGATGACGCCTTCCCGATAGGGGAGGCGGGTGAAGAGTTCCCGGAGGAAGTCGACGCCTTCGAACCACCAATGACCGAAGAGCTCAGTGTCGAAGGGCGCCATCGCAACGCCCGAGGGACCGACGGCTTCCTTCCGCTGGATGTGCCCGAGGAAACCGGAGAAATGGGTTGCGTGGTCACTGGCCCGATAGCGGGCCTGTTGGGGGTCGTAGGCAGTCTTCTCCCCGAGGTCCACGTTGGAGCCTGTGACACTCCAGTATTTCAGGCCACTGGGCCAACGGATCTTATGGAACTCCAGGTATGAGCCGTCCCCGGGGTAGCCTTGCTGGCGGCTCCAGACCTGCATGGAGGCTTTCGGTTCCCGAACAAACGCAACGAGCCCCTTCCCGACAGATGGGTCACCCACATGGTAGGCCTGGTATGCGGACCGGGAGGCTTCTTTGTCCCCGGTCCTGCTTTCTCCTTGGAAGCTGGCGTCGAACCGTTCGGTTCCGTGGGGCACATCTCCTGACCAGCCCAGTGCTTCCCCAGCTTCGGCCATGTGGGTATCGATGAAAAAGAACTTGAACCCGGCTTCGGAAAGAAACTCCTCCAACCCTGGGCGGGGGGCCTTCTTCGACACTCCAGGAATGGGGTCCCAAACACCGCCCGGGCGGTAGGCACACTCTGGAGCCCAGCACCCCTTTGGGTCTTTGCCGAACAGCCTGCGGTGTTCGGATGCACCGACAGCAAGCTGCAAGCGTACGCTCTCCTCCCGCCCCAGCAATGGGAGGAATCCGTGGGTAGCGGCCGAGCTGATGATTTCCAGGCGGCATTCCTCTTCCAGCTGTCGGAAAGCCCCGAGGATGTCTCCGTCGATGTCGTGGAACAGAGCTCGGAGTCGAAGGAACCGGTCTTTCCAGTAATCCACCAGGGGCATGAGCTCCTGGTCCCCGGTCTCAACCAAGGAGTCGGGAGCTTCGTCACACGCCTTTAGGCGTTGCGCGAAGAAGGCCTCCATCTCTTCCCTGAACCCATCGCTGACGAGTTGGTTGGCCAGGACCGGAGTGATCCCGAGGGTCAGAGGCGAAGTCACCTCGTCATCCCTGAGGGACCTTAGGGCCTCGAGAAGAGGCAGGTATGTATCCAGCGCCGCCTCACAAAGCCAGTCGCTTCCATGGGGCCAACGCCCGTGGTTCAGGACGTAGGGGAGATGGCTGTGGAGAGTCAGGACAAAATGCATCGGATTTCCTCAGGCGGTTTCGACCGCAAGCGATTCGGCACGGGCTTCGAAGGCCTGTTCGTAGACCTCGAAGTAGCGATCCACAACCCGTTCCCAGGAGTAATCGAGGGCCATTCCGTGCTCGACGGTGTCCCTCCAGGTTGCTGGTTTCTTATATCGGGCTACGGCCCTTTCGATCAGCCAGTCGAGACGCTCCGGCTTGTAGTCGTCGAAGAGAAGCCCGGTGTGACCGTCCTCGATCGTGTCATCCAACCCACCGACCCGCCGGGCCAGGGGGATGGTTCCGTAGCGCATGGCCCGCATCTGGGTCAGCCCGCAGGGTTCGTAGAGGGAAGGCATCAGAAGGGCGTCGGCTCCGGCCACGATGCGGTGCTCTTTCTCCTCCGTGAAGCCGATCTCGACGGCCACTCTTTCCGGGTAAGCTGCCGCAAGGTTCTGTAACCCTTCTTCGAACCGTTTTTCTCCGCTGCCAAGGAAAACGAACTGGGCCTCAGCTTCACGGATGGCGGCTCCTCCCAGGATCAGGTCCATGCCTTTTTGGGACACCATACGGGCTACCATGCCGATCAGAAGCTTGTCCGGGTCTTCCTCCAGGCCGTAGGCCCGCTGAACAGTTGCCTTGCACTCGGCCTTGCCGCTCAAGTCCTCGGAGGAGTAGTTGGCGGGGATCTGAGGGTCCAGTTCCGGGTTCCAGATCTGGTAGTCGATTCCGTTCAGGACCCCCACCAGACGGTCATGGAGGCCCAGGAACGTGTGATGAAGGCCGAAGCCCCCGGCCTCAGTCCTCAACTCGAAACTATGGCTTGGGCTGACGGTGGAGGCCATGTCCGAGAACACCAGTCCCCCTTTGAGGATGTTGGCCCGCCCGTACCACTCCATCGCGTCCATGTGGTACAGCTCGTAGGGCAGGCCCATCTCCGCCATGACTTCCCGGGGGAAGTGCCCCTGAAAGCCACCGTTGTGGACAGAAAGCACCGTGGCCACACGGTCGGCAAAGGGGTCTCCCTTTCCGAGGGCGCGGAGGTAAACCACGGCCAGGGCGGTATGCCAATCATGCATGTGGAGGAGAACAGGTGCCGGACCAGGGACGAGTTCCGGGAGGACCTGGATCGCAGCGGCTGTCAGAAACGAGAATCTGAGGTGGTTGTCGGGGTAGTCTTCCCCGCCCTCCCCATATACGCCGTTCCGGCCGAAGTAATCTTGGTTCTCCAGAAGTAGGACCCGAGGACCGTCCGTGCCCTTTGTCGCCTCCCAAAGCTGTCCGGGCTCGATCCGATGCCCGATCGGTACTGTGAACGGGCCACCAAAGGGCTTCAGCCCGTAGTCGCCATCTTTGATGGACTCGAAAAGTGGAAGGAGTACTGTTGTTTCCGAGCCGGCAGCGCTTTGAAACGTAGCCATTCCACGAACCGCTTCGCCCAATCCACCCGTCCGGGCGTATGGCCAATACTCGGCGGTAATGTGAACGATACGAGCGGTCCGGGACGGGCCGGTCTTCCTTGGCTTGGTCTCGGAAGCCCTCTTCCCCAATAAAGCCCCTGACGCTGGAGCCATGGTCCTGGTTTCCTTTAATTTAGTTACCGGATTCGGCCGGTCTCTTACCGAGTACCCGGGGGGTCGTCCCCCTCCAAATTTCCTTCCATAGACGGGATGTAACTCTTTTCCGTGTATTCCTTGAGCATCCTGGCTGCTGTGAATCTAGTGCCTGAAACCAGAAGGGCATGCTTCATTCTCTCCACCCACCCTCTGGATACCCCCTGTTGGTTCTTCTGGTAATAGAGGGGGACCACCTCACGTTCAAGGAGTGAGTACAGGTTTTCAACGTCGGCCGAGTCCGGGTCCGGGTATCCAGTGCTCACCGGCACGGCCCATCCGTTGAGTCCGGTATACCCCTCCGCCCACCATCCGTCCAGAGTGCTGACCTGGGGTACGCCGTTGAGAGCCGCCTTCATCCCACTGGTTCCGGAAGCTTCCATGGGAACGACCGGGAGGTTCAGCCAGAGATCCACTCCCTGGACCAGCCGGTCGGCAGAGTTCAGGTCGTAATCCTGGAGGAACGCGATTCGGCCTTCGAAGCGGGGGTCTCTGGAATAGGAGTAGACCCGCTGGAGCATTCTCTTTCCAGCATCGTCAGCAGGGTGGGCCTTGCCGGCGAACACGATTTGCACCGGACGCCAGGGATTGGTGAGAAGCTTCAGGAGACGCTCTTCGTCCCTGAAGATCAGGTCGGCCCGCTTGTAGGAGGCGAACCGTCGCGCAAACCCGATTGTCAGGCTGTCCGGGCTGAGCAGAGTCCCCGCACCCACCAGGTGCATGGCCTCGTCCCATTCGTCCCGCCATCTCCTCCGGGCCTGCTCCCGGATGAAGTTGAACAGGTGCCCCTTCAACTGCTTGTGCGCCGCCCAGAGGGCGGCATCGTCGATGTCCAGGACCTTCTTCCATGACTCCTCGTCGGTCACATGGCCGGCCCACCCGGCCCCCAGCTGTTCGTCCAGGAGATCCATGATCCTCCAGGCCATCCAGGACGAGAGATGGACTCCATTCGTCACGTGGGAGACCGGGACATCTTGGGGTTCCCGCCCCGGCCACAGATGTGCCCAGTTCTTCCGGGTCACCTGGCCGTGTTTCTCCGCCACACCATTCACGTATCGTGAAAGGCGCATGGCGCACGCGGTCATATGGAACCCACCGTCACTGGCGTTGGGAGGAGCCCCGAAGGACATGAAGGTGTCCCGATCGACTCCCACACCTTCCCAATATTTGTGGAGGGCTGCTTCGATTTGCTGGGTCGTGAAGGTGTCGTGACCGGCGGGGACCGGCGTGTGAGTCGTGAATACCCCGTTGGCCCTGACCTTTGTGACGGCCTCCTCCAGGGTAATCCCCTCCTCCAGGTATTCTCTTACTCGCTCCACCATCATGAATGCGGCGTGGCCTTCATTCGCATGCCAGGATGAGGGCGCGATTCCAATCGCCCTTAAGACCCTCACACCACCGACCCCAAGGATCCATTCCTGACAAAGCCGATTCTCGTCTCCACCCTGGTATAGCTTCTGGGTCAGGTCCCGGTCCTGGGGCTGGTTTTCCTGGAGGTTCGAGTCCAGGAGAATTATCGACGTTCTTCCCACGACCATCCGCCATGCGCCCACATGGACGGTGCGTCCATACAGGGTGACCGTGGCCAGGGACCGGCCCCCCTCAGGCGTCAATATCTGCTCAAGAGGCGTCAAAATGGGTTCGAACTGTTCCTCGTTGTCTTCCTGCCACCCATCCAACGTCAGCTTCTGATCGAAGTAGCCCTTGAGGTACAGAAGGCCGACCCCAACAAGGGGAATGCCCAGGTCTGAGGCTGCCTTGCAGTGGTCTCCAGCAAGGACACCGAGGCCGCCCGAATAGATGGGCACTGAGGTATGGATACCGAACTCGGCGCAGAAGTAAGCCACCGGGCCGGACGAGTGATCGCCGTAGTTCTTGGCGAACCAGGTGCCGCTGGTGGACTCCTCCAGGGCCGCGGCCTCCATCACCTTCCGGTACTTCTTCAGGAAGGCCGGGTCCCTTGCCAGGTCGGCGAGGCGGGCCGGGTCCGACCGGCGAAGGAGTTCAATGGGATTTCGTCTGGACAACTGGTACAAGGTCGGATCGATTTCCCAAAACAACTCACGGGCGTACCGATTCCATCTCCAGGAAAAATTCAGGGCGATATCACCCAAGCCCTGGAGGGGTTCCGGCAGGTAAGGAATCTTCGTGGAATTCGAGGTCATGGCTCTCTTCAACAGAAGGGATGGAAGCTATCGCCAACGAATCGGATCAAGCGAACCAGAGAGTACCCCAATAGGCCCCTCAGAGTGTCACTGTTCGGAAAAATGATTAAGACTCCCGAATCGGTCATGATCTCGGGAGCCTTTAAGAGTTCTCGGCTCGTGTACACAGCATGTCAAAGGAAAGCTCCGGCGGCAGGACTCGAACCTGCGACCCGACGGTTAACAGCCGTCTGCTCTACCAACTGAGCTACGCCGGAAAAAACTCCTCCGAAGAGGAGAAAAAAAGCTACCCAGGGCAGTTTGGAGTGTCAACGGGATGTAACCACCTCGGGGGGTCTGGTGCGCTCCATCAATCTTCTGATGGCGGGGGCGATGTCGTGGGCCGACGACCAGATCTCGAGAAAACGGCTTCGGGCCGCTGTGGCTTCGTCCGGCCCAAGTTGTACCGCCCATGCCGGTCCACGAAGTGGGAAGGGTCTGTGGAACCAATGGAGCCCGAGAAGAAGGTCCTGGGGGCCGTCCCGGTTCGAGAAAACCGAGAAGTCCGGGGACCACCCTCCCAAGGGTGCGGACCTGATCTCGAGGACGCCGGCCCGGAGTAGAGACAGGACCCGGTTCAGGTTCTTTCTCTTCGAAGGGTCGACAGCCATTGCATAGGCTTCTCCTTCCACCGTTTGAGCATTGACCTCCGCTACGAGAACCCGGAGGCGGGTGAGTCGGTTCAGTTCCCCCTCGGAGAGGTCCACCGCTCCGAGGCGAATTTGCCGAATCGCCGTTTCGACCGTCGCACTCCTGGAGAGAAGGGCGCCGAAGGTAGTCCTGAAGCTCGGGAGACTTCGCTCGTCCAGAAGGAGAGGGCGGGACCTGCTGTGATGGGAAGTCATGCCCGAAAATCTGGGCAGGATCGTGGGCTGAAGAATGGTGGAAGGGGACCGGTGGGGTCAGGGTTCCCTTTGTCGGGCCCTTCCCATCTCCAACTCAACCTGAGCCCGGCACCTGGTGACAGCTTTGGCATCGGGCTTCGTAACTCTCCGACCCGCCGGAGTAGTTCCTCTGATTTGCCGCTGAACATGACTCCGGAAACGACCTCGACCCAACCATCTTGAGCGCCGTGATACATGAGGGTGAAGAGCGCCGACTTTCTATTCCTGCGGGGGGATCCTTACGAGTACGACCAGGTCAACTGAAGAAGATCATACCCCTACGCGATGGGGCTGTCCAGCGGGTGGGTCCCCCCATAGCTTGCCTTTTCCAGCGGGTCCATTTTCCACCCAACCCTGGGAAGGTGGCGGTGGGGAAGGGTGGGGATATCCATGTTCGGGCAGCGAGGCAAGGAGCCGCATGAGCGCTTCCAGGAAATCACTCAGATTGGCTTTGTTCCTTCTTTTTGATTTTGCCGTAGGCTGCTCAGGCTCCCCGGCGGAAAAGCCAGCCCTCGTTGTTTATGTCGTGGTCGACCAGCTTCGCGGGGACCTCCTGGAGCGGTACGATTCGTTGTTCACCGGTGGCATACGAAGACTTCATGATGAGGGGTTCAGGTTCCTTTCGGCTACCCACGATCACGCCAAAACATCGACCTCCGTTGGCCACGCGACTCTTTCAACTGGGGTCTTTCCCTCCAGAAGCGGCATCGTGGCAAACAACTGGATGGAGAGAACTCCCCAGGGGTGGAAATCGATCTATTGTGTTGATGACACGATGACCCACGTGCTGGGCCTGCCAGCGCTGGAGGGACGTTCGCCGAAGAACCTTCTGAGAGGAGGCCTGGCCGATTGGGTCTCCCAAGCGGATTCGGGGGCGGTGATCGTCTCAGCCTCGAGGAAGGACCGGGCTGCCATCACCATGTCCGGGAAGACCAGCGGACACACCTACTGGATAGCTGCCAACACTGCCAAATTCGTCACCTCCTCCTTCTATGCCGACGAATACCCCGGATGGGTGGAGAGAATCAACCGGGTGGAGATGCCCGTCCTTTTTGGAGACTCGGTTTGGGGGCAAACCATTCCGGAGGTGGCCAGGGACGCGTCCCGACCCGACACCTCAGCGTATGAGGGAGATGGGACCCACACCTTCTTTCCCCACCGATTCGTGGACGAAGTTCGTGACCCGAGTCGCCAGGGCGAGCTGAATCGTTGGGGATACGGACGTGTGCCTCCGGACGCTGCTTTGGGGGTATTTGCCGGTGATGCGGTCCGAGTCCTGAACCTCGGTGACGATGAAGTTACCGACTACCTGGCTCTTTCGTTCTCCCAGACCGATGCCATAGGGCACGAATTTGGTCCCCTGAGCCGGGAGCAGTTGGAGAACCTGCTTCACCTGGACCGGACGCTCGGGGAGCTGATGCGGGTCCTTGATGATGAGGTTGGCGAAAACCGGTGGGTTATGGCCCTCACCGGGGACCACGGGGTGATAGGGGTGCCCGAACATCTCTCGGAGGAGGGGACCCAAGTTCGCCGGTCTACCAGAGAGGAACGCGCTCAGGTTCGCCAAATCTTCGGGGACCACCGCGAAATGGAAGGGGGGGCAGAAGCCGTAACGAACTCGTTGGTCGCCAGTTTGGAGCAGCTACCCTTTGTGGCTGATGCCTTGACCGTTCTCGAGCTCACGACTCCTCCAGCGACAGATTCCTTTACGGTCCTGATGAAGAACTCCTATCACCCGGATCGATGGATTGGTGGGTCGGGAAGCCAGGGCTCAGGCGTCGTATTCCGCTATAACGAAGAGTTCTATCCGTACTCCTCCCCTCGGGGCGCGGACCATGGAAGTCCATATTATCACGACCGGTTTGTTCCCCTGATCTTCTTTGGTGCTGGTGTAGAATCAGGGTTTTCCATGGAACCCGTCAGAAGTGTCGATATCGCCCCGACACTTGCCAGTCTTGCCGGGATCACCACCCCGGACGATCTTGACGGGAAGCCCCTCCTGAAATAGCAAAAGCCTTCCCCCCGAGGCCGGTTTGTCCCTGCATTGGGTGTTTTAGCACCCAACGGAGGTAAAACCTGTGTTTTGGGGGAAACTGTTTCTTGACATCGGACCCCGAGTGGCGCAATAGTAACCTGAGAAGTGGTAAACATTTGATTCCGGTCCCCTTAAAGCTATATATATAGGGGTAATCGGAATCTGGAATTTCAAAAAAACGCGGGGTTCGGTTTCGCGCTCACGGGACGGTACGTCCCCCTCAACAGCCGCCAGATGGCGGCAGGCTCGCTAGTGGCTCTTCAAACAGAAGGACTACAACCTGAGCAGGACGGCTGGACGATCCAGCGAGCTGAGGACCTCTTGAGCTCCCTGCCGAGCATCTTGTCGGTTCGTATTGTTGCTCGCCCGGGAGGGGAGATTGATGAGATTCATCTCCTCACCACGACCGAGGTGCCGGCAAAACAAACCGTTCGAAATGTGGAGTCTGCCCTCAAGGCCAGATTCCATCTCGAGGTGGATCATCGGAAGATCTCCGTAGCTCAGACCTCCGAACCACCCCCGCCGAAAAAAGAACCTGAGGCTAAGAAGCCCGTGTTGATCGAGAAAATCACTCCGAGCCTCGGAGCCCGGATTCTCTTCCGGCGGCACCAGGTTGAGATGGAAAGGGCCCGTACGGTGAAGGTGGCGGTGAGCCTTGAATGGGAGGGCAAGGAATACGTCGGAAAAGCAGTCGGTACCGACCTTTCCCGCTCCCGTTTCGAGACCGTGGCTAGGGCCACGATCTCAGCCACGCAGAAGATCATCAGCATGTTGCGGGAGGGTACGTCGAAGTCGGACGTAACCCTCACGCTCGACGGAGTAAGAGTGGTGGAGGCATTCGATCGGAACTACGTCCTGGTAGGCGTAAACGCGATCTGTGAAAGAGAGATCGCGAACTTGGCCGGAGCCTCGGCGGTGGAAGACACCTCCGACCGGGCAGTTATTTTGGCCACCCTCCAGGCTACGGATCGCTGGGTTCGCGGCCGACTCTAAGGTCAGAACCCGACAGCCACACCAAGATCTAGGCTGTAGAACCTTCTACAAAGGAGAAACCCCCTCGGCCCACCAGAGCGAAGCGTGAGCGGATGAGCGGAGCGCAGCAGCTTCAAGCAAAAAAAGGAAGCTGACTCCAAAATACGAAAGGGGGACTGCGTATGTTCGCGAATCTGTTTGAGTTTTTCGGTGCACTATTCGTATTGACACGCGGTGTTACCGGCTGGTAGAGCCTGACAGTGGTGGGTTGGGGGGAATCTTTCCATGCAGCGGCGAGCGATAAAGGTCTACGTCGGATTCACGGTAGCCCTCGCATTCGGGGCCTTTGCGCTCCAGGATTGGGGCCTTCTCGCCGCGCTCCAAACCCATGATTGGATTGGGTTTTCGGTCCTTCTAGGCTTGGGCCTTCTTTCTGAGGCTGCAACCCTTTCGATCTCTGTCGGAAAACAAGCGGGAAGCACGTCCTCAATCATTTTTCTTCCCCTGCTTGCTTCGGTCCTGATTTTTGGCCCAGTCCCGACAGTCCTCTTCATGGCCCTCACCGGGTTTTTTGGGGAGTTTGTGATCCGGCGGAAGGAGACCCTTCGAGCGGCCTTTAACACCTCCCAATACGTTGTGGCCACAGCTGTCGGCGGGTTGGCTTTCGCGAAACTAGGTGGCCAGGCTTTAGTCCCCGGTGGTCCGGCTTTCGGGGATATCCTTCTTAGCCAAACGGCTGCTTTTGTAGGGTTTGGGTTCGCCTTCGTTCTCCTGAATAACTCGGCGGTTGCGTTCGCGGTCGGTCTAAGTGAAGGCACGAGGATCCGGAAGGTTTGGCTCAGGATAGTTGGGCGTTCCGGTACCAATCTGTTTTATGACATTCTAGTGAGTCCAATCGCCATAGCTGTGGCTTTGCTCTACCAGGAGCTGCAGTTCATCGGCCTGTTCCTTATCGTATTGCCGCTTCTCTTCATTCGGTACGCTTATTCGGCAATCGTCGAACTCCAACAGGCGAACGGAGATCTCCTAACCGCCTTGGTAAAGGCTATTGAGACTAGGGATCCCTATACGTCTGGCCATTCTCTGAGGGTGGCCTCCCTCGCCGGTCGAATTGCTGATGCGATGGGCGTTTCCCTGAAGAAACAGAGAGAAGTGGAGATCGCAGCCAAGCTGCATGACATTGGGAAGATTGAGTCGACCTATACAGAGATTCTCTCAAAGAAATCCGGCCTTACTCCTGAGGAGAGGGAGGTCATTGAATCCCACGTTTTGAAGGGAGTTGAGGTTCTCGAACAACTGTCGTCTTTTTCCAGCGAAGTCATCGCGGCGGTCCGTGGGCACCATGAAAGAGTGGATGGCAAGGGCTATCCAGATGGATTGAGGGGTGACCAGATCCCACTAGCTGCCAGGATCATTAAGGTTTGTGATGCGATTGATGCGATGCTTTCGGACCGCCCCTACCGAAAGGCGCTCAGCCTAGAGCAGGTTCGGGAGCAGTTGATCATATATAGTGGCATGCAGTTCGACCTCGATGTCGTGAAGGCCTCCATTGGAGGGGAT
>RCNC010005218.1_pt1 | contig 13785 bp, 8 predicted proteins | sample 2041301 | NCBI WGS metagenome assembly RCNC01 (sample SAMN09708231, study PRJNA481090) | Marine sediment metagenome, whole genome shotgun sequencing project. | biome: marine sediment; feature: ocean; material: sediment; isolation source: Sewage treatment plant 13A marine sediment (STP13A) ... | reverse complement strand
GAAGCGGCAACGGAGAAGTGACCGATCGGATTTAACAACTCATAAGCCCGCAGAACATCTTCAGGCTGGGTGTAAAGTTTTGAATTATCTGCACCTTCTTCAAAATCACTGCCAATGCCGTCCTCTTCACCACCGGTCACACCCAACTCGATTTCCAGTGACATATCGATCTTGTCCATACGTTCAAGGATTCGCGCACACTCGCTGAGATTAAAATCGATAGGATCGGCCGACAGATCCAGCATATGTGAACTGAACAACGGCTTGCCATGTTTTGCATAGTACTTTTCACCCTCATCAAGCAAAGCTTCTATCCAGGGAATCAGCGCCTTGTTGGCGTGATCGGTATGCATGGCGACACAAATGCCATAGTGCTCAGCCAGCAGATGTACGTGCTGGGCCGCAGCAACAGAACCCATTACCTTGGCATTGAAACCATCCTTCAATCCCTTACCGGCATAGAACTGGCCACCGGTGTTTGAAAGCTGAATGATAATGTCAGAATTCGCCTTGGCCGCTGCTTCCATCACGGCGTTAATCGTATTGGTACCGGTGACATTAACCGCAGGCAATGCATAACCACCTGCCTTGGCTGCTTCAACCAGTGTTTTGTAACCTTTGCCGGTGACTACACCGGGCTTCAATGTACTTTTGCTCATGGGTGATTCCTCATTTGAAAACTACCTTCCATTCTAGCCGTAATCGTGCGGGTGTAGAAGGAAATCAAGCAAAGTTTCTCCTTCTTTTCTGTCCGCAACCAATATGCAGCAAAGCCAATTTACCGGTAAGCATTCCAGTCTACGCTCCGAGCCAGGGTTTTAGGTCACATCGCTTCATGACATAGGTCAATGAAAACATTTCTCATATGTGACAAATTGCCGCATGGATACACACACGAAGTATCTTTTTTAGTAATCAGGCTCCGTGTACCTCACAACCGATGAAGTAACGGACTAACGGGAGTAAGTCATGAGGATAAGAATAATTTGGTCGCTCTTGGTTAGCTTTGCATGTATTTGTGGTGCAACCAACCTCGCCGCCAAGTCAGACTCAATTGATAATGGTAATTACACAACTAAAGATAGTGAGTTCTATTTAACCCCTGAACAGTTGCTGTTCATCAGACCGGGGCTGGTTATGGAAATAACCAACGTTGTTATTCCGGCTGACCGTCAAACAGAAGTCACCTTTACACTTACTGATCCTGCCGGACTGCCTTTGGACAGAACCGGTATCTACACACCAGGACCCGTAAGCACTTCTTTCATCCATGCAAATATTCCAGCAGGTGAAGAAGCTTATTATTCCTACACCAATTATATTCAAACCAGTCCTATTACGGGTGATTCCGCTGAACAGGCATCTACTGACTTTGGTGGGGCCTATACAGAAATTGCCATCGGTACTTACATGTACAAATTTGCTACGGTACTGCCGGAAGGCTACGATATGGATGTAACCCACACCGTGGGTGCTTATGCTCGACGTGACCTTAGAGAGTTCGAACTGGATCGTTATGTAGATAACGAACTGGAACACTTTGTTCCTTCAGGCTCCTCCATGCCGATGCCACGTGACATCGTCACCACTGAAACCTGTAATGGCCGTTGCCATGATCCGCTCGCCATACACGGCGGTTCACGCCAGGACGTCGGACTGTGCATCCTTTGCCACAACCCGAACCAGGATATCGATCCGGATACCGGCAACTCGGTTGACATGCCGTTGATGGTCCATAAGATTCACATGGGTGCCGGTCTTGCCAATGGATACAACATCATTGGTTACCGTCAATCCAATCATGATTACAGTGAAGTCGTATACCCGGCAGCAATTACCGAATGTGAATCCTGCCATACAGGTGGTACACCTACAGAAAACTTCCCATTAGTTGCAAGCCCGAACCCGGTACCTGTTTGTGATATGACCGGTCTTGGTGCAACTCTAATGGAATGGGGCGACCTCGATTCATTTGAAATCCACATGGGAACAGCCGATGGTCAGTTATTTGCCATATCCTCAGGCGCGGGTTCCACGATGACCGGTAAATGGGTCAGAGATGGCACCACTTTTGTTCTGGTTGATAGAGCCTCCGGCGATACCGTCCAGACACTTGAAGTTAACGCAACTGCCTTTGGTTGTGTTGGCAACGCACCGGGTACTTTCAGAGGTGTTGCTTCAACTGATCATACTAACTGGCTGGATCACCCGACCCGCAAAACCTGTGGCTCGTGTCACGATTCGGTGAACTTCGAAACCGGAGAAGGACATGCCAGTGGTATACCACAGGAAGACGATTCCAAATGTGCTAATTGCCACAAAGCCACTAGCGGTGAAGAGTATGACCTGTCTGTAAAGGGCTCCCATACCGTGCTTTACAAGTCAGCACAGTTCCCGGGTGTCATTGTAAATCTGCTCGGTATTGAAAACACAAACCCTGGCAATAGACCAAAGGTTACTTTCTCACTCGGTAGCAAGTATGCCCCACTCAACCCGGACGCACTGAATCGTCTCAGACTCAGTCTTTCAGGACCCAATGAGGACTTTGACTTTTACGTAGCTGAAACAGTTGGTGGAAATGCCATAGCTGATGGTGAAAACTGGACTTACACGTTCCAGACTTCAATACCAAGAGATGCAAGGGGCTCCTACACACTGGGTGTCGAAGGCCGCAATATGATCGATATCGATTTCGGACATGGCGATGTTGCCACTGAAGAAGACCAGGCGGAAAACTCCATCTTGGGATTCGCTGTTACAGACGCCACGGCTGAAGATCGTCGCATGGTCGTAAGTGATGAGAAATGTGAAAGCTGTCACCTCAACCTGAGCCTCCACGGTGATAACCGCAAGAACGCAAATTACTGCAACACATGTCACCAACCGGCACTTACTGATGCAGTTGTCAGGCCAGATGGTGAAGGTCCGGGCGAATCTGTTCACATGAAGTTCATGATCCACAAGATCCATCGTGGCGCTGAACTGGAAAATGGTTACGTTGTGTATGGCTACCGCAGCAGTCTGCATGATTTCAGTCACATCGAATACTCAGGTGATCTGAAAAATTGCGATGCTTGTCACGTCAACAACTCCCAGCAACTTCCGGTTGCTGACGGCGCGTTGCCGACGATCACCAACTATGCATGGTGGTCACCGATGGCACCACAGACAGCAGCATGCCTGAGTTGTCATGATGACGATGAATCAGCAGCACACGCCTATTCCAACACCGCGTTCTTTGGCGAGTCCTGCTCGACCTGTCATGGTGTAGGAAAATCAGCTTCAGTGGACAAGGTTCACGTTCACTAAGCTAGATCGTTAAACCAGGCTTATAAGCCTCAGAACGGTGCAGGGTGTTTCGACACCCTGCATTTTTTTTGACCAAAATAAATCCTGAATCGCCAGCCACCGGTACGATCATTGAAAAACATCCTTTCAGGTAATATGGTAGGGAGACAAGCAGTATATAAATTCAAATAATCTTGCACCGTCAGCCGCATCATTGCGGATAAGACGGACAAATCGGGAGTCAGTGATGAAAATGAAGTTAATACGGCCGCTATTGTTCGGCCTGTTGTTTTTTTCTGGCACAGCTGACCTGGCTGCCAAATCAGACGTCATCAACGACGGCAACTACACAACAAAAGACAGTGAGTTCTATTTAACCCCTGAGCAATTGTTGTTTATCAGACCGGGACTGGTACTGGCAATTGTTGACGTTGTGATTCCAAACGACCGCCAGCCGGAAGTAACCTTCACACTGACTGATCCTGCGGGTCTGCCATTGGACAGGACCGGTATTTTTACACCCGGTCCGGTAAGCACGTCTTTTGTCCTTTCATATATCCCGGCATTTGAGGAAGCATATGTTGCTTATACCACCCGGGTTCAGACCAGCCCGATTACCGGTGATTCGGCGGAGCAGGCATCTAGCGATTCCGGCGGCAGCTATACGGAACTGAGTATCGGCACCTACATGTACAAATTTGGTACCATAATACCGGTAAGCTACGATAAAGATGCTACGACTACCCTTGGTGTGTATGCGGTGCGTGACCTGGCCGAGTTCGAACTGGGCACCTATGTCGCCAATGAACTCGATCATTTCGTTCCATCGGGTCTCAGCGAACCCTTGCCACGCGACATCGTTACCACCGAAACCTGTAATGGCAGATGTCACGACCCGCTCGCCATACACGGCGGATCACGCCGGGAAGTCGGCTTGTGCGTCCTGTGCCACAATCCCAGCCAGGGTATTGACCCGGATACCGGTAACTCGGTCGACATGCCGCTGATGATCCACAAGATACATATGGGCGAAAACCTGAGTGAGGATTATACGATCATCGGTTACAGGCAATCCGTGCATAACTATAATGATGTCGTCTACCCTGCCCCCATTAACGAATGTACAGACTGTCATACCGGTGGTATTCCAACAGAGAATTTCCCGATGGTTTCCAACCCTTCCGCTGCTCTCGTGTGCGACAGCTCCGGCCATGGCAGTGTTGTCCTCAATTGGCAATATACCAATAACGTTGAGATCAGAGTTCGTACCGCCTCCAATCCTGAAGGTAGTGTTTTTGCCAGGGGCGGGCCGACAGGTTCAGCGGAGACAGGCAAATGGGTAGCAGATGGAACCTCATTTGATATTTACGATTCGGGTACCAGCAAACTGATACAGAGCGTTCCGGTCAATGCCACGGTTCTGGGTTGCGTCAGTAATGCGCCCGGCACTTTCAGGGGTGAAGCGGGTAGCCAGCACACCAACTGGATGGACCACCCGACCCGCAAGAATTGTGGATCGTGCCATGACTACATCAACTGGGAAACCGGTGAAGGCCATTCCGAATACAACCTCGTGATGGCGGATGACATCACCTGCGATCATTGCCACGTACCTTATACCGGAAATGAATTTGACCGGTCAGTTCAGGGTGCCCACCTGGAACTTTACAAGTCAGCCCAGTTCCCGGGTGTGCTGGTCAGGTTCATGGAAGTCACCAATACCAACCCGGGCGACCATCCAACCGTCAAATTCTCGGTGGGTAGTAAAAATGCTCCACTCGACCCGGCCAGCCTGGATCGTTTCAGGTTGACTTTATCGGGGCCAAACGATGATTACAGCTTTCAGGCCCAGGAGATCGCAAACAGCTCATTAGTCTGGGCCGGTAACAACTCCTGGACCTATACATTTGCCAGGCCCTTACCCCTGGATGCTGAAGGCTCCTTCACCATCAGCGTGGAAAGCCAGAAATTGGTTCCGATTGACTTTGGCGAATTGGTGTCCGAGGAGCGCGACAATGCAGAGAATCCACGTATCGTCTTTGCGGTTACCGATGCCATCGCCACGCCTCGGCATGCGGTGGTTGAGGACTACAACTGCGAAAGTTGCCACTCCAACCTGGCATTCCATGGTGGCGCCCGGCACGATCCTCAGTATTGCGACACCTGCCATATGCCGGAATCTCTCGATTTCGATAAAGATCAAACGATCCACTTCAAGTACATGATCCACAGTATCCACATGGGCGAAGAACTAGACGCAGCCATGACTACAGTGACGTTGTGTATCCCGGTGATCTGCGTAATTGCGATGGCTGTCATGTCAACAATTCGCAACAGGTACCGGTTGAAAGCATCGCCCTCTCAACCGTCACACCACAGGCATGGTGGAGCCCGATGATGCCAAACGCTGCCGCCTGTCTGAGTTGCCATGATGACGATGATTCAGCAGCGCATGCTTATTCCAATACGGTGTTTTTTGGCGAGTCCTGCGGGGTCTGCCATGGCGAAGGCAGAGTAGCTGCCGTGGATAAGGTTCACACCCGGTAAGACTGCTGTATGCAGGGTCTGAATTTAAGTGAAAGCCAGGATCATCTTCTTTTTCTGAAAAACTCTTTCAACATGGCTGAGCTTTCTTCGGCGAGACAGCCTCCGCTGACTTCAACCACGTGATTGTGGGCAGCGTCGCCCAAAAGGTTGAACATACCGCCGGCGGCGCCTGTTTTGGGATCATCGGCACCGAATACAACACGCGCCAGCCTGGCATGAATCATTGCACCCGCACACATCGGGCAAGGCTCAAGTGTCACATACAGGCTACAGCCTGGCAGGCGATGGTTTCCAAGTCTCTTACCGGCATCCCGCATGGCCATAATTTCCGCATGAGCCGATGGGTCATTGAGACCGATGTTCCGGTTCCAGCCACGACCGACTATCTCGCCATCCCTGACAATTATTGCCCCAATGGGTACTTCACCCTCTTCTCCTGCCTGTCTGGCCAGCATCTGGGCTTCAGCCATCCAGACCCGGTCCTGTTCATCAAGCGCCTTGAGTGCTTCATACGACATGGCTTCAGCCTTTTCCTGTCAATGCCCGTTTCAGCGCTCTAAGGGGGCGTGTGATACGCCAGGAACTTGAGCTTTGAAGCTTCCTGATACGGGCATTCAAAACACCAACCCGATTCTTCACAAGCTTGAGTTCTTCACTATCATTCTCATTAATCTCTATGTCTTCAAGGGATTGATCAGATGTCAGTTGGCTACGCAGGTAATTCAAGTTGGTATTCAGATGCTGGATGTCAGCATACAGACGATTCAGATGCTGGTCCCGGGAAGTCAGCAGGTCCCTGACATGTTGTAACTGCTCTGCACTAAGTTCCACGCCAGCGCGAAAGCTCTCAGGAAGGTGTCTTTCAACATAGATGGTCGAATGTTCAGCCCTCAACTCATCGTTTGGCCGGCTATCTGTGTAGTAATAAAGTGCAAAACTTTTGCGGCTCAATTCACGTTTATCTTCAGGCAGGTCAATACGTTCAAAACCATGCCAGGAATGGTCATTGGTTTCGAATACTACGCAGCGATTGAATGCCGGTGTAACCGCGACGATTTCATCAACAGAAGGTGGTTTATATGGGTCACGGTGTAACTGGATCGAGCCACCCCATGTTTTTTGCCAATCGGGACATAGATACAAGATCAGGTTCAAACGCCGGTGCTGGCGGGAAACCGGGTGAAAATTAAAATCCACGTGTGGGTTCAGGCCTTGTCCATGCTGGTTTTCGTGAGTACCCCCGCCAAAATACTCCGGATCAAACTTCAGTTCGGGAACATTGGTTATATCTGAAATCATTGTGCGGAAATCTTCACCAGCAACCAGCGTATCGAGTTTTTGCCAGACCGGACCAAGACTGGAAATTTTTTCATGTACCGCCTTGCCACCGACTTCACCATTTTCATTAATGGCCAGCTTTTCGTTGAAAACCGGAAAATTATCCAACAAAGAGCGTGCAAAAGTCTCGTCCAGAAAATCGTCAATTACGATGTGGCGAAACGGCTGGGCTGATATAAATTGTTCGCACAACTTCGCGCTATTGCCTTTTACAAGCTGGCTGACAAGATTGTCCATCACCCTATCACCCTGGGTTCAAAATATGCAGTTCTGCTCATTCCCACTCGATGGTGGCGGGCGGTTTTCCGGATATATCATAGACTACCCTGGACACACCCGAAATCTCGTTGATTATTCTCAAAGATACCTTCTCAAGAAACTCATAGGGTAACCGTGACCAGATCGCCGTCATAAAATCGATGGTCTCAACAGCCCGCAAAGCTATGACCCATTCATAACGACGCTGGTCACCAACCACACCGACCGATTTGACCGGCAGAAAAACCGCGAAGGCCTGGCTGACTTTGTCGTAGAGACCATGATTACGCAGTTCCTCGATAAAAATATGGTCAGCCTTTGCCAGTGGCTCGAGGTATTCCTCGCGTACTTCGCCGAGGATTCGCACACCCAATCCGGGACCGGGAAATGGATGACGATAGACCATTTCAGATTCAAGCCCCAGCTTCACACCGATACGACGCACTTCGTCCTTGAACAATTCACGCAAGGGCTCGATCAGTTGCATCTTCATGTAATCCGGTAGACCGCCAACATTGTGGTGCGATTTGATTACATGGGCCTTGCCGGTACGACTACCGGCGGATTCGATTACGTCCGGGTAAATCGTACCCTGTGCGAGCCATTTCACATGATCATCCGAGCGCGTACAGTTTTTCGCCTGCTCTTCAAAAATATCGATAAACAGGTTTCCGATGACTTTACGTTTTTGTTCGGGTTCTTCAACACCTGCCAAACCTGCAAGGAAACGTTCACGGGCATCCACGCGGATAACATGAACCCCCATGTGACGGGCAAATGTTGCCATCACCTGGTCGCCTTCCTGGAGACGCAACAGGCCGGTATCGACGAAAATACAGGTCAGTTGATCACCGATAGCCTCGTGAAGCAAAGCAGCCACCACGCTCGAGTCCACGCCGCCTGAGAGGCCTAACAGGACATGATCAGAGCCGACTTCGTGGCGTACGTTGCCAATGGCGTCTTCAATGATGTTGGCCGCAGTCCAGTAGGCGTCACAGTTACAAATATCAAGCACGAAGCGCTGCAGGATTTCCTTGCCACTCTTGGTATGGGTCACTTCCGGGTGAAACTGAACACCGTAAAAATGACGTGTCTCGTCTGCGATAGCGCACACGGGTGCTGAAGCGGTGCTGGCTATCAACTCAAATCCTTCGGGTAGCCTGGTGACCTTGTCGCCGTGACTCATCCACACATCCAGGAGGGCATTGGTGTCACCGGTCTCTCTATCTGAAATACCGTCGAAGAGTGTTGATGCTGCGGTCAATTCAACTTCGGCGTATCCGAATTCTTTTTCATCGGAGGGCTCTACCCTGCCACCCAACTGCGCTGCCATCGTGTGCAGACCGTAACAAATGCCGAGGACTGGTACCTGCATGTCAAAAACAATAGACGGTGCTTTGGGTCCTTCCCCGGTAGTCACAGATTCGGGCCCACCCGACAGAATTAACCCACGTGGTTTGAATTCTGCTATCTCCTGCTCAGTAACATCCCATGGCCAGATTTCACAATAAACACCAATCTCGCGAATACGGCGCGCAATCAGTTGTGTGTATTGGGATCCGAAATCCAGGATCAATATCCGATGCTGATGAATATCCTGTGTCATATCAATCCCGTGCAGGCCTACCGTCAGCCCAGTTTGTAGTTGGGTGCTTCCTTGGTGATCTGAACATCATGGGCATGGCTTTCGCGGACACCGGCACCGGTAATACGTACAAACCGCGCTTCTTCACGGAACCGGTCGATCGTTGCGCAACCCATATAGCCCATGGAAGAACGAAGACCACCGTTCAACTGGTGGATAACGCCGGACAAGGGACCCTTGTAAGGTACACGGCCTTCGATACCCTCGGGTACCAGTTTGTCTTCGGAGACATCCATCTGGAAATAGCGGTCCTTGGAACCTTCCTGCATCGCGCCGAGCGACCCCATGCCACGGTAGGTCTTGTATGAACGGCCCTGGAACAGCTCCACTTCTCCCGGCGCTTCCTCGGTGCCACCAAACAGGCCGCCGATCATCACCGTCCATGCGCCTGCGGCGATGGCCTTGGCAACATCACCTGAAAATCGTATTCCGCCATCGGCAATGCAAGGTACACCTGTATCTGCCAGCGCCATGGCAACATTATTGATAGCGGTAATCTGCGGCACACCAACACCGGCGACAATGCGGGTGGTACAGATTGAACCGGGGCCCTGGCCAACTTTGACCCCGTCGGCACCGGCTTCCACCAGCGCCAACGCGCCATCACCGGTGGTTACATTGCCACCGATAACCTGCACTTCCGGGAAGTGTTGTTTTATCCAGCGAATGCGATCCAGCACACCACGCGTATGGCCATGCGCGGTATCAACGATAACCACATCGACATTGGCCTCTACCAGCGCCGTAATTCGCTCTTCAGTATCTCCGCCAACACCAACGGCTGCGGCTACCAGCAAACGTTCGCGGGAATCCTTGGCGGCGTTCGGAAAGTCGGAGGATTTCTGAATATCCTTAACCGTGATCAACCCACGCAATTCAAAATTACCATTAACCACCAGTACTTTTTCTATCCGGTGCCGATGGAGTAATCGCAAAACCTCATCCTGGCTGGCGTCTTCTTTTACGGTGACGAGGTCCTTCTTACCGGTCATGATTTTGCTGACTGGATCTTCCAAACGACGCTCAAAACGCATATCACGGGACGTAACAATACCGACCAATTCGTTACCATCGACGACGGGTACACCGGAAATATTATGCCGGTGGGTGATGGCCAGCACTTCGCTGATGGTGGTATTGGGGTTGACGGTGATGGGATCCTTGATCACACCTGCCTCATATTTTTTGACGATCCGGACCTGCTCGGCCTGGTTTTTCAGACTCATGTTCTTGTGTACGACGCCGATACCGCCTTCCTGGGCTATCGAAATTGCCAGCCGCGCTTCCGTCACTGTATCCATGGCGGCAGAAATCAACGGCACATTGAGACTCAGTTCGGTGGTCAAACGGGTTTTAAGCGAGACATCTTTTGGCAGGACGTCAGAGTAGGACGGAATCAGGGATACATCATCAAAGGTGAGAGCTTCACCGATTACTTTCATGGCAGGCGCACTCCGTATGGGATAAAGCAACGCCCGGAGCAGGCCGGGCGAGTTAGCGGATCATTATAACCACCACATCACTTTATTAACAGACCGTTATCAAGGATAGGAATAAACCAGTTCACCATCCAGCCATGTTTGCAAAACCCTGATGTTTGCGATCTCCGAAGCCTCGATTTCGAATACATTTTGTTCCAGCACTATAAAATCCGCGCGCTTGCCGGATTCCAGGGAACCCACACTCTTTTCCATGAATGCGGCATACGCAGCGTCCAGGGTAAATCCACGCACGGCTTCTTCACGGCTGAGCTTTTCATCTGGATACCAACCACCTGGCGGCCAACCCTTTGTATCCTGACGTGTTACCGCCGCATGAATCCCCAGCATCGGGTTGACCTGTTCAACTGGAAAATCCGAACCCAGTGCCAACCTGGCACCACTATCAAGCAGGGAGCGCCATGCATAGGCATATAACACGCGTTCAGCACCAAGGCGATCCTCAACCCAGTACATGTCACTGGTTGCATGGGTCGGTTGCATGGCCGCTATGACATCCAGGGTCTCAAATCTCGGAATATCTTCAGCAGTCAGTATTTGAGAGTGCTCAACACGATGCCGGCCCGGGTTTTCCGGGTGTCTCTTTAAGGCAGCTTCGAGGGCATCCAGCGTCACGCGGTTGCCACGATCACCGATCGCGTGAATTCCGACCTGGAAGCCGCAGGCCATAGCCTTGTCGATTTTGGCTTCAAGATCAGCCGCGGGCATGAAAAGCAAACCAGAATTTCCACTATCGTCTGAATAGTCCGCCAACAGGGCTGCACCCCGGCTACCCATGGCACCATCAATGTACAGCTTGGTTGCGCGCATGTACAAACGTCCGGACGCGTCCTCATATGTGCCGTTACTGCATAACCAATCCAGTGTCTTGCCTGCGCCGTCCGTAAATGTATAGGCCCGGGTCGGGAACTGCCCTGCATCGATACGTTGCTGATATAGCTCAACTACCGATTGATCGACACCCATATCATGCACACCGGTCAAACCGAGGCTGACCATTTGCTGCAGTGCGAGACCCAGCGAGGCCTGTAACAGTTTCGGTGATACTGCAGGTACGGCTTTTTCTACCAGTTCCATCGCCCCATCTACCAATACACCACTGGCCTGACCTTGTGCATCGCGGTAGATGAAACCTCCGCGTGGTTGCCAGTCACCGGACAAATCCTGATCCGCCATCGCGAGTGCGACACTGTTGGCCCAACCGGCGTGACCGTCGATACGACGCAGCCAGACAGGCCGCCCGGGAAAGGCTGAATCAAGGTCCGCCCGGCTTGGAAACTCCTTTACCGGCCAGTCGTTTTGATCCCAACCGCGGCCAAGTAACCAGTCTCCCTCGGACAAATGCGATTCCTGCTCACGCAAGCGTTGAATGACTTCCTCTTTGCTGGCTGTGTCACGCAACTGCGCCTGGCTTAAACTGAGTGCCAAACCATACAGATGTGCGTGGGAATCTATCAGACCCGGAATGATAGTTTTACCACGCAGGTCAATGTGCATGGCATCGGGAAAAGCCTCCAGCATGGCCTCCTCACCACCGACATTGTGGATTCTGCCTGAGCTGTCAAACAGGATGGCATCAGCCGTGGAGAAACCGACATCCATGGTATAAATTTTTGCATTGTGAATGAGTGTTTTCTCGAGTTGCTCCTGTCCGGGTGCCTGCCCGGAAACGTCCTGTGGAGGTCCTGTCACCTTTGGAGGGGTTTCCACATTGCATGCAACACACAACACCAGGCTCAGCAGGATCGGGGTTTTCTTAATCACAAGCAACTCCAGGGTACAAAAACAGGACAGATGACCCGCATGAGTTTATCATCTGCGGATGCAATCCGACGACCATAAATTAAATAACGAACTGGGCAATATCTATACACCCAGCGAACTGAACCACGAAGCCAGGTTACATCTTGAGGCTGGTTTTGGCCGGGTCTGGGTTGAGGGTGAGATATCAAACATGAGCAGGCCTGCATCCGGGCACATCTATTTTTCCCTGAAGGATGATAAAGCCCAGATCAGCTGCGCCCTGTTCCGCTCAAATGCCTACGGAATGAACTTCAAACCCGAAAACGGCATGCTGGTCCAGGCCCGGGGTCGTGTCAGCCTGTTTGAGGCGCGTGGAAACTACCAACTGATCGCCGACTCACTGGTACGCTCCGGCGAAGGTCTGTTACGGGCAAAATTTGAACTGTTAAAAAACAACCTGGCCAGCGAGGGCCTGTTTGCCGAATCACATAAAAAGACACTACCTGCCTACCCACTTCGCATTGCCGTGATTACATCCCCATCAGGTGCCGCCTTACGGGATATCCTGAATGTATTGCAACGCCGCTGGCCTTTGGCTGCGGTACGGATTTACGGCGTGCCGGTTCAGGGTGTTGAAGCAGCTCCTGCCATCGTGGATGCCCTGCTTGCAGCTAATAAGCATAACTGGGCGCAGGTCATCGTAACCGGACGTGGCGGCGGCTCACTCGAAGACCTTTGGGCGTTTAACGAGGAAACGGTCGCACGTGCGATTTTTGCCTCTGATATACCCGTGGTTTCAGCCGTTGGTCATGAGATCGATTTTAGTATCAGTGATTTCGTAGCCGACCTCAGGGCACCAACACCTTCGGCCGCCGCTGAGTTGATTTCACCGGACCAGCGCGCCCTGCAACAAAACCTGTCCGTGCTGCGTGGTCGTCTGCAACAACGCAGTATGCACATGCTTCAGCAGCTTTCCCAGAAACTCGACCACCTGGCGCACCGTTTACACCAGCAACACCCCGGACAACGATTGCTGCAGCACCGCAAAATGCTGCAACAGGCCCGTCACCGCCTGTTACTCGCAGGTTCACGTATCGTTCCGCAACGCCAACAATACCTGCATGAGCTGGGCAGCCGCCGGTTGCTGCAGGCCGGTAACCGTATCGTTCCTGAGCGCGACCTGAAACTTAAGAACCTGAAAAGAACGCTTAACGCAGTCGGTCCCTTGCCAACCCTCGCCCGTAGTTACGCCATTGTGACTGATCCCAAAACTGGCAAAGCTGTCAGTTCTGTTGATGGCTTGAAAGCAAAACAGGCTCTCGTGACTCAGCTTTATGATGGTCAGGTTTATTCAACAGTCGAGAAATCCACCAACAAGACTCTTAGCTCTAAATAACCAGTAGACCAACTGATCCTGCACTTGTGGCAGAGATCGAGGACCGCGCGCTGATGAAGACCTTCGGCGAG
>RCNC010001970.1_pt1 | contig 13787 bp, 14 predicted proteins | sample 2041301 | NCBI WGS metagenome assembly RCNC01 (sample SAMN09708231, study PRJNA481090) | Marine sediment metagenome, whole genome shotgun sequencing project. | biome: marine sediment; feature: ocean; material: sediment; isolation source: Sewage treatment plant 13A marine sediment (STP13A) ... | reverse complement strand
ATGACCATAATGGATTTGCCGCCGGGAGACATCGATGTTCCCAGAATGAAATCAAACATACCGGTTACCCCGGAAAAATGATTATGTGGCAGTGCATCCGCGTACACCTGTCCACTGAGATCCATAGTTCTGGCAAAATTGACTGCAACCATTTTGTTGTTTTGGGCAATGATGGCTGGATTATTGACATAATCCGACGGTCTGAATTCAATGACGACATTATTGTGCAATGATCGATACAATTCCTGACTACCGATGGCACCGCTGGCAATTAGTTTTCCTTCGTTCAACGTTTTATGACGATTGGTGATCACTCCTTGTGAAACCAGTTCCATGAGGTCATCGGTTAATATTTCCGTATGAACCCCAAGATCGCTTTTTCGGGCCAGCGCTTTTGCAATCGATTGCGAAAGCTCTGCCAGGCCAAGCTGAATAGTGGCGCCGTCATCAATCAGATTGGCGGTTATGCCGGCTATCTCAGAAGCTGATTCATAGGCGGGCAAATCAAATGAACTGAGCAGTTCTTCTTCCTGTTCGACAATGACACTGACATCATCCAGATGAATAAAACTGTTCCCTAAAATTCTGGGCATCATTGAATTGACCTGGGCGATAACCACAGCAGCAGATCGGGCGGCGGCCAGGGTGACATCCACTGAAATGCCCAGGCTCATCCAGCCATTGTCATCCGGCGGAGAGACTTGAATTAAAGCAAAATCAAGCGGCAGCATTTGTTTTTTGAATAAGGCGGGCACCGCACAAAGGTTTAGTGGTGTGATGAAGCGTTTATTTGCCCGCAGGTTCTTAGTTTGATCTGATCCCTGATAAATCGACCGAACATGGAATTTACGGCCCCTGTATTCATCGGCCATCAATGACATCACGGATCCTTCCAGGCTTAATAAGCGGACGATCTCGACATCCGAGAAGAATTGGGCGTTGTCCATCAGCGCATTGACCAAATGCTGGGGCTCGCCACAGGAAGATCCGATAAAAACTCTTTGACCCGAACGGATCATTCGAACCGCTTCATCGGCCGTGCAAAGTTTTGACTTGAATTTCTCTAGCAGGAATTTGTCTCTCATTTCATACCTCCTCATTCTGCTTTTTCCCCATGTGGCTGTCGCGCATGGATGCGATGTTAACAAAGTCCCGAGAAATAAATAAAAATCCTGCCTGGCCAAACCGGTCTATATATTCATGCAAGATTCAGGTGCCAACCGATTCCGGCGACCGGTAAAAGGTCTACGTTTCTTTGTTTAATCTCTTCGCCAGTTTTTCCGTAAGACTATTTTATATAACCCATCAGAATTCGAGCGGCGCCAACTCAATGGGCACCGGTTGAGTCCGCCAGATGTCCTCACAGTATTCCCGAATGGAGCGGTCGGATGAGAATTTACCCATCCGCGCCACGTTGAGGATTGCTGCGCGGGTCCACTGATTTTGATCGCGGTAAAGTTGCCCGGTTTTATCCTGGCATTCAAGGTAAGACCGGTAGTCGGCCAGCACTAGATAATTATCCCGCAGCAGCAAATCATCCACCAAGGGCTCGAAAAGTGAGGTGTCACCCTGGGAAAAAACTCCGGCACGAATCTGATCGATCGTCTGACGCAACTGCTCATCCGAATCGTAATACTCTTTGGGATTGAAGCCGCCGGCCTTTTGCTCTTTGACCTGCTCGACCGTGAGTCCGAACAGGAAAAAGTTTTCAGCCCCCACCTCTTCACGGATTTCGATGTTGGCTCCATCCAGCGTGCCGATGGTCAAGGCACCGTTCATAAATAATTTCCAGGTGACGGGGCAGCACCCGGGCAAACAACGGCAGCGGCCATTTTTCCAGGGCCTCCGGCAGCAGGGTGTGATTGGTATAGCCACAGGTCTCCACCTGCCAGCCGTCGCGGATATCCTGGTGGAATATGCCGTGCTCGTATCGCAAACCGTAGCCGATGGCCGGCACCTCGAGGGTCGCCAGGGAATCCAGATAGCAGGCCGCCAGCCGGCCCAAACCGCCGTTGCCCAAACCGGGTTCCACCTCCTGTTTGAGCAATTCATCCAAATTCTGACCGCCGGCTTCAACCACCTTTCGGACCGGTTCTTCAATCCCCAGGTTAATTAAATTATTGCCCAAATGAGGTCCCATGAGAAATTCCGCCGACAGGTAACAGACAATTTTGACGTCTTTATGGAGCCAGGTTTCAACGGTTTTGACCCAGCGGTGCAAGAGTCGATCCCGCACGGTGTAGGCCAGGGCCATGTAATAATCGTTGGGCGTGGCGATCTCCGGAAACTTTCCTTGAATATAGAACAGGTTGTCGAGCACTGCGCGGCGCAACGTTTCCAGGCTGTTGCCGGTGCGGTCGTCCTCGACCAGGATGTGCTTAGGCGATATTGTTTCATCGTTTGGTGCCATGGTGTTATCCTTCATAAATTTTATTGATTCAATTCAGGTGTCGCCAAACCTCCGCTGGTAGGAACTGCAGCGCCCCAGATGGCGCCGACATGAATCCGGAGCGAATTCGTTTACTATTCCGCTTTGGCGAACAGCGCCGCCTTTAAAAACTCCCGATTAAACCGCGCAATATGAGTAATGGAAACTTGCTTGGGGCATGCATTCTCACACACCCGGTGGTTGGTACAATTCCCGAACCCGCATTGGTCCATTTCTTTGAGCATGGCCAACACCCGCCGAGTGGCCTCCGGCCTTCCTTGTGGCAAGAGCGCAAACTGGGACACCTTGCCGCTAACAAACAGCATGGCCGACGCATTGGGACAGGTTGCCACACAGGCACCGCAGCCGATACAGGCCGCTGCGTCCATGGCTTCTTCAACTGTCTCCTGAGCGATGGGGATGGCATTGGCATCCGGCGTGCCACCGGTATCTACAGATATGTAACCGCCGGCCTGGATAATTTTATCCAATGCGCTGCGATCCACGATCAGGTCTTTGATCACTTTAAAGGCCCGGGATCGAAACGGCTCTACCACGATCGTATCCCCGTCGCTAAACGCGCGCATGTGCATCTGGCAGAGGGTCATCCCTTTGCCGTGCCCATGGGGGATGCCATTTACCATTGCCCCACAGGTACCGCAAATTCCCTCGCGACAGTCGTTGTCAAACTCGATCGGTTCCTTGTCCTCGAGAATCAGCTTCTCATTTAGAGCATCCAGCATTTCTACAAACGACATGGCGGGATCCACATCTTCGGCAGAAATAGTTTCGAACCGGCCCTGTTCCTGCGGTCCTGCCTGGCGCCAGATTTTCAGAGTGATGTTGATTGTTTTATGTTCACTCATTATTTATAGCTCCTTTGGGTTAATTCCACATTCTCAAAAACTAGCGGTTCTTTGTAAAGTTCGGGCCGCATGCCATCACCTTTGTACTGCCAGGCCGACACATGGCAAAAATTTTCGTCGTCCCGGATAGCTTCGCCTTCCTCGTTTTGTGACTCCTCACGCAAATGACCGCCGCAGGATTCCTTGCGATCCAGCGCATCGATCGCCATCAGCTCTCCGAGCTCTAAAAAATCAGCCAGACGTCCCGCCTTTTGGAGATTAAGGCAATAGCTGCGATCATTTCCCGGGACCTTTAAATTATCCCAGAACTCTTCTCTCAGTCCTCGGACCTTTTCTATTGCCGCTCGTAAGCCGGTCTCATTTCGCGTCACCCCCACATAATCCTCCATAATTCTGCCTAGTTCCTTATGAATACTGTCAACTGTGCGCTTTCCGTTTATGGATAAGAGCCTCTTGATGCGCGCGTCAACCGCTTGAAGAGATTCTTTGAATACGTCATGGTCGGAGCCTACATCCGATGGATCGGCTTCAGCGAGGTAGCCGGCGATAGTGTATGGCGCGATAAAGTAACCATCAGCCAAAGCCTGCATGAGCGAATTGGCACCCAGACGGTTGGCGCCATGGTCTGAGAAGTTGGCTTCACCGAGCACGAACAGACCAGGGACAGTGCTCATTAGATTGTAATCCACCCAGAGGCCGCCCATGGTAAAATGTGCGGAGGGGTAGATCATCATCGGCGTTTCATACGGATTCTGATCGATAATGTTTTTGTACATGTCGAACAGATTGCCGTACTTTCGAGCGATGACGTCCCTGCCGTCACGTTTGATAGCTTCTGCAAAATCCAGATATACAGCGCGTCCGGTAGCCCCGACGCCTTTGCCGGCATCACACTGCTGTTTGGCATTGCGGGAGGCAACATCCCGCGGCACCAGATTGCCGAAGCTTGGGTATTTCTGCTCCAGATAGTAATCGCGCTCGTTTTCCGGGATGTCGTTGGCCGGTCGCTCATCGCCTTGATTTTTAGGGACCCATACCCGTGCATCGTTGCGCAGACTCTCACTCATCAGGGTCAACTTGGTCTGGTGATCGCTATAATGCGGGATGCCGGTAGGATGAATTTGAATAAAAGACGGATTCGCAAGATAAGCACCCTTTTTATATGCTTGGAAAATAGCGCTGGTATTCGATGAAATGGCGTTCGTGGATAGGTAAAACACGTTGCAATATCCGCCCGTCGCTAAAATCACCGCATCGGCGGCGTACGGTTCGAGATCTCCGGTAATTAGGTTTCGAGCGATGATTCCCCGTACTCGGTCGTTAATGACCACCAGATCCTGCATTTCATAACGAGGAAACATTTTGACCTGTCCACCGGCTATTTGACGAGACAGCGCTCCGTATGCACCTAGCAATAGCTGCTGACCGGTTTGTCCTCTGGCGTAGAATGTTCTGGATACCTGGACACCACCGAAGGAGCGATTGGTCAGAAGTCCGCCGTATTCCCTTGCAAAGGGAACGCCCTGGGCCACGCACTGGTCGATGACGTTGTTACTCACCTGTCCCAGGCGATAAACATTGGCTTCCCGGGCGCGGAAATCACCGCCCTTGATCGTGTCGTAAAAAAACCGCCGGATACTATCCCCGTCGTTGGCATAGTTCTTGGCCGCATTGATACCACCCTGGGCGGCGATGCTGTGGGCTCTCCGCGGGCTGTCCTGGATACAGAAGGTTTTGACATTATAGCCCATCTCGGCCAGACTGGCCGATGCCGAAGCGCCTGCCAGGCCGGTACCCACGACGATGATGCTGAAGCGGCGTCGATTGGCCGGATTGACCAGCCTCATTTCCATTCGATGGCGGTCCCACTTTTCAGCGATCGGGCCGTCCGGTATTTTTCCATCCAGTTGTTGCATGGTTGAATCTCCTTGTTCAAAATGACTAATGACTATGGTCGAATGACTAATGAAGGAGCGAAGCGACATCCATAATTATTCAATATTCCTTAGTCATTAAACATTTCTAAAAGTTACGCAATTATCAACAAATATATAGGCAATACCCCAAACCCGATGCCAAACACCAGGGTCACTACAAAACCCAGTTTCATGATCATGGGCATGTAGCGCGGATGATTGATGCCGAAGGTTTGGAACAGGCTCCAGAACCCGTGACTGATGTGCACGGCGACAATCACCATCGCCACGACATACATCAGTGTCCACCAAGGATTGGCAAAGGTGGCGACCATCTGCTGGTAGATCGGTGTGACGGATTTATCGACAAAGGTAAATTTAAGCAGGTGGAATATGACAAAAATCAGGATCAAGACGCCGGTGTAAGGCATGGTGTTGGATCCGATCGTCCGTCCGCCGGGGTTTTGGTATACTTTGTATCTTGTCGGCCGCGCCTTTAGATTCTCAAAGAAGAGAATAGTGCCGACTGCAATGTGAACCAATCCCAAGGCCGCCAACCCGATATTAAAAATGGTTAAATATGGCTGTAGCGAATGCAATTTGGCCGCGTATCCATTAAATGCGTCTGCCCCGGCAAATGCCATCGTGTTCCCGAGCAGATGCACCCCCAGAAAACCGATCAGGCAGAGACCGGTGACAGCCATTAAAATCTTTTTGCCGACTGATGACCCGAGCAAGAATATGTACCAGTTCATGGAACCCTCCTGTTTTGGAGTAAATAATTAATATTGGGGTTTACTTAAATTAATTTATCTTTAAATCTATTCGAGCGAAAACGATCGGTGTCAGTTGTCCGTCGTAGGTTGTCCGTTGTAAATAAAGCGGATTTAAATCTTAAATTTAAAATTAAGGCACGGTGTGAAACGTAATATAACTGTGTAGCAAATTTTTTATTCAACAACAGACCACTGACAACTAACAACTGACAAATTGAGTTTACTCAATTTAAATTATTTCGGTATCTCCCGCGGATCCGTCATATTCTCCGGCCGCAGCATGTCGTCCAACTTTTCTTTGGTCAACCAGCCCTTTTCCAGCACCAGCTCATAAACACTGCCGCCGGTTTTGAGGGCTTCCTTGGCGATTGAGGCCGATTTTTCGTAGCCGAGGACTGGGTTCAAGGCGGTGACCAAACCGATGCTGTTTTCGACATATTGACGGCAGACATCCCGGTTGGCTTCGATATCGACGATGCAGCGGCTGACCAGGGTGATGCAGGCATTTTTAAGGATAAGCATACCGTGCAGCAGATCATAGGCGATAATCGGTTCGGCCATACACAGCTCCAACTCACTGGCTTCGGCCGCCATGGAGACCACGGCATCATAGCCGATGATCTGATAACAAACCTGGTTGACCAACTCGGGTATCACCGGGTTGACCTTGCCGGGCATGATGGAGGAGCCCGGCTGCATGGGCGGCAGATTGATCTCGTTCAAACCGCAGCGCGGACCGGAGGACATCCAGCGCAGATCGTTGCAGATTTTGGAGATTTGAACCGCAGCGCGTTTCATGGTGGCCGACATCTGGGCAAACGACCCGGCGTTCTGGGTGGCTTCCACCAGGTTGCGGGCCCGGCGCAACGCAAAGCCGCTGATTTCCGACAGTTTTTGGGTGACAAGATCGGCGTAACCGGGAGGACTGTTGAGACCGGTTCCGATGGCGGTGGCGCCCATGTTGATATCATGGAATTCTTCGCCGGCGTGTTGCAGGGCCGTCATGGCGCTGTCGATCATAACGGCATAGGCGGAAAATTCCTGACCCAAGGTCATGGGAACGGCGTCCTGGTTTTCGGTGCGGCCCATCTTGAGCACATCGGCAAATTCATCCGCTTTAGCCTCCAGTGCATCTTTGAGCTGATCCATGGCGGCCAGCAGATCTTTGAGCGAGAGCATCACGGCCAGCTTGATGGCGGTCGGGTAGGCATCGTTGGTGGACTGGGAGCAGTTGACGTCATCGTTGAGGTGCAAAAATTCGTATTCACCCTTCTTGTGTCCCATAATTTCCAGTCCCCGGTTGGCAATCACCTCATTGGCGTTCATATTGGTGGACGTCCCGGCCCCGCCCTGGAACATGTCCACGGTAAAGTGCTCATGCAGTTTGCCGCTCAGCAGTTCGTCACAGGCATCGCAAATAGCCTTCATCTTATCTTCCGCTAAAACCTCCAGCTCCTGGTTGGCCAGGGCTGCGGCCTTTTTGACAAATGCCAGCCCCTCGATCATGTGTTCGAAATTTTTGACGTAAACACCGGAAATGGGAAAGTTCTCCATGGCGCGCAGGGTCTGCACACCGTAATAGGCCTGGTCGGGAATCTCCCTTTCCCCAAGCGAATCGTGTTCGAGACGCACGTCGCCTTTAAGATGCGCCGGGCTCTCAACGTGGGCGATACTTTGGGACACCACCCGCAGCCGTTCGCTGATGCCGGCCGCCACCCGGGCCACGATGCGATAAAACAGGTCCGGTTTCTCCGTGCGAAAGGCCTCAATCTGCTTCGTCGTTATCTGCCAGACCGTCGCACCCAGGCGAGTCAAAGCGCCGCTGGTGTGGGGCACATCCCCTAAAAACGCATCTTCGCTGATCATTTCACCGGCTCCGAGCACCGCATAATGCTTGGTCGACCCGTGCAGACCGCGTACGATCTCCAATTCACCATCGAGAATAATGCCGCCCCAGCGCCGCGGGGTGGACTCGTGAAACAGCCACTCTTCGGCCTCATAGGTCCGTTGTTCTCCGTGGTCAAAAAATATCTTTAGCTCGGCCGTATCAATCCCCATTCGTTTGGAAGCCGTTTGAAGAATTTCATCGATCTTAATCATGATTAATACTCCTTTAGTCTGGTTATTGGTTGGCAAAATTTACCGACTATTTCTTCGGTAGTTACCGACACCCGACACCTGTCTACGATCCCGTCTGAAGCGAAGCGTAAGCGGGGAAATCTCAATTTTCTGATCAAATCACCAGCGGCCCGATTATAAAAGCAAGGATAACCGACAGCGTAATCGTAAGGGTACCGGGTATAATAAACGGATGGTCGAACACATATTTTCCGATTCGGGTCGAGCCGGTATCATCGAATTCCACCGCCGCCAGCAAGGTCGGATAGGTCGGCAGTACAAATAGGGCACTGACCGCCGCAAAAGAGGCGATGGCAGCTTCAGGGCTGACCCCCAAGGCCAGCGCCGCCGGCATCAGGGCTTTGGTGGTGGCGGCCTGGGAGTAGAGCAGCATGCTGGCAAAAAACAGCACCACCGCCAGCAGCCACGGTTTGGACTCCAGGATATTGCCGGCAAAGACGTTGATCTCTTCCATGTGGGCGGCCACGAAGGTGGTGCCCAGCCAGGCCACCCCGAGAACACAGACGCAGGCGCTCATACCGGATTTGAAGGTGGCCGCATCCAGCACCTTGGCGGATTCTACCCGGCACACCATGGTGATTATCGTCGCCACGGCCAGCATAAGCGTCATGATGGCGCTATTGCGATCCAGCACCGGTTCTTTGATAAGACCGACGCTGCTGCTGATAGCAGTGGCATAGCAGACCACAAGGATAATACCGATTAGAAAAATCAAGACAGATGTTTTGGCCCCCGGAAGGATTTCTTTTTTTTCCTGCTCGCCGGATGATTCCTTGACCAGACCTTTGGCCAGACGATCCTGGTACACCGGATCGTCTTTGAGGTCTTTGCCTAGAAAGTTGGTGACAACGGCTGCCAGCATGCAGGCGATAAAAGTGCTCGGAATGGCGATCATCAGCAACTGAATATAGCCGACCCCGGCCTTCTCCAGTTCACTGCTGAAAAACACCACGGCCGCGGAAATCGGTGAGGCGGTAATGGCCACCTGGGAGGCCACCGTGGCGATGGCCAGCGGCCGCGACGGTCGAATGCCCTTTTCTTTGGCGACCTCGGCGATCACCGGCAGGGTCGAAAAAGCCGTGTGGCCGGTGCCGGCCATCATGGTCATGACATAGGTAACGATCGGGGCATAAAAGGTGATATACTTGGGGTTGCTGCGCAGGACCTTTTCGGCCAGATAAACCAGGTAATCCAGACCCCCGGCCACCTGCATGGCGGCAATGGCCGCGATCACGGACATGATGATCAGAATCACGTCGACGGGAATACTACCGGGTTTCAGGCCGAAGACCAGGGAGAGCACCAGCACGCCGAAACCACCGGCAAATCCGATCCCGATGCTGCCCATGCGTGCTCCCAGCCAGATAAAAAATAATACAACGATAAGTTCAACTATCCACATCGCGATTCTCCTTTCGTTCCTTTCAGGGGATCTGGTACGAGCCAGTGAGATCCTGGGTGCGACCCGTGAACATGCCCTGGTCTTTGTCTGTAAACGTCGATGTCCAGGTGAAGTTAAATGTGCCCGAAACCCCTTTAAGACCGCCGGTGCCGCCGACGAACTCTCCGGTTACCTTGACACCTTCTTTTAGCGGTTGACCGCTCAGGACACTGTAAGCTTTGTCACCTCTGAGGCTGCGCCAGACGCACCGCACAGAGCTGCCTGCCATAGAATCCGACAGGCCGATGCACTCGGCCCAGAAATCCTCTATCCCGCCGAATTCATCCTTGAGGTTGACGTTTACTGCCAGGTTGAAGGTGCCAACCTCGCGGCCATCGACAAAATCGAAGGTTATTTCAGTCTTGCAGAGATTATTTGCGTTCTAAGGCTAATGTATAAGCTGCCAAGAAGGAGTGTGTGGAGCGTCAAGGAGATATGACCTTGAGCCGCTTAAAATAGCTCCTGTAAAAACCACGGTCTCGGGTTAATAACCGGTCGCTAAGAGTCAGTGCATGTCCTCCAACCAGGAAATCGGCAACGATACGATCCCGAACCTTGTTTTCTTTTCTAAATGCGTACCAACAGGCTGCCACTTCCAATGCAGCTTCAAGCGTCATTGGGGAATATTCAATTCCAATTCTGCTCAAAATGTCCACCACTTGTTTTTTCTTGCTACTGTAAGCAGTCACAACCTCGGCCCACACCACCTCACATGCGATGACGGAACCTTCTTGTAGACAGCGCCTAAGCGCTTGTTTAGAAGCCTGACCAAATACCGGATCAGGTTCAAGAATATCAATGAGGATATTAGTATCAATTGCTGTAATCACGAATTGCCACGAAGCTCCCGCATGACATCATCGGTTCGCCGACCGCTTCCGAGTTTGCCATAGAATTGATCAATCGTATCCATGGCTGTGGCTTTAACGGCAACCAGCTTACCCTGATCTTCTTTGAACTCCAAGACAGTCCCTGGTCTAATACCTAGTCGCTCACGCAAGACTTTTGGGATCGTGACTTGCCCTCGTTCTGCCACTTTAGCTCTCATCAAAAAATTCTCCGTGTGCTGAAAATAGTATGTATTTTATATAATGAATACATATTTTTCAAGTACGAATAAAAGCTCTAAATCTAAATAACGAAATAGTGGTTTATTTTCTTTATTCTGTATCCAAAACCTGGTCCTCTGGACCTGGGTATCTACAATAATGCCAAACTCAATTTAATGGCTCTATCAACCTCATTCAAACTGTCCCCACTGATCCGACCCAGGCGTTTTTCAAGCCGTTCTTCTGAGATGGTAAGGATCTGGCTTGTTTTTATAATCGAAGGGCGATCAAGTCCACCCTCGGGGGGATTAATCTGCACGTTCATTGGATACACCTTAACTGAGCTCGAGATGGCAGCGACTATCGTAGTCGGCGACTTTTCATTGCCAATATCATTCTGGATGATGAGCGCAGGTCGCCTGCCGGCCTGTTCACTACCTCTGGCAGGATTCCAATTTACCAGCCATACCTCACCGCGTTTGGGAAAACCTTTCATTTCAGAATCTCCCTTTGGGCTTCAAAGGTGACATCGGCAAAGGCTTTATCCTCTTCGGCCATCTCTTCATAGCCTTTTGCCATAAGTGCCTCGGTCTGTTTTTTTAGCCATAAACTGAACGCCTCTTGAGCAAGCTGGCTTTTTGCTAAATTGAGCGTTTTTGATGCTTTGTCAATCGCTGTATAAATGTCTTCATCAATAGTTAGACTGACCTTCCTTTTGGTTCTCATTTTGTATTCCTTTTTTTACACATTATTTACAAGATAATATATCGTATAATTTATATTGTCAATAAATACTATCTATTTGCTCAAACCAATAGATAAAGCAAAGAGAGAGCATTATGCGGGCGTGGGAACTGGGGTGGTGGAATGCTTCATCTTTCAATGCCTCCCACAATACCCTCTCGGCTTCGCCATACTCCCCCACCATCTGATGCCCAGCGTCCATGTGCATCAGCGCCGTACTGCGCACGCACTCATGTTCTCTTGGTGCAGATATCTCTTTTGACGCTATTTTTTTCTGCCTGCCGTTGCTTCCGCCAGGAGGCAGAGAATCTCAAACATCATCTGGGCTCCGGCTCTGGCTGTGTTGGTTGTGGGATCATACTGCGGTGCGACTTCCACGACATCGCCGCCCACCAGATTCAGGCCACGTAATCCTCGGATCAGGGCCTGGGCTTCGCGCGTTGTTAAACCGCCGACTTCAGGTGTCCCCGTGCCCGCTGCGTAGGCCGGGTCCAATCCGTCCACGTCAAACGAAATATAGGTGGGATCGTCGCCCACCACCTCGCGCGTCTTTCGAATTACCTCTTTTACCCCGAGTTCATCAAAATCTTCGATATGGATCACTGTCATGCCGGATTCATATGAAAATTCCCAAGCCGGCTCCGAAGGCCCACGGATACCGATCTGAATAGTTCGATCGGGATCTAAGACACCATCCAGCACGGCATTGCGAAAAGGCGCACCATGATAAAACTTAGAATTTCCAATCCAACCGCCGGTGTCACAATGGGCATCCACATGGACAAGCCCTAGGGGGGCATCACGCCCTATCGCCTTGAGGATTGGATGGGAGATGGAATGATCGCCGCCGGCTGTAAGCGGGGTAATACCCGCGTCCATGATCTTATGGTAGTATTTTTCAATATCGCGAAGGCCTTCATCAAGGCTGTAGCGGTTTTGCACCGGCACATCTCCGACATCCGCAATCCTGCATAAAGCGGAGGGGTTGATTTTACTGTGGTGATTGAAAGATCCAAACATCGACACATTACGAATCGCCCTGGGACCCAAGCGTGCACCAGCCCGGTTGTAAACTCCCAGATCAAAAGGCACGCCGATTAAGGCGATATCCATATCTTCCAACTTCGGCTGGTACGGCATATCAAGAAGGGTGGCTACTCCGGCGTAAGGCACCATGTTGTCGAACGTATCCTCTGATCCAATTTCTCTTTCGTCTGAATATTTTTCCCGCAGTTTAGCAAGTTTGGCTGCATCCATTGATTAATCTCCGATAGGGGTTTTAAGGTTCAGGGTTGTTAGGTCACATGAAAATGCCTAAAATTTAACTTGATCTTTCTGCATAACCAGATTTAGTAATATAGATCCGAAGGCCCTTTGTATTCCTGGATCGTATTGCCGCCGTCGATGACGATCATCTGCCCCGTAATATAAGTCGACTCTTCAGACGCCAGAAATGCAATCAGATCGCCGACCTCCTGCGGGGTCCCGGCCCGCCCCATCGGTGTGTTTGTGGCCGCAACTCCTTCTGCTTGTGTTGATGACCCTGTAGCGATCCAACCCGGAGCGACATTATTCACTGTGATACCGTGTTTTGCCACCTCAATTGCCAGGCTGCGGCTCATTCCCACCATGGCGGCCTTGGCGGCACTGTAGGCAGTTTCGCCCGGGTTGCTCACCAGCGGTCCGGTAACAGATGAAACATTTACAATTCGACCAAAATTGTGCTTTATCATATAGGGTAACACGGCATGGGTGATGTTAAAGCAGGTATTCAGATTGCGCGCGATGGAATCATCCCATTCGGTCGGCGACAAATCCGCCATATTTAAAAAGGTTTCTTCTTTGCCCACTTGCACCATTCCGGCATTGTTGACCAGAATGTCGATGCGGCCGAAATCACTGATAGTGCTGTCCACCAGCTTCTTGACCTGATCACGATCCATGAGGTCGGCCGTGTATCCTTTAACATTGGAGCCTTCAGCTTCAACTGTTTTTGCTCTTTCAAATATACGGTCAGTCGTCGACGTAAGGGCCACCCGGGCACCGCCTTTGGCAAGGGTGCGTGCCGCGGCAAAGCCGATACCGGTATCGCTGCCGGCTCCGGTGACGAGTGCGACTCTGTTTTTAAAGCGGGTTTTGTCTGTCAAAATTTAGGCCTCTATATCATTTCTTCTATATCATTTCTTAAGGACACGGATTTTCGCGGATTAACACGGATACAAGAAAACGATTTGTGAGAGCGGTTTTCAGCCGCGATTAAAATTTTGATAATCGCCTTCTCGCGGCTAAAAGCCGCTCCCACAACCTATCTGGAATTAAAAAAGGCTATTTGGACGTCTCGGAATTTCTATAATATATTGAAATCATGTCGTTTTTAACGATACTGATTTTATGCCGCCTACATGGAATGATGGAATGTTGGAATCAT
>RCNC010001968.1_pt1 | contig 13791 bp, 10 predicted proteins | sample 2041301 | NCBI WGS metagenome assembly RCNC01 (sample SAMN09708231, study PRJNA481090) | Marine sediment metagenome, whole genome shotgun sequencing project. | biome: marine sediment; feature: ocean; material: sediment; isolation source: Sewage treatment plant 13A marine sediment (STP13A) ... | reverse complement strand
TCAATAACAATAATTTTTAAAACATCTGATCTCATAACATAAAGTATTTTGATTACATAGGTCTAATTATTTATTAAAGAAATAGAATTAGAATTGATAAAATTCAGGGATATAAGTATTGCATAAAACACAATTAACCATAACCAAAAGACGGGGGAATTTTACCTAATTATTCAAATAATAAGGCACTGAAACGATACAGCAATCCAATTACTTAGGTATAAAATAAGGTGTGCCCTATTTAGTCCCAATTAGTAATTGAAATTTATCCGTCTATTGAAAACAATTGTTAGGATCTGTAGGCTTGCTCTAAATGTAAGTTGATACTAGAATGCCTTAGGTATTTTACATTGCTTTGGTCAAAGCTTTGCCCTTTACATGTCGTGGGTTCGATTCCGACTTTTTGAATACTCTTTTTAGTACTCTTTTTAGTACTCTTGAGGTTAAGATAGGTTTTCATTTTCATTGGGGGATTTGAAGGTTAAAATTATTTGATTTAGGTTTAATACTGGAATAAATATAGAAAAATATTATAAGCACTAGGATTATTCCTACATTTATTCGTTCAAATGCACTAGTAAAATACAGGGATACAGAAGTTTTTAGGTAAGAAATGAGTGTGAATTGTCATAAAATAAAGGAGGGGCTTTTTATCTATTAAGATAGCCCCTCCCTTTAAACCCGGTAATCAAACAACTCATTGGAAACCTTTCCCAATCTCTTTATAAGGACTAAATATCACTTAGAATTTCGTCCTTTATAATCGTAATTTTATATCTAACTCTGCTGGTGGAATTTTGATCATTCAGCATTTCGAGCCATTAATCCGTATAAATGTTTGCCGCCGTGGCATTTGCACTATTAACCTGCATGATCCATTTTTCATCCCGATATTTGCCATTTAAATTCGAGACAAATGCTGTTTGGGCATCTTTTTTATAATTAAAATCGGCCAAATAAACATAGTAGAGACCATTATCTTTGTTATAAAACTTTTTAGCATCCAAACCCTGCTCCTTAAGTGTGTCCATAAAAGCATTCAAATACTTTTTGCTTTTGTAAACATTGGCAATTACATAGAAGCCAGATTTCACACCTATAATATCTGCTTGGTCCAAAACCTTTATTGGAAGCTTTTCATATTTCTTATGTTCTTTTGAAGTCATTTTTTTAGGTGCTTCTTGTTCTTCGTTACTTGCGACCAAAATGGTGCTCTGCGGCTCGTTATAATTTTTTAGGTTTGATTTGATACTTTGTTTTAAATCATTCCGTAATATCCTAACAATAGTTTCAAACCTCTTTTCAAAATCTTTGGACCTGGCAATTTCAATCGAATCTTGCCTGAAAATCAATTCATCTAAAATCAGACGGTTTTCAAAGGCTAACGCATTTGAGTCTTGTTCATTATTCTCAATTATTAGATTCTTCTTTTTCCCATTCTCCTTTTCACTGTTCTCCGCAGTCAATCTTAAAATCTGCTCTTCATAATTCCTTACTATACGGTCTATTTTCGCATCTTGTGAACTATCTGCATAACTATTATCTTCATCATTATTTTTAAAAGTATAGGCTAAGGATAATTCATGATTCCATCCTAAATCGGCTTCTTTTTGTTTAAAATCTTTCTCCATCAAATACCCTATTGACATTTTTTTATTGAGGTTGAATCCTAAACCCATTGATATTCCATATTCATCATCCAAAGTAGACTGTAACCATCCGTAATTTGGTAAATCCAATAAAACGGATCCAAGATAGGATAATGAACCATCTATATTTTTACCCATTTGTACTAAAGGCATAAGTCTCGCATTTTCAAACAATCCTCTTGAAGTACCAAAATTATGAGTGTATTGTAATGATGCTTTAATGCTTTTATCATTTAACTGGGTTAAAAATTCATTCGTGGTTTGATTAAATTTAATCATATCCTCGGCATACAGTCCAAAATCAAACTTACCAACAGAAAGTGTAATTCCAGGTTGAATTGCAATTTTGCTCTCTTTACGGGCATTTCCGACTTCGGGATCGTTTTCTGTAACTATAACACGGTTCTTATCAAGACCTTCATTAAAATACGTGACATTGGTCCCAAAAGTTAATTTGCTCTTATCTCCCAACCGTACCGCGGTGGCATAATTGGCATTGAACCCAAACTCTTGAACAACACCTGCCCACTGACTATAAACACCAATGCCCAATGCTGTATTCTCATTTAATCTATTACTAAATCCAAGAAAATAATTCTGATTATTATCATCAAAAGCGGCATATTGATTTCTATGTAAAATATTTAGATAGGATTTATTTTCACGTACCAAAGAGAATGTCGGATTGATCAAGAATCTATTAAAAAACAATTGATTATGATACGTACTTTTTGAGCTCAAATTTGGGCTTGCTTCTTGGCCAAATACGATAGACATATTTAAACCCATCGATAATACCATTAGCAAACTTATCTTAATTACTATGCTATGAGAAGTCATGTTATAAGATTAGGGGTTAAGTAATAATGCAATATTTGGGTAAAGTCACATTTAACTAGCGACATTTGTTCAAATTGGGTCAGACATAAGTTGTGGTTGATTTCGCAAATCATTTAAGATGAAATATTTTCACTACTAGTTCTGCCTGATTATAGTTCTAAACAGTTTACTATTCATCTTCATAAAGAGAAGTGGTATAATCAACTTTTAAATCATTGTCCAGAATTTCCAATATGTCGAATTCTTTTTTATCAAGATATTTAGCCGCCTCTTGGTTGTCAATTGAGAAAGCTACTTGATGAACATTTTCTTTGCTTTTTCCACGATTAGACACGACATATCCCATGCCTCCATTTGTTTTAAAGCGAACTGTGAAATCATCTTCCTCGCTATTGATAGAGCTTCCTAGATTTACAGCCAAACCAACATTCTTCTGATCTACCTCAACCATAAAAACGTCTAGTCCACCTTGACCCTCTCGCCCTTCAGAGGCAAAAAGCAATGTTTTGCCCCCTACTAGATTTGGATATAGATCATTCTTCTTCGTATTCACCTTTTCACCTAGGTTTTTAGCAATACTTAAACTACCATCATTTCGTACTGAAGAAACATATATATCGTATTCGCCATAGCTGCCTGGCATGTTCGATGCAAAAAACAGACGTTTGCCATCATAAGAAACTGTTGGGTGTAGTGCTGATGAATACTTGGGACATAAAGCAATTTCCCGAATATTTTGCCATTTACCATTTTCCTTTTTTGCCTGATATATTTTATGCACCAATTCTTTTTTCGAGAAAATACCGGTCAGTGGTTTTTGATAATTGGACTTGCTAAAATAAGCCGTATTACCATCAGCTGTTAAGACAATTGGTGATTCGTATACATTTTCTGGATTAAGTCTTTCAAGATTTAGCGGATAAGCCTTGTTCTTGCCAGGAGTGCGATTATTTGAAAAGTATTCGCTTTTTAATAATACTCCTTTGGATGAGCGATTATCAGCCAATTCCGTAGAATTGCTTTTTAAAGGGCTCCGTTCCATTTCGTAATCAGATTTGATCATTGTTAACCAATCCTGATGCTCGGGCATGGACGAAACTTCTATACCCATAGACTTTCTTAAGGCATACTTATACCTCTTCTGATAGCTATTATTTAAAACTCCATTGGGGCTATGCCCTTTGAGTTTGTCATACCAAAATAAGGCTGTCTCAAAATTCTCAGATAGGAAATTGGCATTTCCTAAATCCTCGAAAATCTCCTTTTCTTCATAACCCAATTTTTTGAGTTTCAAAAAACTTTCTACCCTTTTGTGGGTATCATACATTTCTGTATTATCATTTTTAGAGGTTTTTGTTGTTTGTGCGGTAATTGAATTATAACATAATGTAATAATAAACAAGATAGCCGCGTTGTAGGTAAAAGCATTTCTCATATTGTTAAGATTTTGGGGTTCTTACATAAACCAAATGTCTGTAAACATTTCCAACAACTAGCTAGTAATTTTTCATAGGTTTTAAAATATTTACATAAAGATGTGTGACTATTTGCTATTAATACCTATAAAAGGTTCATTCCAAATGTATAATCAAGACGTGTCCTAAAAAATTAACTAAGGTTTCATATCTTTAGTTGGATTCTTTTTTCAATAGGAGTCTAATTGTAATACTTTAAGGATTAATAATATGGGGTCTTTAGTACCTGACACTAGCATGATTTGTTTAACTAGCACTTTCTATTATGAAAAAAATCAATAAAGAAGACATTAAACAAGAGGTATTTGACCTCTATGACGACTATGCACACGATAGGGTAAGCAGAAGGTTGTTTTTGGATAAACTATCTACCTATGCCGTAGGTGGACTCACCGTATCCTCTTTACTAAGCTTTATTTCACCGGATTATGTAAAGAAAATTCAAATAAAACAGGATGACCCACAATTAAAATCTGAATTTATTACCTATGATTCGCCAAAAGGCGGGGGTGCAATAAAAGGATTGCTTTCTAGACCTGCTGATGCCAAGGGAAAACTTCCGGGCATAGTGGTAGTTCATGAAAATCGCGGATTAAACCCGCATATAGAAGATGTAGGCCGACGGGCTGGGCTAGCAGGTTTTATTTCATTGGCCCCTGATGCGTTAACACCTTTGGGTGGTTATCCCGGTAATGATGATGACGGTCGCGAATTGCAGCGAAAGCGAGATCGCAACGAAATGTTGGAAGATTTTATCGCAGCCTTTGAACATTTGAAAACGCACCCTGAATGCTCTGGCAAAGTAGGTGTTGTAGGCTTTTGTTTTGGGGGTTGGATTTCTAATATGATGGCGGTTAAAGTTCCTGATTTAGAGGCAGCAGTTCCATTTTATGGTGGTCAACCAAAAGAGGATATCGATAAAATCAATGCTCCCTTAATACTGCATTTTGGGGAATTGGATAAACGCGTTAATGAAGGCTGGCCAGCCTATGAAGCAGCTTTAAAGGAACATGGAAAAGAGTTCAAAGCCTATATTTATGAGAATGCCAACCATGGTTTTCATAACGATACGACACCAAGGTATGACCGAGAAGCAGCTACCTTAGCTTGGGAACGGACCATTGATTTTTTTAAGGAAAATCTGAAATAGAAACAAAAGAATTTTCTACCTACCCTAAATCAGATAGGTAGGTAGAAGAATAAAAAATCACTTTTGCTGTGGAGCACTCCTGCGTTTAGGCATTACCAAACTGTCGGCAGGATAGGTTTTCTTTAAATAATCCATCTGCGCCTTGGCCCAATCGACAATCATTTTACGCTGATCATCAGTTAAATTCGCCTCTGAATGCAGACCAAAATTGGTATATGAAGGCAACGGCATTTCCTTATCCCCTACCATTTCGATAATTTCATCAAACTTATGGTTTTGGACAAAGAGCGGTTTTTTAGTGAACTCTGAAAAATTCAAGTGTTTCTTTCCATCGACAACATGATCATTTAACCACCAGGCTACGGGCTGTACATTAGCATACCAAGGGTACTTCGTTTTATTGGAATGGCAATCGTTACAGGAAACTTTCAATATTTGGTTTACTTCAGCAGGGACTTGATATTTGATTGAAATGTCATTTGTAAGGTCATTCAAATCGTTTTTATCTGGACGGATGAATTGGATTATTATTAATAATAAACCCAGTCCGATTAGGATTTTTTTTAACATATTAATTTATAAATACAAATGGTTATACAATTAAAAAGAAAATTATATTGCTTTTTTTGACTCCTATTCAAAACCAAATTTCTTAAGTCCTTCGTGACTAATTTTTATCGCTTCAAGCGGTTTCATGCCGTCGAAAGTCATATCCTGTTCCACCATATAGTATTTCATACCTGATAGTTTTTTATTGGCTAGGATTCGAGCAAAATCAATTTGTCCATTTCCGACGGGTGCAAATCTCCCTTCCTTGTCCATATCCTTTACATGCCATATTTTAAAGCGTCCTGGATATTTTTCAAAATAGGCCACAGGGTCAGCATCAGCCTTAGTTACCCAATATAAGTCCATTTGGAAATTCACATATTCGGGATCGCAATGTTCCAATAGATAATCTATCGTTACGATGCCGTCAGCATCTTTTTTAAATTCAAAATCATGATTATGGTATAATAGCTCAAGTCCGGCACTTTTAGCTTTCTTTCCAAGGGTGCTGATTATTTCGGCCAAGTTCGAGGCGCCTCCAGTCATTCCCATTGTCCTGGTTGCAGGGTCAACTTTAAAAAGCCCCATTGGTGGTACGGGAATCACAAAATATTTGAATCCGGCAGCTTTAACATCGGCCATCATAGCATCGGCATTATCCAAAGTAACTGAACCTTGATGGGTGCTAATTGGCTTTAAACCTAATTCTTCCAATAATTTTTTAAAATCCTTTGGAGCCATGTTATAGAATTTACCGTCTGCATAACCCGCTGCCTCTATGTTCTTAAAACCAGCATCTGCTACGGCCTGCAAGGTAGCTTTGGCATCTGAGCCCATAGCATTCCTTACCGTATAAAGTGCCAATCCACCAAATTTTTCTTGTGCATTCCCTATAAAAATACCGGTCAGAAGAATAGATATTAATAGAAGTTTTGCCGGTGTTTTTAAAATTGCTTTTTTCATACTCGTCATTTTTGAAGTTATAATATTAAGGAATTTATTTTTTGGAATCATTTCGCTTTTTAAAACAATATGTCTTAACAAAAAAATCCAACCACTACTGTGATAGGATTTATCTTTCATTGGGAAGGCAAAATCGCACCCATTGTTTCAAATTATTGGTTATCAGTATTTAAATTGTATTTATTAAATGTCAAATCTCTTTACCGGCATTTGATTTTGAGAACAGCTTTTGAACGTATTTATTCTGTGTTGTTTACAAGGTAAAATTAGAGAATAATTTCTAAACAAATTCATCATTATAAATTATCAGGTAATCCAAAATTAAAAGCATGCGACTGCATGTCTTTTGAAATCCGTTTTTCATGTGATTTGTAAAAAAGTAAGGTTAACATATCGTATTGACGATAAGTTGGGTAAGTAAAAAATAGCATTGAAAGAATACGGACCAGCTACCAAAGACCCCTTCAAACCCTGATTAACAAGATTGGAAATAAAACTAGTGCTAGGTTTTTTTCATAGTTGGTTTTATTCTTTGCTGGGAGTGTCACCCATCTCCAATTTCAAGACTCCCCCTTTGGTCAAATCCCCGTGCTTTATTTCTAGATTTTCTAGTTCTACACCATTCCATTGGGCTTCTTGAATATACTTGTTGGTATCACTATTATTTTTAGCAACTATTATTATTTTACCACCTTTGTAATAATCAGAATTCAAGTAAATTGTAATTTTATCAAAAAGCGGGCTCCCAATATCTACTTTAGATTCAATTTCAGCACCTGACCTCATTTCGAATAATCCCATTTTCATTAGAGCCGACAATGAGCCCATTAAACCTTGATCTTCATCACCACTAAACCCTAATTTAGGCGACAGATCACCAAATACTTTTTTGACCACTTCCCTGGACCAATATTGAGTAAGCCAAGGTTTTCCAATATGGTTAAAGACAAAGGCTGTTTCAATAGAAGGTTGATTTCCGTAATTAATCGGTATTTTTCTATAGGCATCATCCAATTCACTGGAATGGGATTTTCCTGAAGTGAAATCTAACGCAACCGCAGTTTCAAAAGATTCATTTAACTTGTCCGCTGCAGCGTCATTTCCTCCCATTAATTTGGCAAGTCCTTCAAGATCTTGCGGCACATACCAAGTTGCTTGCGCAGCACTGGCTTCAACAAATCCATTTTTTACTTCATACGGATCAAAAGGGGTTTGCCAATTTCCATCATGATCTTTAGGTCGCATCCATTTGGTTTCTGAATCAAACACATTCTTCCAGTTATTTGATCGTGACATAAACAACTTATAATCCTCTTCTTTACCTAAAGCTTTTGCCATTTGAGCCAAACACCAATCTTGATAAGCATATTCCAAAGTTTGACCTGCACCTTCTTGATGTCCTCCATATTTGCCCTCTAATGGATAAGGGACATACCCTTTTTCAATATAATACGCTAAACCTCCCCCTTTTATAGTTGTGTGTTCATATCCAGACTTTCCCATTGTACCACCAAGTAGGTGGTTTTTCTTCATTCCTTCGTATGCCTTTTCCACGTCATAATTTCGAATTCCTTTCATATAGGCTCCAACAATAAACGGTGTAGAAGAAGCTCCAGTCATTACATGCGTATAGTTTCCTCCTGACGGGCCTCTTGGAATAAACCCTCCATCATCATACATGAGTAACATTGAATTTATGAATTCCTCCGCAATTTCTGGATATACCAATTCCCATAAGGTAGTAATTGTCCATTGTGCTCCCCAAAAAGAATCTGAATTGTAATGATTGAACTTTGGGTTACCCTCCGCATCTAAAGGAATTTCCCTTGTTCTAGGGGTATCTCCTGTCATATCGCAGTATTGGCCATTTGCATCACTAATTATGCGTCTTCCTTGCAATGACTTCCATAAATCTGTATAAAAACGACGTTGCTGCTTCTCTGTATTTCCTTCAATTTCAATACGTCCTAAACGTTCATTCCACTCATTTCTAGATGCTGCAACTACCTTATCAAAATCCCAATGATTCAATTCTGTATCTATATTGAGTTTTGCCTGTACGGCACTTACATAAGAGATACCTACTTTCATCAACACAGGTTTTGCACTATCATTTAAGGTTAAATAAATACCTCCGTTTTCCCCATCGAAGGTATCTGTTTCCCCAAGCAATTTCTCATCTTTCCAGGACTGCATATTCTTAAAACCATCCTTTAATTCTATAAAAAAATAAATGTAGGTGTCTTTTGGCCTTCTAATGGTTTTTGCCATTAGGGTATATCCACTTATCTCTTTGTTGGAAATTTTGTCCACATGGCCATATTTTGTAGCCGATGGACCAAGTACGGTTCCCAAATCCAATAAAATGGAATTATTATCTTCTCTATCAAAAGTATATCTGTGAAATCCTACCCGAGTTGTTGAAGTCAATTCAGCATTGATGCCATAATCCTTTAATTTGACTTGATGGTAACCCGGAAAAACCGTTTCCTCATCGTGCGAATAAGCAGATTGGTAGGCATCTGGACCTAAATGTCCCTTGAAAGTACCCGTTGTAGGCATAACGGGTACGCCCGATAACTGCCAGGCATGAATATGACTAAAGAATTTAATTGAATCCACTTCATATCGATATCCTGAATTCCAAGCGCCATCGATGGCCATATCCGGGCTTAAATTCACCATCCCGAAAGGTCTGCTGGCCGAAGAAAAATAAAACCAACGAGAATTCGCAGCATCCAAAAAAGGGTACACCTGATCAACGGGTTCTACAAGGTCGCTTAGCTTTTCATTATTTTCATGACAACCCCAAATAAGCAATGGTGAAACAAGAAAAAGAATTAATCGAAATTTGAGTTTTAGTCTCATATAGTGCTTATTTTATTGTACGAGCAATTATTTGTTAATGTACGGCTGTTTGGTAATTTGTTTCTGTTGGAAGTTCCAATAATTCTTCTTCGGTATTTTCAGAACCCTTTTTCGGCTTTTCTGTGCGAAGCTCCTTGATCTTTTTTGGTTAAACCTTTAGGCCTATCGGAAAAGGCATTTGAAACATAGGAAATGATATCTGCAATATCTTCCAGTTAAGGTCTTGTTATTGACCAAGCCGGGCATGGCATGATTGAATTCATACAATTGGCCGTTCACATTTACAGGGTATTTTGAACATTGAGGATGCTGTTTTATCTATTTCTTTCATCATTTAATTCCGCCAAAAGTTCCTTCACTTTCTCTGGTTTCTCATTGTACAAATTATTTGTTTCCGACGGATCTCCCTTTAAATTATATAATTGGCCAGCAGGCTCACCGGGTTTAGGGTCATAGGTTGCAGGAGTAGAAAAACCTCCTGAGCCTCTTTTTTCAATGAGTTTCCAATCTCCTTTTCTTATGGCAAAATGACCTCTTGATGAATGATGAATGATGGGTATTTCCTTCTCAACATTCTTTTTATCATTTAAAAGAACAGGAAGAATACTTTGACTATCTTCTGCTGAATGTTCATCTAATTTTACGCCAAGGACCTCAGCACAGGTTGCCATTAAATTTGTCAAAGTAGTTTTAAAATTGCTTTTACTACCAGCCTCTATTTTTCCTGGCCAACGCACAATAAATGGAACTCTGTGACCACCTTCATAGGCATCTGCTTTCATACCTCGATATATAGAAGCCGCTCTATGATCAAACCTTTCTATAAAATCCGGTTTCCAAAAAGGCCCGTTGTCACTAGTAAAAATTACGATTGTGTTATCTGATATGCCCGTCTCTTCTAAACTCTTTAAAAAATCACCAACTTGATCATCTACCATTTGTACAAAATCGCCGTATTGTCCAGCTCCAGAACTTCCATCATAATTTGGTTTAGGAACCCATGGTGAATGTGGTGCGGCCAGAGGTAGATAAAGAAAAAATGGGTCTTTGTCATTGGCATGAGTTTCCACAAACTTTTTACCCTGGCTTATAAATTTTGGTAAGACATCATAAAAATCGAAGCTTTTGGTGACTCGGCCCGGTCTCCAGAACGCTCCAGTAGCATAGGATCCGGTATCCAGATCATTACCGGGTGTATGTTCATTGGGCAGTTCGGTTAAAACATCATTCTCCAAATAGCAATACGGCTCCATATCCAATGAGGCTGGCAATATGTAACTGTAGTCAAAGCCATGGTCTAATGGTCCATCGGTAGGTTTTTTAGTAAAATCAACCCAGTCCCCATTCATTTGAGTGACCATACCATATTCATTGGCCGATGTGGTCTTATTGTTTATTGAATCTTTGAATTCTTCCTTCAGTACCCAATCCAATCCAAGATGCCACTTTCCAACAACTCCTGTGGTGTAACCGTTCTCTTGTAAAAGTGACGCTGCTGTTGTTCGCTCCTTTTCCAATAATGCCTTCCCATAACCTCTCAGTACGCCTTGCGGCAATCTGCTCCTCCAGCAATACCTTCCCGTAAGGATACCATATCGAGTGGGTGTACAAACTGCGGAGGGAGAATGCGCATCCGTAAAGCTCATTCCTTCAGAAGCCAGTTGATCGATATGAGGTGTTTTTATTTTAGAGGCCACATTGTAAATTGATACGTCTCCATATCCCATATCATCTGCCAAAATATAGACAATATTGGGTTTCCTAATAACCTCTTTTTTCTTGCATGATATACCCAATACTCCAACGAGTACAGTTAAAGTAATCAGTCCAAATATTGTTTCTTTCTTCATTGTGGTATGTATACTAGTAAGTTGTTAATTTTTTAATTACAAATAATTGCTGCAATTTAAAAAATATTTATAAAGCTATAACCGTATTGATCGCATTCAAGTTTTGATCTTTTAATCAATTAAACCAAAGGCCCTAGGCATCCAAAGGGATAATTCAGGAATGTAAGTAAGTAATAGAAGTACTAGAACCATGACAGCCAATAAAGGTAATAAAGGTCGAATTACTTTAGTCACAGGTACTTTGGCCACACCACTACCCACAAACAGCAAGGTACCCACCGGAGGCGTACAAACACCAATACATAAATTAAGTACAATAATAATCCCAAATTGAACTGGGTGCATTCCCAAAGCAACTGCAACGGGTAGGAATATGGGTGTAAAAATCAATACAGCTGGTGTCATATCCATAAATGTTCCTACAATCAACAAGGTAATATTGATCAACAACAATACCACCAGTGGATTCTTGACAGATTCAACCAAAGTTTCTGTCATCAACTGTGGGATACCTTCAAAGGAAAACAACCAGGACATGGCCATGGAAGTCGAAATCAAAAACATGACTATGGCCGTAGTGCTTGCACTTCTCAATAAAATGGGTCTAAAATCCTTAAATTTTAACTCCCTGTTCAAAAAGCCCAATAAAATTGCATAAACTACTGCTATAGCGGCAGCCTCCGTAGCAGTGAAAATCCCTGCTACAATACCTCCCACGACAATAACCAATAAAGTGAGGCTCAGAAAGGCATTTCTGAAATCATGGAAAAGCTTTTTAAAACTTACCCGATCGGCTTTGGGTAGTCCTTTTCTTTTTGCATAGATAAATACCATGACCATTAAGGCCAAGCCCACTAATATACCCGGTATATACCCCGCGATGAATAGGGCAGCCACCGAAGCGGTTCCTCCGCTGGCAAGCGCAAAAACTATTAAAACATTACTGGGTGGAATCAATAGTCCAGTAGTGGAAGCGCTTATATTCACGGCAGCACTGAACTCCCGTGGGTATCCTTCTTTTTCCATTTTATCGGTCAAAGTACTTCCAATGGCAGATGCCGCAGCTATGGCTGAACCTGAAATAGCACCAAACAACATTGCCGCAATGATATTAACGAAGGCCAATCCCCCAGGTAAACTCCCAATCAGGGATTTTGCAAAATCTATCAAACGCTTAGCTATTCCCCCGCTGTTCATAATCTCTCCGGCCAAAATGAAGAAGGGTATGGCCAGCAACGCAAAATTATCAATGCCAGTGGTCATTCTTTGACTCACCGTTGTTATTGAAGGCATAAATGCAATATTCAAGACTAAGGTAAGTATGGTAGAAATACCTATTGAATAAGCAACGGGAACACCATAGGCCAATAATCCAAAAAAGCTGACAAACAATACAATAATACTAATGGTCTCTATGCTCATGACTCGGAATTCAAAGTTCTTTTGATATGATAGATTGAAAAGAAAATTATTATAGCTCCACTAATCGGTACAATGGCATATACAAAACCAAGTGGCACTAGTAAAGCAGGGGATATCTGCCCCAATTTAAGCGTGGTATACACCAAATTCCCTCCTCCCATGATCATGACCACCAGGGCGAATACTGCCATAGCCAACTGGATAATTTTTTGTCTTTTTATCTTTTTTCCTGATGGCAATTTGGATAGTAGAAAATCCATCGAAAGGTGCCCTTCCTTTTGACCATTGATATAGGCTGCTCCCAATACCGTTAACCAAATCAATGCAAAACGAGCGAATTCTTCTGTAAAAGAACTGGATTGTCCCACAACATATCTGGATACCACTTGCCATACTACATCCAAGACCAACAAACTAAAAATAAGTACCAAAAAGGTTTCTATGGCTTTATTCAAGTGTTTATATACTTTTTCCATTAGTTCTCCTTTATTTTAGTAATAAGTTCTTTCAGATTGGAATCTTCCATTAATTCCTCCATGACCGATTCAGTCATGGCCGAAAAAAGGCTTTTATCTGGATGATGGATCTGTACTTGGGCTTTTTCAAGCACTTTTAGATTTTCTTTGACTGTTTCGCTCCAAAACACTTTTTGACGCTCTACACTTTCATCGGCCGCCGCTTGTAACCACCCTTTTTCCTCCTCATTTAAACCGTTCCAGAATTTTGTGCCCACTACGACCACATCCGGTACCATACTATGCTCATCTACCGTATAGTATTTGCAGATTTCATAGTGGTTTGAAGTCACAAAAGAAGGGATGTTGTTCTCTGCCCCGTCTACAACTCTTTGCTGCAAGGCCGTGTACAGTTCACCATAGGCCATGGGCGTTGCCGAACCGCCCAAGGCGTTAACCATGTTTACCGACGTCTGGTCGTTCATAACCCTAATTTTAAGCCCTTTTAAATCCTCAGGAGTCTTAACGAAACCCTCTGTAGTATAGAAACTTCTACTTCCGGCATCATAA
>RCNC010001967.1_pt1 | contig 13796 bp, 12 predicted proteins | sample 2041301 | NCBI WGS metagenome assembly RCNC01 (sample SAMN09708231, study PRJNA481090) | Marine sediment metagenome, whole genome shotgun sequencing project. | biome: marine sediment; feature: ocean; material: sediment; isolation source: Sewage treatment plant 13A marine sediment (STP13A) ... | reverse complement strand
TAAGTTTGTCAAGATGTTCCTCGCCGGCAAGTACATGGTGGAGAATGTCCTCGTCCTGGAATTTTAAATTTTAAATGATAAGCTAAACTTAGTATTACTAAAAAGGAATGAAAAAAATAGACCTTAAAATAAATATTAATAGTTTAGGATCTGCAATCTGTAATTTGCAACCAGTTTAATATGAAAAGAGCTTTTTTTATATCAATAATTCTTTCTGTCATATTAATTTCATGTGAGGATATCATTTATGTAGACCTAAATGATGTTCCACCACAGTTAGTTATAGAAGGAACTATTTCAAATTTGGAAGGACCGTACCAGGTTCGACTAAGCAAAAGTACTGATTATTACAATCCCAGTGTCTATCCTCCTGTGAACGATGCAATAGTGGAAATAATCGATGATGATGGGAACAATGAGGTATTGTTAGGCAATAGTGAGGGGATTTATACAACAGAGAATATTAAAGGTGAAGTTGGTCGGAAGTATACTCTAAAAGTAACATCTGAGGGCGAAGAATATACTGCTGAAAGTTTTATGGAAAAAATTGTAAATATTGATTCCTTAAAGGTGGAATATCTTCCAGAGACAGGCTTTATTGAACCAGGATATTATATGCATTGCTTTTTTCAAGACCCCCCTGATACTACTAATTACTATAGGGTAAGAGCTTATATAAATGGGATCATGGATGAATCCTTATACCTTATAGACGACCGATTCACAGATGGCAAGATCATTGATTCTTATCTGTTTCAAACTCCATTTCAAATGGGTGATACTGCGTATATTGAACTCATATCAATTGATTATCCCGTATATGACTACTATATTACCCTCTCTGATATTCTAACCTTTCAGGGTGGGGGAAGTCCCTCAAATCCTGCTAATCCAAACACAAACCTATCCAATGGTGGACTTGGGTATTTTGGCGCTCTTGCAGTGGATAGAGATACTCTGATACTGCAAGAATAATCTTCAACACTTTTATGGTCCCGTTTGAATAGGCCATTTGTCATGCGATTTTTTTGGAATTCTATTTAAAATGTGATAAATGAATTTATCTTTGCTTGCCTAAAGCTTTAGTTTCAAATGAGTAAACAACAGGTTCAAAAAAAATCTCTTACCACCAAGTTTCTTAATATAGTTGAAAGAGGAGGGAATGCACTTCCTCACCCTGCTACACTTTTTGCAATTTTTGCTTTAACAGCTCTTGTATGTTCAGCAATCGCCTCATGGGTAGATTGGACTGCAATTCATCCGGCTACCAATGAAATTATTGAACCAGTAAATCTACTCTCTAAAGAAGGCCTTCACCGAATACTTCTTGACATGGTGACAAACTTCACAGATTTCGCTCCCTTAGGGATAGTATTGGTTGCCATGCTTGGTATAGGCATCGCTGAGAGCAGTGGATTGATAGGAGCCGCCATTAAATTATTGGTTCAGTCGGCTCCAAAGAAAATCATGACTTTTGTTTTGGTGTTTGCAGGAATTCTGTCAAATACTGCAAGCGATGTGGGATATGTACTATTGATTCCTTTAGCAGGTGTGATATTTATTTCGATTAACAGGAATCCTATTATTGGTATGGCTGCTGCTTTTGCTGGTGTCTCTGGAGGCTTTAGTGCAAATTTATTTATAGGTACAATTGATCCTTTATTGGCTGGCTTATCAACTGAAGCAGCTCAAATTGTTGATACTACCTACGAGGTTAACCCTACTGCAAATTATTATTTCATGGCTGTTTCAACTTTTATAATTGCATTTGGAGGTACCTGGGTAACAGAAAAAATAGTTGCCCCGAGGCTAGGAGAGTATACAGGGAAGGATAAGGATGTAAAAATCGAGGGATTAACTCCACTTGAGCGAAAAGGCTTGCGTTGGGCTGGATTAACTGGGTTGGCTTTTATGATTCTGATTGCAGCAGGACTAATACCTGAGAATGGTATCCTGAGGGCCTTAGATGATGGCAGTATATTGCGCTCTCCTGTAATTAAAGGAGTGGTTGCACTTTTATTTCTTCTGGCAAGTTCAATGGGGATTGTTTATGGAGCTATCACCAAAAAATACAGAAGTGATGCTGATGTGATGATAGGTATGGGAGAAACCATGAAAACGCTGGGTTTGTATATTGTATTGGTGTTCTTTGCTGCACAATTTGTTGCTTACTTTAAATGGTCAAACCTGGGAATTATTTTTGCAATAAATGGAGCCAATTTAATTGCTGCTTCCAATATAGGCTTAATTCCCCTTTTGCTTTTATTCATTATTCTGTCGGCCACAATCAATATGTTAATGGGAAGTGCTTCTGCCAAATGGGCTATAATGGCACCTGTTTTTATTCCAATGTTCATGTTCCTTGGCTATTCACCCGAACTTTCACAGGTGGTTTACAGAATCGGGGATAGTGTAACCAATATAATATCTCCCATGATGAGTTTTTTCGCCCTAATCATAGCTTATATTCAAAAATACGATAGCAAAGCTGGGATTGGGACTATTATTGCAACTATGCTACCTTATTCTATTGCGTTTTTTATATTGTGGTCTATTTTGCTTATTATCTGGGTTTTACTTGGACTCCCATTAGGGCCAGGTGCAAGTCTTTATTATGAAATGCCTGAAACGGTAAAGCTGTTTTAAAAGTTATTGGAAGTTCAAAGAAAATATAGCATAGAGTTTTGAATATTCTATCATCATTCGAATAGTGAGTTATTCCTAAACCGGTGAAAAAAGTAATTGCATATCCTCTTAGTGTAATCTATTATATTGCATTTGGTTTGACCCTTGGAATATTTCATATAATTCAATGGCTAAGTTTTAATATTGGAGGGCCTCAGGCCCACAAGGTCAGTGTGGATTATTTTAATATTGTCTTGGTTTGGTGCCTCCGTATTCTGGGAATTCGGTTTACCTTTATCAATGAACAAAGATTACCACAAGATAAACCAATCATTTTTGTCTCGAATCATCAGAGCATGTACGATGTTTCCCCTTTGTATGTTTTTTTAAAACCCTATCATATAAAATTCGTGGCAAAAAAAGAACTTGGTAGATGGCTCCCTGGGGTTTCATATAATCTAAATCATGGAGGTTCCGTTGTTATTGATAGAAGAAACCCTCGCCAGGCCATAAGCGCACTTAAAAAATTTTCAGAATATATTGAAAAGAACAAATATTCAGCTGTAATTTTTCCAGAAGGAACAAGGAGTCGTGATGGGCTTCCGAAAAAGTTCCGACCCGATGGTTTGAAGGTTTTGATGAAATTTGCTCCTACTGCTATCCTGGTTCCTATAACCATAAATAATTCCTGGAAGATTGATGCAAATGGTGCTTTTCCGCTCAATACTTGCATTAACATTGGCATAAAGGTTCATGAACCTATTGAGCCAGGTGACTTGGATATTGAATCGAGGATTGCTATGGCTGAAAGATCCATTGTTGGATCTATCATTTAATTCTGTGTTATTCTCTTCGCTACCCATTAGTCATTTTTCACCACTATAGAATCAATACTTTTTCGATTTGTTTTAATCTGCAACGAAAACATTAAGAAAGGTGCTGAAAAAATAAAGTAGGAAATGTCTACCACACTATCAAAATATGATTTTCTAAAACCTATTTGAGAAATGTGAAATAAGAAATAAATTAGAATAATAGAGAACAACAATACACCAATAAAAAAAGGATGGCACCACACCATCCTTTTACCCTAAAATTAACCCTAAAATTTAACCTATTTATGAAGAATAAATCTACGTATTTAGATTTGATATGTGAAATGCAAATACCGTGCCAAATATTATTCATCTATCCAGCTAGTTAATTTCCATTCTTAATTAATTTGTCTAAAAATCATCTATTCAGTATGATAAGGCTTATTATTGAGGTGGCCTTTTCTGAGCGATATAGTTATTGATTCAATTAATACCTAAAATGAGTTCTAAATTGGGTGTATCTCATAGTTATTCAGAAAGATTTTTTAGGATTTTATAATTCTTCATCATGACTTCTCTTTTATCTGAATTAAAAAACAATGCTGTAGGGTGTCTCAATGGGAAAATCCGGTTTTTCCCGCCTAAGAATTCCCTTCCAAATAGAGTATGATATTCTTTTTTAGTGGGCCTGGGTATATTATATTTTCTAAAAATGTAACGAGTGGCATGGAAACCAAGTGGAACTATTGATTTCGGTTGAATTAACTCAATCTCTTTGTTTAAATATACTGTACACTTTAGTATTTCATCATTGGACGGCCTGCGGGAGTTAGGCAACATACATTTAATCAGGTTGGTCATGTAAACTCTCTCGCGGCTTACTCCCGTATTCTCCATGAGTTCATTAAATATTTTTCCAGATGGCCCAACAAACATTCTATTTTCTAAATCTTCAACTATCCCTGGTGATTGTGCCACAATCATGAGTTTAGTGTAAATAGAACCCTCACCTGGGAGCGCGTTTTTACGGGTTTGACATAGTTTACATCTTGTACATGTTCTGATTTGTTGATTGAGTTTTAGAAAATTGTCTTGAAGAGACATCGTTTCGTCTATAATTATAGCCAGATTATTCTCCATTTTCCACATAATTACTAGAAATAAATTATTTTTTACCTTATTTTGGGAATAATTTACAGTTATCCATTGTCTAATAATTAAAAAAAGGGTTTTGTGGAGGATCTATCGAGGTATGAGGACTTGCAACTCGTGGAACTAGCCATAAATGGAAATGATAGGGCTTTTGCCATAATTGTTTCCAGATATGAGCAGCAAATAGCCCGCACTGTGAAAGGTATGCTTGGCGAAACTGACTCGGCCGAAGATGTTGGACAAGAAACTTTTATACGGTTTTATCGTTCCTTAAAGAAATACAGGGGTGATGCAGCATTGGGAACATATTTGACTAGAATTGCTGTCAATCTTTCTCTGAATGAATTGAATAAACAGAAAAGAACCTTGTCTTTGTTTTATAAAAGAGATCAAAAGGATGTCATGGTTGATATTCCTGAAGCAACAGATAAGTATGAGGATTCTGATATGAAAGAAATAGTGGATAAAGCTCTCAAGCAACTCGATCCCGGATTTCGATCAGTAGTTGTTTTACGTATGCTCGAAGGATATAGTACTAAAGAAACAGCGGAGATTCTCGATTTGCCTTTAGGAACAGTCTTATCAAGGCTGGCACGTGCACAAAAAAGTTTGGCTAAAATATTGAAACCCCTAAGTCGTTAACTCATGATAAAAAAGGAAATACATAATTTATTGGTTCGTTCTTTAGATGAGGAATTGTCATCCTCTGAAAAGGAAAAGCTTGAGGTATGCCTTACGGAATCCTCTGAACTGAGAGAGGAAAAGAGGGAATTGCTGGAAATGCGCAATATTATCTCCTCAACCCAGTATTCCTTTAATACAGGGTTCCAGGCTAAAGTAATGGATAGGATTGCTGAGGAGAAAGAGCCACTAATCCTTCGTCCTGAATTTAACAGATCTCTTTTTACTGTTTTTAAGCGTGTGGCACTAACTGGTGTGGCTGCAATCATAATCCTGTTCTTAAGTATTTATTTGTCAGATGATTCTTTCTCATTCCGCTCTATTACTGGCGGAGATAATTATTCTGATGATAATTTAGTCAGTTATTTATTATATGAAGATGTAAATCAATAGTTATGAAATCAAAATCTGTATTCGCTATAATTTTTACCCTTATTATCGGAATTGTAATGGGTATGCTTATTAGTTCTTATATGCATCACCGGGAAATGAAAAAGTTCCGTTCATACTCCTCTTTTGAAAGTTTTAAGTTTCATTTTGTAAAAGTTCTTGATCCAACTGAAGAACAGAAGGAAAAGATACTTCCCATTATTGAAGAATTTTCAAGAAAGAACCAGGAACTGAAGGTAGAATATCGCAAAGATTTTGTTGAGCTAATGAATGTATTTAAAGAAGAATTGAATCCACTTCTAACAAAAGAACAAATCGAAAGACTTGAGAACATGAGAAAAAATAGAACTCCACGCGATAATCGAGATGGGAGAGGACATGGAGGAAAACGGAGAAGTGGATCAGGTCCTCCGCCACCTCCCTTTTTCAATGATTAGCCTTTGATATTTTATAAATATTGCTTTAAGAATCTGCCACTCTGAGTAAGAGAACTCTTGCGAGTTTCCAGGCTCTTTTCGTAGGCTCTATCTTCCACCTCAATGCAAACCGGGCCATCATACCCTGTATCAGATAGTTCCGAGAAAAACATACTCCAGTTTACGTCACCCAGACCAGGAAGTTTTGGAGTATGATACTGCAAAGGGTAGGCTAAATATCCAACTTCATAAAGTTTATCGGGGTCAATTCGTACATCTTTTGCATGTACATGGAAGATTTTCGAAGCAAACTCACGTATTGCTTTTCTGTAGTCTATTCCAAGCCAGACCAGATGAGAGGGGTCAAAATTTAAGCCAAAACTATCACTTGGAATTTCTTCAAACATTCTTTTCCATATGGAAGGGCTGTGAGCCAGGTTTTTGCCGCCAGGCCATTCGTCTTCTGAAAATAGCATGGGGCAATTTTCGATTGCAACTTTAATTCCATGATCTTCAGCCAGCTTTATAATAGGTGGCCAGATCTCTTTGAATAGAATCCAGTTTTCTTCCAAATTTTTCCTCCAATCACGGCCAATAAATGTATTAACTACCTCCACATTGAGTAATTCTGCAGCTTTAATTAAGTTTTTCAGGTGGCTAATAGCTGTTGATCTTTCTTCTTCGTTTGGTGACAAAGGGTTAGGATAATAGCCGAGGCCACTGATGCTTACATTTTTGTTGTTCAATTCATCAAGAATTCTTGAAGCCTTATCCTGGTTCATTTCCAAAATGTCAATATGGGTAACCCCTGCATACCTTCTTTCAGCCTTTCCTCTGGGCCAGCACATAAATTCAACACAGGAAAAATTATTGTCCGAGGCAAAATCAATGACCTCCTCAAAAGATTGATCAGCCAAAATTGCACTTACAAAACCTAGATTCATTTCATTAAATTTTTAAGGTTATTATTAATTGGCGTTTTGTACTTGAGATTGTTTCTTCTCTTTAAACATAAATGCAAATAAAATTAAAACCACAGCTGCAATAATAGCTGGGATAAACCAAATCTTATCCCATTGAGGTATTATTTGTTCACCATCAACAATAGAATAATAATCGATTACTTTTCCTGAAAACCAGGTGCCAATAAACATTCCAAAGCCATAAGTGGCAAAAGTCATCATTCCCTGGGCTGAGCTACGCAGATGAGATGGGGCTTTATTGTCCGCATAAATTTGTCCGGTAACAAAAAAGAAATCATAACATACTCCATGCAGGATAATACCCAGGTAAATCATCCAAACTAGGGCGTCGGCATTCCCAAAGGCAAACAAAAGGTAGCGAATAAGCCAGGCTGACATACCGATAATAAAAACTTTTTTCACACCATATTTACGTATAAATAAGGGAAGAATAAGCATGAAAATAATCTCTGACATCTGGCCCATGCTAATTTTGTTCGCGATATACTCCATGCCCAAATCGGACATATAGGAAGCCGTGAAACCGAAATAAAAAGACAGGGGAATACTTGTAAGTATGGAAGCAATTATGATCAGGCTGAAGGATCTTTCCTTCAGGAGACTCAATGCATCCAGGCCAAGGATCTCCTTGATACCTCCGGTAAATTCTTTTTTAGGTGGAGTATGTGGGAGAGTAAATGAATAAAAGCCTAGTAGAATCGAAGCAACGGCTGCTACATATAGCTGATTCACAGAGCTTCCATAATGGAGGAAACCGATCACATTATTGGCCACAATCCAGCCAATAGTTCCCAAAACTCTTATCCCTGGAAATTCCTTTCCAGGATCATTCATCTGGTGGAAGGACAGAGAATTAGACAGGGCCATAGTGGGGGTATAGGTCATGGTATAAATCAGAAGACTAGGATAAAAGACCCCGAACGTTTTTGCTTGTGCAGTTATCACTAACATGATAGCACCAAGGATGTGCATTGTTCCCAATACTTTTTCCGTAGAGAAAAATTTGTCAGCAATAAGTCCAACAAAGAAAGGAGATACCATAGCAGCAATAGCAAATGTCCCGTAGCACAGGCCAATCTGGGTTCCTGTGAAATTCAGAGATTCTCCAAGGTATGTATTCAGAGTCACATACCAGGCGCCCCAAATAAAGTATTGAAGAAACATCAATGTGGATAGCTGAAGTCTGATTTTACTCTTCATATATGAATTGGGTAAGATTTAAATTCGATCACTTAGGGTTTGGAAATCTGAATAAAATTAAAATAATATTTTGAATTTGGGAATAAAGTAAGGCTTAAGTCTGTCTAATGAACAAAAGAGTTTCTAATTGTAAAACTAAATGAAAAGTATTATGAAAACAATAAAATTCAAAAAGACCACAATTTTTATCATGGCCATTTTTATCATGGCAGGGATGAGTGTAAATGCACAACGGGGATATGGACACCGAGGCTCAAAATCAGAGAATAGAGGTGCTTCTGGGCTTAATTTATCTGAAGAACAACAGAGTCAAGTGAAGGATCATAAGTTGGCTCATATGAAAGAGCTTCAGCCATTAAAAGATCAATTAATGGAAAATAAAGCGCATCAAAGAACACTGATGAATGCAGAGAATCCTGACGAGAAAGCCATTTATAAAAATATCGATCAGGCAACTAAGCTACAAAATGAATTGGCAAAGCTGAGTGTAGACTTTCAAATAAAATTTAAGAACTTATTAAATGATGAACAGAAAGTAATGTTGCAATCCAGTACAAACAATTTTGGTAGGATGGGATTAGGAAGATGCAGTTTTGGACCACAGAGGAATGGCGAAATGATGCAAAGAAGACACGTGCAAAAAGGAATGCGAGGGTATAGATGGAACTCTCCAAATGTGGATCCTGATACAAAGGATCAATAGTAGGTTAGTGTTAAATTTTAGGGTTAAACAGCCGGACTTTCATGAAAGCCTGGCTGTTTTTTTAGTGAATAATTTATCTGTTCTGATTTTATTTACCAATCTGATATAGGAGATGATCAAGCAAAATAGGTATATCATCAGGATTAATTCCGTGTTTCAAAAGCAAAGGTTTATCTTCTTCAAAACTTGAAAAAAAGTCTTCAAGCGTGTTACCCTTCACCTCAATACTTTTTTTATACAAATTTATGGCTTTTGATTTGTTCCCCAGGCACCATTCAAGGTGGCCCATATTCAAAAAATCATGTTTGTTGGGTGATTGTGCTTCAATTTGCGAATAATATTTTGCTGCCTTGTCAAATTTCCCTTCCACATAACAACACCAGGCAATAGGCCTCCAGACTCTTGTGTTTTTGGGGTTAAGATATTCAACTTTGAAATAGTATTTTAATGCTTTTTCATAGTCTTTCAATTCAAGATAGCAATGTCCGATTGAGGCTTGTGTATAGAGATTATCGGGCTTCAATACCTCTGCCCTTAAGTAATATTCAAGGGCTTTCTTTGGTTTTTTAAGATTGCGATAGCATAAAGCAATTTTCTTTTGGGTCCATTCCTTATTGGCATTAAATATTTCCGCTTGCTTATAGTATTTCAAAGCGGTTTTAAAATCTCCCAGCATTTGAAATGAATATGCGACTTTCTCAAGCATTTCTGGGTCCTTATCTATGCCTTCAAAATCTAAATATATTTTTATTGCTTCTTCAAAGTTTTCATTTTGAAAATGGTATTCTGCAATTTTTCTTAAAATGGTATCATCCTTTACAAGTTCCTTGAAGAATAGACTATTATAGAAATCCATCTCAGAGTCAAATACATCATAGAATTCATTTTTAAACCGATATAATTTATGAAAGCGATAGAGATCGTGAATGTATTGAGTATAAATGGTTCTCGAATTTTTTGTAGAATCCAGTATTTCTTCCTCTTTTTTCAACTCATCCATACTGTTCAGTTCTGCCTGAAAGAGTTTAAGAAGCATAGATTTTTGTGCCTCAGGCATTAATTTTACATTCAAACAAAACGAATACTTATCTGAATTACACATATATCCTGTACGATCCATCCCTTCAAGGAACAATTTCTTATTAAATTCGGCATCCTTGAAATCAAAAGCCTCATCAATTACCGGGTTGTCAGGATGAAAAGGCATAAACCAGTTGCTCATTTCAGAGAAAAAGGAGAATTGTTTAAGTTGAGAAAAGGCCGACATAAATACATCAGCTCCGTCGAGTTGCATTTTCGAGAATTCCTCGACTTTTGCATACAGGCCTTCTGATTCTTCAAATATTTTCCCCCAATCGGGGTTTTTGTCTTCCAGAAAATCATCTGGAATAAGTTTATCAAGATCAAGCTTATCTTTCAGTTTAGGTACCAATTTGGTCATTTCCGGAACAATCTCATCCCTGATTTTTCGACTGATTCTTTCCGTTTCTCCTGACCTGATAAGCTGAATTAGGATTTGTTCCAGGTCTTTTTCAATACTTTCAGTCTCTCCCAGTTCTTTTATGATCTCCATTAATTGTGGGTAATGAACTATTCTTGTGTTGTATTTATGAAACCCAACCAGTAGACCCACAAGTGCCCTTTGCCAAACCTCCTTTTCGCCCAATTTATAAATCTCGAAAAGAGAAATAAATTTCTGAATATCGAAATATCTCAGCAAGGAAAGGGTTATAGAGCTAACACACAAACTTCTTTCATACCAGTAAAACTTACCCGAATCCAGAAGAGCATGGATAAGGCTCCTTTCAGCCTCCTTGAAATTATTACTCAACCACAGGTGAGTAAAGACTCTGGAGATAACTTCATAATGCTTTTGTGACTCAAATGATTCCCGAGGACTTCCCAGGACTTCCGCTTCTTTCAAAACATCATCAAGTTGATGCTTAAAGCTGAGATCATCAAGTTTTTCAACAATTATTTTGCCGGTAAGAGTCTGTTCTTTGTCCAGTTCTTTTTTTAATGAGTAGGTATGCCAACCTGAGCCATCAGATAATAGTTTTTCTTTTGTTTGATCAGCCAGCTTTAGAATAGAAACCTGCAAGTGATCGTATATTTTCTTTCGCTCCGGGTCATCTACCCCTTCCAGAGTATACTTAAGAAGATTCTCGTAAGTGTTTTCCATCTGGAATAACTTATCATTAAATTCACCCAGGTGAGTTTCTTCAATTAATATTTTAAGTATATCCAATGCGTTTTTTAGTCTTTTCTCAACTACAAAGGAGCAAACCTCCTTATATTTCTTATTTATTTCCTGTGCACTCATTGCAAAAGTTTAAATTCTTCTTAAAAGGCAATGCATTATAAATTATTGCCCACCTTTTTTTATAAGTCAAATATTATTCCAAGTAATAATTGTGGACTTTTTGGCAGGTTTGGGACTAATATTGTAATAATAGCAATGCCCGGGAATAATTTCAAATTCGGTATTGTCTAATAGAAAACTTTACAGAATACAAGCTATGGTTAGATTAATATTGAGCTCTTTAATTGTAATTATTTTTTCCATTCCAATATTTGGGAAAAAGCCAGTATATAAATCAAGCTTTCATGCAGGTCCAGTAGTAATAAATGCTGTGCTCGATGAATGGCCAGCAACACTTATTGTAGATAAGAGTGGATTTGAATACTCTGTAATGAATGATAGTACACATTTGTATTTATGTTTATTGTTTAGAGAACAGGAAATTCGTCAAAAAGTACAAAGGATGGGGCTTACTGTGTGGATTGACCCCAGAGGAAAAAAGAAATCGAGATATGGTATCAATTTTCCAATGAAACAAGAAAATCGCCCAAATAAACAAGTCCAGAGTCAAGGTCGTCCGGATTCTAAGACCCATACGGGACAGCTTAATTTGAACAATTCGTTTGATGAAAGAATGATGTTAACTGGTTTTAGTGGAAAAAAGGAAGAAGAGATAATACATCCACAGTTCCAGGAGGGAGTTAAAGTGGCCCTATTAAACAATGGATATGCAGGATTATATTACGAGTTAAGCATTGATCTAAGTCTAATAACTGATAATTCGGAGCAGTACTTCAGTGAGATTGAAAAATATCTTAGTATTGGATTTGAGACAGGTTTTAGAGATATGAATACTAAATCTCCAGGGGGAACAGGGATGAGTGGTAGAGGTAGGAGCGGTGGTGGAGGAGCTCGCTCAGGTGGAGGAGGAATACCAGGAGGGCAAAGACCTTCCGGTGGAGGACAAAGAGGACAGGGAGGAGACATAAGTTATATGACCCAACAAACCAGACTCTGGATAAAAAATGTTCAATTGACGCTGGAATAGTTGTAAAAATAAATAATTGATTAAACACTTTGACATATTAATAAAATAGAATAATGAAAACTAAACTTTGTATTACAATTTTATTTATAGCTCTGGGGGCATATTTGTATGGTCAAGAACAAGTATGGACGCTGGAGGAGTGTATAAACTATGCTCTTGAAAGGAATATTTCCATCAATCAAAAAAAACTCTCAAACCAGATTAACGAGGTTAACCTTAAGCAGGATAAAGCAGGCAGAGCACCATCTGTAAATGCTTCTGGTAGTCAGAGTTTTAACTTTGGACGATCTGTTGACCCTTATACAAACATCTATACCTCAAGTAATTTTGCCAGTAATAATTTTGCTGTGAATGCCAACTGGACTTTATTTTCAGGTTTGCAAAACAAAAATACAATAGAAAAGACTAAAATTGAGATTCAGTCCGGTAGTTTAGACCTGAAGGAAACGCAAAATAATATTACGATAAGCGTTTCACAGGCATACCTCCAGATACTGTATGTATATGAACAGGTTGAAAATGCAAGGAATAAGCTTATTTCAACGCAAGCACAGGTAAAGAGAACGGAGTCTTTGTTTCGTGCCGGGGAAGTACCGGAAGGGACTCTTTTTCAAATAAACGCCCAGGAAGCTTCAGATCAGTATAGCCTTGTAAATTATCAGAATCAACTTGAAATGGCTAAGATAAGTCTTATGCAGTATATGGAACTTCCTGTAGATGAGGAGTCCTTATTTGATGTAGTTCAGCCAGAGTATAATGATTCTTTGCTTGCTTTTACAATTTTGCAGGATTCACAGGAGATATTTGAAAATGCAAAAAACATTCTTCCTGAGATTGAAAGTGCAGAACTTAAGATTGCCAGTGCAGAGAAATCACTTAAAATCGCTAAAGGTGCTAATTACCCCAGGTTATCTCTTTCAGCAGGTTTAAATTCTGGATATTCAAATAACAGAAACCTTTATGAAAGAGAAACTACAACAGAAGAGAGACAAATTGGTTATTTGCAAAGTGATCCAACAGAACTTGTAATGGCTCAACAAAACATTACATCCATTACTAACTTAAACTATCCATTTGGTCAACAAGTGACAGATAATTTCAGTCAATCTGTAAGATTAAACCTCTCTATTCCTATTTACAGCAACCGACAGGTAAAATCTAATGTTGAAAGGTCCAAGATCAATATCCAAACTGCGCAATTAAATGCACAAAATACAAACAATCAATTGAGAAAAAAGATAGAGCAGGCATATAATGATATGATAGCAGCAGCCAAAAATCATGAAGCTGCAAAAGAACAGGTAAAGAATTTAAAGAGATCATATGGTGATAGTGAACGAAAATTTGAATTGGGAATGATAAATGCAACAGATTTCATTGTAGAGCAAAATCAATACTTTGACTCTGAGTCTAATTTAAATCGTGCAAAATACCAGTTCATATTTACGCAGAAAATACTCGATTTTTATCAGGGTAAGCCC
>RCNC010001966.1_pt1 | contig 13798 bp, 11 predicted proteins | sample 2041301 | NCBI WGS metagenome assembly RCNC01 (sample SAMN09708231, study PRJNA481090) | Marine sediment metagenome, whole genome shotgun sequencing project. | biome: marine sediment; feature: ocean; material: sediment; isolation source: Sewage treatment plant 13A marine sediment (STP13A) ... | reverse complement strand
CTGATAGCTTCGTTGCGCAGCAGCAAGCTCGAGATCGCTCTCAAATGTGACTCCCCTTTCGGTTAACGCCAATACTGCATCCAGGTTTTTGGCACGAGCATATCCAGCCTGTGCGGCAGCGTGACCAGGACTAATAGCAACAGCCAGCTCGAACAAACGAAGTGCGTCCAGCGTATTGGCAGCATCCAGCGCTACCTGAGCCTCGCCGAACGTGCTTGCGAAAACCTGGTCAACCTCGTCAAGCAAAGGTTTGACAACTTCAATAGTCTCTAGATATTTGTCACTGGCAGTTGCGTAGTCACGTGCCAAATACGCGGCGTCTCCTTCGGCGTAAAGTTCTTGAGCTTGCTTGTAACGCAAGCCACCCCAGCGCTGCACCGCACGGCTCTCGAGCGTGCTCATCATCGAAAGCAGTTGGCCGAGCACCGCTTCTGTTTCAGACCGAGCGACGACTCTGACATCACGATTAGGCAGCCCGGCTTCGTTTTCGACCGCCGTGTCCGATTCGGCCGCAGTCGCAGCCGTCGAGGTGTCCTCCGGCATCGCAGCTTCCTCATCCGTGGAAACTGTCTTGGGCAGCACAAACACAACGCCTATCAGCAGCGCCAGCAAAACCAGCAAACTGATACCCAGGGTGCGTGGGCTAATCCCCGATTTATCGGTCGATGGGACAACGGGTTGCGCTTCGGCAAACGCTTTACGCGCATGTACCGCAGTACTCGCTTCGATGATTTCCGCGCTCGACGTCTCACTGGCAGCAACATAGCTCGCCGGCGCGGGCGCTCCCGTATATCCGGCAGCGACCAATCGCGCCGCCACTGCCTCAGCGTCAGGGCGCGCAGCGGCGTCTTTCTCCAACATACTCGCAATCAGGTCGACCACAGCGTCGGGAACCAACTCACCCGAGGCCGCCGTCAATGGACTGGGAGTCTTGTGCAAAATATCATCGCTGGTGTTGTCCGAGGAATACGGCGAACGCCCCGAAATCAGATCATAAAGCAGCCCACCGAACGCAAAGATATCGTCCGACGGCAACGCTATTTCACCGGCCACGCTTTGCGGGCTTGCAGCAATTAGGGAACCACCTGCGGCGACCGAATTCGCCAACGCCGCGGCACCGAAATCAGACAGGTAAGGAGCGCCTTTGCTATCCAGCAGAATATTGCTGGCCTTGATATCGCGATGCACCACACTCTTGCCGTGCGAGTATTGCAGCGCATTCGCGATCAAAATCATTGGCGACAATATGTGGGCCAGAGGGGCTCCACTTAGAACAGAGGCGTCGGCTCCATCTATGAATTGCAGGCTATAGAAGGTGCAGTTCGAGTCACTGTGAAATTCAAATACACGCACAATGTGCGCATGCATAAGACGAATACTGGTTTGCCACTCCGTACGCAGAAACTCAGCAGGCAACCTGTCGCTGCTCAGAATTTTCAAAGCCACCGATGCCCGAGTCATGCGATCGGTCGCTAACCAGGTTTGCGTATCCGCACCCACTCCGAGTTTACGAAGCAACGAATAACGGTCGGCAAGCTCCGTCCCTTTTTGCAGGTCTGGCGTCACTCCGGATACTTATCCCGCGGGTTCGGGAACACGCTCCGGAAGATCATCGTCAACTGGCTCTATAAATCCTGTTTCAGACTCATAGATCTGCTTGAGCAGGCGTCGCCAGCTCTCATATTGAGCAGCAGCGGTGCCAGTCAAACGTCGCGACTCGCCGTCGACCGATACAACCATCGGCGCAGCTTCTGCGCCGAATGATTCCGACAACTCTTTGATGGATTCCAGATGAATATTGGCTTCCGAGCGACGCGTAATTCCGCCAAACATTGCCTCAATGCCCTGCTGAATACCGATGCCTTGCAAACTGCGATTGATACGCCGTGATTGCTGACCGCCTTGGTTTGTGTCCGCTGCCAGAGAACCGGCCAATACCACTGCACCCATTAGAGTCTGCAGATTCGCGGAGCGTCGCACTTGGCGATAATTGATGGATTCTTCTCGCGCAGTTTTGCGCCACGATTTATAGGGAATCGCAATGCCGTAGTAAAAATTTGCGTAATGTTCGTTCAGAGTATCTACCACCAAACGGTCGCGTTCGCGGATCTGCCGCAGACGATCCACAGCAGGATCGTTTGCGGCGGGCAAACGCACCGCTGTTACGGTTCCATTTTCACCAATCGCTAAGTGTTCGCCGTAAGCAGCGGGTGACATATCCGCGAAAAACTGTAGTTCCGAAACATGCTGAATGTCTGTAACGGACTTTGGTGGCATCTCCTTAACGTAGGCGTTCAGGTCGTTTGCGATGTCATTAAAAATCTTCTGGTAAGGATCAAGCCTGCGATCACGATTGATCGAGTAGGATGAAACTCCCGTTTGAGTAGCATATGACTTGCTATACCAGGTCTGGCCGCGAGCGTCTCCAACGACAACCTCAAGCTTTACATATTCGCCGTCTGATTCCTCGATCGCTCCTTTAATGATCACATCTGTATAGGCACTACTTGAGGGTATGACGCGTACAGCGCCCCAGTGCCCGGTGCCTTGCAAGGTTGTCTTCAGGTGATACGCAAGATAGCGCGACTCAGCAGCTCGAATATCTTCGAAGACCTGAGTGTCATTAGAGTCATTGTCCTCGGGAACGCCATCTGCGAATTGAATAATCCCAATGTCGAGCAACATGCCCTCTTCGGGCGGCGCCTCGGCAACAACTAGCTCGGTTTCCTCAGCCGTGATGACTTCATTAACCGTGCAACCAGGCAACAGTATGTAAATGACTAATAGAAGCGTGATCTTCTTCATGCTTTGCAAATGACTCCCTGTGGGCCTTAAGCTTTTTATAGACCTTTGTACTTTCGATACTCTTCCCAAAGGCGTTCGCGCAAGGCCGGATCTTCTTCCGTTAATGCTGCCTCGCGTAATTGCCGGGCGATGATATCGTCGTCAGCCATCGTAGCGACATCGTCCGGAGTGCGCTCATCGATTTCTTCCATCGACATACCTGCCGTTGGCGACGTGCGCTCAATACCAGCACCGCCCACGGAATTGCCGCCACCTGCACCGGGTGCCTGTTGGCCCAGGCTAATACCACCGCCGCTGCCGCCACCGCCAGCGCCGCCTTCGCCGAAGCCTTCGGTGTTGCGTCCGACAGAGGTCACCTCTTGTTGCTCTTCCATCAGGACTTCATCAAACCCACCGATGGATTCATCAAGTTCTTTGCCAAGCCGGGCCGCACGTTCATCGGCGCTTTCTGTAGGAAATTCGCCTGCACTACCGGCGCCGCCGGTACCAGCGACCGTACCTTCACCGCCTTCGGCTCCACCTGAGCCACCTGCACCGCCGCCAGCCATTGATTCTTCTCCTTCCGCGCCACCGGAAGGTAGTTCGGATGGAGCATCTTCGTCTCCAGTACCACCGCCAAGACATTCACCTGCCTCGCCCATGCCACCTATGCCGCCCGGCAGACCACCGCTGTCACCGCAATCACCGTCAGAGTCACCTTCACTATCTCCGCCGCCGGCTTGAACGCCACTGCCTTGACTACCCGAGCTGCCCTCGCCACCGCCACCGCCAGATTCACTCGGAGGAGGTGGGACTGGTTCAGAACCACCGCCACCTGGAGCGCTACCCACTTCACCAGCGCCGTCGCCAGAGCCGCCGGAGCTGCCACTCGGCCCATCAGATCCGCCGCCCGGCATTCCGCCGCCGCTTGGCATGCCGCTGCCACCCGAACTCTGGCCAGACTCTCCGCCGGATTGCTGCCCTGACTCGCCGCCTGGTTGACCTCCGGGTTGTCCGCCTGAGGGTGATGGCATTCCGCCACCCGGTGGAGCTGGCATTCCGCCACTCGGGGGCGCAGGCATACCACCGGACGACGACGGCGCTCCCGACGTCTCGGACTTGCAGCCGCCGACGACCAGAATCGCGACAATAGTCATCGACAAAGGCTTGATCAAATTGAATACCGATGAACCGGTCTGGCTATTTTTCATTGTCCTGCCCTCTCGAAGCGAGGTGTGGCGGCGCACATAGAGCGGCCGTAATTACTGGGTTTGAGCTACAAAGTACGGTCTGAGTTCCATCGAATCGTGATAACGGAATAACACTGACGATAATACGCGTCATGGCGACTATCAACACCCCCGATTGAGAATACACCGCGAGACTCAACTGTGCCGTTGACATAATCGTAGCTTGTTGATTATTAAGGCCGAAACGGTTTTCTAAACAAAATCACCGATAGGTCATCGGGCTTACTGGGCTGTTCAACTGCTGTGCCGTTCATGCGGCGACGGGCGAGTGCGATTACCGCGTCAGCCGCATTGCCAATGGGCCCCTTGCGAACCCGTTCCAGAATCTCGCCCACAAGAACGTTATCCATCAACCCGTCGCTGGCTACAATAATCGTGTCACGTGGCTGCAATTTGACCTCGGCACCAATGTCGATACGCATATCCGACGTTCCCAGAAAGTTGGAAACGAGATGCCGGTCCTGATGATGCAAGGCCTCGCGCTCATTGAGGAAACCCGCTTCAACTGCGAAGCCGGTCGGCGACTGAACCGGAGTTTGCAAGCGTAACAGGCCCCGCTGCCCCACGATCAATCCTTCGGAGTCACCGATTTGATAGGCGCGCGCAATCAGTCCTTCGACCGTAATTACCGTAAATGTCGTCGCTGCGCCATTGGCCAAATTCTGCACAGCTGCGTTAGCAGCCTCAATACCATCAAGAATTGCAGTCCGCAGTATGATGGTTTTTTCGCCGGCCACTTCGAGATGTTTGATCAATGTTGTAACGGCGGTATGTGATGCGAGCCGACCTGCGGGCAGCCCCCCTGCCCCGTCTGCCACCACCAATACCGCTGCTTGCGGACCGTATGGAATCACGGCCGCGCAATCTTCGTTTTCGGTGCTGCGTTCCGGAGACGGGCACGAGAATGCGACCACGTCGCCGCCGCCAACAAATCCGTCAAATCGATCCTCCTGCAGAGAACCGCCGAGAACCAAGCTATCGATAACCTGCGAGTTACTCATGTCGAACCGGCTCTCTACACCAAGCACAAAAATTCCAGAACTCCTTCGCGATGCCCCACTTGCAAGCCTTGCAGCTAGTCTTCTCTCCTTGCAGTTTCCAGGGTTTACGAACTTTGGTCCGACACCAGGGGCAATACCGCATAAACGGCATCAGAGCGCCTTTGCAACGCTTACTAGCGCAACGACTCGTATAACGTTTGTCTGGATACACCCGTGTGGTTTCTTCGACAAATCCGGGTCCGTAACACCATGCACAATAGCCCCAGTCATTCTTGACGCCACGTTCACAGCGGGGACAACTCGATGCCATCGTGGAATCTGAACCGCGCGCTGGATTATCGAAACCACACCACGGACAAGCCTGCATACTTTCGGCTACGGGTCCTTCACATTGGCGACACTGGTGTCGGGTACTTAAGCTTTTCCGAAAATGCCGCTGAAATTCACGCCATTGAATTCGTTTCCAGGACGTAGCGTTGCGCGGCGCGTTCTTGGCTCTTGGTCGTTTTTGCTTACGGGCATTACTGCGCATGCGCTCGAACTCGATCCGCATTTGCTCAGCATTTCTATAACGTTTGTTCGGATCAAGCTGGATCGCTTTTTGCAGTATCACTACAAGCTCAGGTCGCGTCCTTTCTACAAGTCGCTCGTGGCCAGTCAGCGGCCACTCGAATGGCCATTCGGGCAATTTTCCGGAAAACAGTCGATACAAGACCAAGCCGAGAGAAAATACGTCGGACTGAAACTTGGGGCGACCCATAGCCTGCTCCGGAGCGATGTAGTCAATCGTTCCGGAGCCTGATGCCTTTAGCGTGCGCAAGCTAAGCTTGGCGAACCCGAAGTCCGCCAGCTTCAATTGATTATTCGCAAACAGAATGAAATTTTCGGGCTTGATATCGCAGTGAATAATTTTTCTTTCGTGAGCGAACGCGAGTGATGCAATCGCCTGACCCGCCAGGTCCATTGCTAACGCAGTCGAGGTACGTCGTTCGATACGATCAGCCAATGATTGCTCGCCAAGCTCCATTGCAATGACGAAATGCTCATCGATGTAACTGGCGTTCAGCACAGACAGAATATTGGGATGACGCAGCTTCGTCGCCACCTGTACCTCATGCAGAAACTCTTCTTCGGTAGCACCACTGTTCGTTTTTGGAATTTTCAGCGCGACGCGAATTTTTTGAATCGTATCGTAAGCACGATAAACATCAGCAAGCGGGCCCGACGCGATGCGACCGGTAATCTTATACTTGCCGATTCTTTGCCGCGCTCTAAGCATTGCTACTCACCCGACTAATAGCCGTAGCCCAACCGTCCATCAATTGCTGTCTTCGATCGTCCTGCATCGCAGGCTCGAATACGCGATCGCTTGACCACATTTTCGCAACAGCCCTGGTCGAATCGAAAACACCCGCACACAGTCCCGCAAGATAGGCCGCTCCAAGGGCCGTCGACTCAATATCTTTCGGACGTTCGACGGGTGTCCCCAGAATATCGGCAAGAAACTGCAGGAACCAATCGTTGTGCACCATACCGCCATCAACCCGAATGACGGCCGGTGCGATTCCATCCTCGAGCATTGCGTCCATCAGGTCTCGAGTTTGGTAGGCGATCGCTTGCAAGGTTGCGGTGACAATTTGCTCCCGCCCACTGCCGCGCGTAAGTCCAATAATTGCGCCACGCGCATACGGGTCCCAGTAAGGTGCGCCTAAGCCCGTAAATGCAGGCACAACGTACACATCGTCGACGACACCGGTCTGCGCTGCGATAGCTTCAGACTCACTTGCAGATGCAATCATGCGCATTTCGTCACGTAACCATTGAATCGCGGAACCGGCTACGAAAACGCTGCCCTCCAGACCGTAACTAACTTTGCCGTCGAGTCTCGAAGCCACCGTTGTCAGTAATTGATTATTCGACTGTAAAGCCTTGTCCGCGGTATTAGCCAAGACAAAACAACCGGTGCCATAGGTGCTCTTTACCATGCCGCCTTCAAAACCGGCCTGTCCGATCAGTGCCGCCTGCTGATCTCCTGCAACACCCAGAATCGGGACGCCGCCGCCCAATGCAGCGCAATTGGCAATACCGAATTCATATGCGCAGTCGCGCACTTCCGGCAACATGTTTGCGGGGATACCGAACAGTGCCAGTAACTCGTCGTCCCACTGTTGAGTATGAATATCGAACAGCAAGGTGCGCGATGCGTTGCTCGCATCGGTTGCGTGTATTTGTCCGCCGCTTAGTCGCCATAAAAGGAAACTATCGATGGTTCCGAAGGCGAGTTCACCGTTCTCTGCAAGCCTGCGTGCGCCCGGTACATTCTCAAGCATCCAGGCGATCTTGGTTGCAGAAAAATAGGGGTCCAGCCGCAGACCCGTCTTTTGCGCAACCATCGCTTCGGCGCCGTCTGTCTTGAGTACGTCGCAAGCAGCCGCAGTGCGCCGGTCCTGCCACACGATCGCATTGTAAATGCAGCGCCCCGACTCGCGATCCCACACCAACGTTGTTTCGCGCTGATTGGTGATGCCGATACCGCTGATATCTGTGGAATCCGCACCCGACTTGTCCATCGCCTCTGCGGTTACCGCCGATACGGCTTTCCAGATTTCCTCAGGATCGTGTTCGACCCAACCGGGTTGTGGATAGAACTGGCTGAATTCTTGCTGCGCACTTGCAACAACGCGCGCTTGGTGGTCATAGATAATCGTTCGCGTACTAGTCGTACCTTCGTCGATAGTCAGTAGAAATTTCCCGCTCACGCGTCACCAACTTCGACCGCCCAGATCGGAGTTTGTATTTTCATCGTGCTGCCTGCGTCAGCGGGGTACTGCCAACCCCCTTGCGATTTCGCGACCTGACTAATGCCATCCAGAATATTCGTCGGCCAGGGCGCAACCCTGCGCTTCTTCAAATCCACGTGCAGGGTCAACCATTCGGCAGTTGCTGCGAGAAAACCACTCTCAGCATGGTACATACGCTGGAACTGATGAATACGTTTCTCGTCGAATGCAAGAATCTGAGCAGTTACAAGGTACGGGTCGTCGAGCTTTAGTTCTTGCTTGTACAGCACATGCGTTGCGACGGCGAACGTCGAACTTTGATTCTGTTGCACATGTTCTGCAGTGATCCCGAAGTCCACCCAAAGCGCATCGACTCCCAAATCAAAAGCCAACACATAGTAGGCAACATTCATGTGGCCGTTGAAGTCTATCCATGCCGGCAAGACCTTACCCGTGCTCACGGTATCACCGACAAACGGAGTAGCATTATTCACTCGATATTCTCTCTCTTAAAACTGTACACCGACTGCTTTGCAGAGAAATTGCATATACGGCGTACCGGCCTTAAATGCTGTCTCTACTTTGCGTTGAAACTGTGGGCTCAGGCAATCTTCAACTGCCATACTCTTCACTGCAATAAAGCTCTTGCGTTTAATATCTTCGATGCATTCCTGATCTTTGTTGAAGCCGCGCGGCGGGCGGGTCAATTTTTCGCCGCCGAGCTTGAAATGACGTTTGAATTTCGGGTCACCAATCGTGCGCTGCCACTCAGCAGGCTTGGCAGCGATTCGCTCTCGAATGCCGCGCAATGGATCTGAGTCCGGGCGCCACATACCGACACCAACAAAAACTTCTTCTGGCGCTATGTGGACGTAGTATCCCGGCGAATGCACATCTTTGGCACGCTCGTGGCGGAACTGGATGCCGATATTGGTCTTGTAAGGCGTCTTAATCTTCGAGAACCGAGTATCCCGATAAACACGCATCAACGAGCCGCCCATTCGAGTGGCCTGAGCGACGAATCTTGGTGCGATCTCCGCTAGTGGGTCCTGCACCGACTGAATAAAGCGCAAAGCGACGTCGAGAACGAGCTCCTCATAACGACTCTTGTTTGCTTTGAACCATTCGCGATTATTGTTTTTCGACAACTCGTTCAAAAACGCTATTGTCTCTGGCGTAAAGCCGGCATAGCGCTTCGTCGCCATCAACACTGCGCCTGGTCGTTGTCCGCCTCAGGGTGCACATACATGTCGGACTCATCTTCTCCCTCACGCGGCGCAAGACAAGCAAAGTCTTTCTCTACAAGAATTGACAACAGCTCGCCGTCATCGAGTCTTTGCTCGCCGGCGATCGAAACCTGCTCGGAATTCGCCCAGGCAAGAACGGTGGTCTCCGGGAGCCTGACGGTCACTGCATTATCCGAGAAGAATGCGCCCGGATTTACACTCGCCGGACTACCCTCAACAAGATATCGAAATTCGCGTCCACCTGGAAATCCAGTGCGACCTGCCACCAGCCCGGCATCGCGTAAAGTATCGACTTCTCCGCGTGTAAGGCGAAGGCGAATCGAATTGTCACGTATTCTAAGTTTCACGGAGTCTTATCGTTGTTGAGATGCGGGTATTAGATCACGAAAGTATCCACGCGGTAAGACTTGGCTGTTCGGGCAACGTAAACTGTCGGCGCCAACGAGGACGACAATTTGATTACTGACCCATGGTTCTATGCTGTCGCAATTCCGGCAGTGATGTTGTACGGAATATCCAAGGGTGGTTTTGGCGGCGGTTTAGGTGCGGCTTCTGTACCCCTTATGGCTCTGGTAATTTCTCCTGTTCAAGCCGCGGCGATTTTGCTCCCGATTCTCTGTGTGATGGACATTGTTGCGCTATGGAAATTTCGCGGCAAATGGATCTTGCCTGAACTCAAGATACTGTTGCCCGCCTCGTTGCTGGGTATTGTCGTCGGTACATTGCTCTTTGAACATATGAGCACGGCCGTCGTTCGCCTGATCATAGGGACAGTTGCCATCGCTTTCACAACGCACTATTGGATCAACAAGCGACGCGCGAGAGGAATAGAACTGAAGGATTACCCACAGTCCTACGGCATCGTCGCGGGCTCTGTCGCAGGCTTTACGAGCTTCGTTGCACATTCGGGTGGTCCGCCGATCAGCATGTACCTGTTGCGACGATCGCTCGACCGGACGGGCTTCGCTGCCACCAGCATTGTTTTTTTCGCGGTTGTTAACTATGTGAAGCTCATTCCATACGGCTGGCTCGGTCAGTTCGATGCTGACAATCTTGCCACCTCCGCTGCCCTGATAATTCTAGCGCCAATAGGCGTATTGATAGGAGCCTGGTTGCACAGCCGCGTTAGCGACAAGTTTTTCTTCGCTTTTGTCTATGTGTTGCTATTTGTTGTCGGACTGAAACTCGTTTACGACGGAGTGTCCGCGTATATTTAGGCGGCGGTGAGCAAAAGCAGCAAAGTTTGGACGTTGGTGTCGTCCGGTCGTTGCTCCGCAAGCTCGTTAGCAATTTTTCTCGCGCCAGCCACGTCACCACTGTCCCTGAGCATCGTCGCAAGCGCCCAGGCTATGTCGAAATCCCCGGCAAACTGCTGGTGAGCATCAGTTAGCAATTGCAGCGCATTGTCAGTCTGTCCAAGAGAATGTAGTGCAATTGCAGCAACATAAGTGAAACGCGCATTGTCAGGCGCCAATTCAGTCGCCAGCCAAAGCTCCCGCAGACCCTCTTCGGAGCGCTCCGTTCGAACCAGCAATAAACCCAGCGAATGGTGCAAATCCGCGCTTGCCGCATCGATGGTCAGACCGTCACGCAGCAACTTCTCCGCACCCTCCTCGTCGCCGAATCGCCGCAGCGCATCAGCATAGTTCAGACGCGAATAGGAATACTTCGGATCCATCGCAAGCCCGAATGAGTAGTGCTCAATCGCCTTGTCGGGATTTCCCATTGAAGACTCGAAATCGCCCAACGCAACATGCGCCTCCGGTCGACTTGCAATGGCCAATTGCGCGGCACGAAATTCGTTCGCCGCTGCCGTGAACCCGGAATTCGCTGATAGGTATTCCTGAAGTGGAGCTAAGACTCGAGCCGCTTCTATACGCACGCTCCGAGACGGATCTTTTAACAGCGGCGACAGCAATTGCGGCTGCGCTTCGGGCGGCAGGATCTGTGCTGTTCCAATCGCCGCCATACGCACCAGCGGATCCGGGTCGCCAAGCCCGCTTTCAATAGACGTCGCTTCCGCCTCAGTGAGTGGTCCCGCCATCGTGGCGAGGGCTGTAGCCCGCACGATTCCAGGTAGGTTTCTGTCGGCAACAACACCTCTCAGACCTGTATTGCCAGCACCGTTACGGGCTGCCGCAAAAGTATCCGCGAAATGTGGCTCACTTTCGCCCCACCAAGTTTTGGCTGCCTCTGCAGCCCATTCAGAATCGCGATCGGCATGGCATGAACCACAAGCATTCGGAGCGTTGCTGGTTACGCTTAAATCAGGTCGCGGTATTCGAAAACTATGATCACGTCGCGGATCCACCTGCATGTAGTCTCGCGCTGGCATATGACAATCAACACAAACCACCTGGTCGGGCTCGTGCTGATGATGCTCCGTGGTCGCGAACTTGGTCGGCAAGTGGCACTGCGTACAAACATCGCTGGGCGCCGAACCCGTTACGAGTTGCAATGAGTGCGGATTGTGGCAGTCGCTGCAGGTAACTCCCGCCTGATACATGCGGCTTTGAACAAAGGAGCCATAAACATAGACCTCCTCGCGAATCTGACCGTCGTCGAAATAAAGTGGTGCATTAAGCAACGACGGTCGATGTGTTTCGGCCAGCGGCACACCGTATTCGTAATCGGCGCTAACTACCCCACGCCGTGAGTGACAACGGCCGCAAGCCTCAGGTTGCTTGGACTGTCGCATCGCAAGCTCGCTGCGTTCAGCGATCCCGGTATCTGCGTTTATTTGCCAGACCGCTCTTCCATGGTCATCAAGATCAACGCGTAAACCCTTGCGACCCGAAAAATCGCCGCTTGTCGCTTCTGCTACGTGTATCGACGCTGGCCCGTGACAACCTTCGCAACCCACATTCATCTCAGACCATGTTGTCGCGAATGTATCTATTCCCTGATCGTAGTTAACCTGCAGATTTGTGGAATGGCACTCGGCGCACATGTAGTTCCAATTCTGCTGACGTCCGGTCCAATGCAACTCGTCACCCGGCGCAATGTAGTCGTCACCATAAACATGGAACCAACGTTGGCCACCATCCGTCGCAGGGCGCGTGTCCCATGCAAACGGCACGGTCTGCAAACGCCCGCCAGGAAACTCGACCAGGTATTGTTGCAACGGGGTTACACCAAAGGTGTGAGTGACCACATAATCTTCGTTCTCGCCATCGGCGTTTTCAGTGCGAACGACGAACTTGCCATCTTCCTTGAAGAACTCTGCCGTCGAACCGAAATATTCAAAGCTCGATTGCTCAAAATCTCCAAGCACGGTCGAGCCATCGGCAACCTGCATGGCCAGATCGTGATGAGAATCTGTCCAGTCCGCATATTGATCGGCATGACAACCGGCGCAGGTTTCACTACCCACAAATTGCAGAGCCGTAACCACTTTGGGCGTTGCAGGAGCCGGGTCTTGCCCACAGGCAGACAACGAGCAGACGCAGAGGACGATCAGAAATTGAAAATATCGATGCATTAGAAGTACCTGCTGTGCAGGTATAGAGTTGAGGTGAAAACCAAAACGGCCACTCAAATTCGTGACCGAAAAAAGATGCCTAGTCAGCCATCACGTTTTCAGCTTGCGGACCTTTTTGCCCTTGAGTCACTTCCATCGTGACTGCTTGTCCCTCTTTGAGGGTTTTGAAACCTTCCATTTGGATCGCACTGTGGTGAACAAAAACATCCGGCCCACCTTCATGCTCGATAAAACCAAATCCCTTGTCGTCGTTAAACCACTTGACGGTTCCTTTAACTCTTTCGCCTGACATACTTTAACCTCATGAAAAAAAACGCCGCCCCCACAGGTTCGACAATCTGCATATTACTCGGAAATTAGAAGCAGAGCGATAAAATTGCAATTATCACGGTCTGATTTTCGGCCTCAGACTGATAGTATTACCTGCCAATGAATAATATCAACGAAAAGCAGGCCCAAAACCGCGCTGTCGCAACCTGGTTGTTGATTTGCTGCGGACTCGTATTCGCCATGGTCGTACTCGGTGGCGTCACTCGCCTGACCGGCTCCGGATTATCGATGGCCGAGTGGCGTCCCATTATGGGGATATTGCCACCGCTGAGTGAGATCGAGTGGCAACGCGTCTTCGATGTGTACAAGCAGACGCCGGAGTTTCTGCACGTAAATTCCGACATGGATGTCCACGGCTTTAAAGGTATTTTTTGGCTCGAGTATCTGCATCGTGTGCTGGGTCGGCTACTCGGTTTTGCGTTTTCATTGCCCTTGATCTACTTCGTCATCCGCAAGTACATTTCCTGGCGTGCATTGCCTTGGTACCTGTTAATGCTGGCACTGGGTGGCGCCCAGGGCGTAATCGGAAAAGTCATGGTGGCAAGCGGACAGGTCGATACGCCACATGTGAGTCCCTATCGATTGGTCGCCCATCTTTCAGCCGCTTTCCTCGTGTACGGAATGATGTTGTGGCGTGCTCTGTCTTTACTGCAAACATCCGAGAATACGCGTCGACACCCCTGGTACAAACGCACCTATGCATTGACGGCACTTATCATTGTGACGATTATTTCCGGCGGCTTCGTTGCAGGACTGAAAGCGGGTTGGATTTACAACACTTTTCCCAAGATGGGCGATGACTGGGTACCCGCAGGGCTGACTGCTCTTGACCCTCTGTTGCGCAACCTGACCGAAAATATGACGACGGTTCAATTCGACCACCGGTTGCTGGCGATAACGACCTTCATAGCGATCGTTATCTATT
>RCNC010001963.1_pt1 | contig 13803 bp, 15 predicted proteins | sample 2041301 | NCBI WGS metagenome assembly RCNC01 (sample SAMN09708231, study PRJNA481090) | Marine sediment metagenome, whole genome shotgun sequencing project. | biome: marine sediment; feature: ocean; material: sediment; isolation source: Sewage treatment plant 13A marine sediment (STP13A) ... | reverse complement strand
TCAGGATATCCGATGTAATGAATATATCATGATGCCCAACCATAGCCACGTGATCATAACCAATATAGGCAAGGCCCCCGTAGGGGCAGACCTGTGTGTCTGCCCGAATGGCAACCGGCAGGGACGCACATCGGGCGAACACACAGGTTCGCCCCTACATCAGGTGATTCAATGGTTTAAAACCATGACCACAAATGAATATATCCGTGGCGTCAAACAACGTGGTTGGGCACCGTTTCCCGGCAAATTATGGCAGCGTAATTATTATGAACACATCGTTCGCAACGAGGAAGAATTGATCCGTATAAGAGAATACATAATGAACAATCCCGCCCAATGGGACACAGATAAAGAAAATTCACGATTTCTGACATAAATCTTTATTCTGGTCCAAACAGCATTTATTCTGTATAACACCTTAAATTTGATTGTATACAGGTACACAGACTTAATGGTTAGCCACGAAATAGGATACAGTAATGAGCTTGGAAATCTATATTACCTACCTTTTTGCTACAACGCTTATTTTGGTAATACCGGGGCCGACAATCATTCTGGTTGTAAGTCAAGCAGTGACACATGGGCGTAAATCAGTTGTGCCGCTTACAGCAGGCGTAGTGTTTGGGGATTTTACAGCAATGACACTCTCTTTTTTGGGGCTTGGTGCAATTATGAGCGCATCTGCCACTCTTTTCTCATTCTTCAAATGGATTGGAGCACTGTACTTGCTTTATCTGGGGATCAATCTATGGAGAGCAAACCCGAAAAGCAATTCTATTCATAATGGAAAGGAAGATATTTCACCGCGTTCACTTCTCAAAAGTTCTTTCATTGTAACGGCCCTCAACCCCAAAGGGATTGCCTTCTTTGTTGCTTTTTTACCACAATTCATTAGCCCCAATGAACCCGTATTCAGCCAACTACTCCTGTTGGGGGGGACCTTCCTGTTCTTAGCTTTGGTTAATGCAGCTTTATATGCGCTATTTGCAAGTCAACTGCGAGAAGCGATAAGGAAGACAAGTGTACGCAAATGGTTCAATCGTTGTGGTGGTACGGCACTGATTGGAGCCGGGATTATTACTGCCGGGATGCGGCGATCTGCATAATTGGCTAACAAAGCTTTTGCAGCCGAGCCAAAAAAGCCTCACCCACTGAAAAGCGATGTTAGCTCACAAGGAATTAAAAGGTGAATTTGTCTGGCATCACCACGAAAACGAAGACGAACTTTTCATGGTGGTAAAAGGTAAATTAACCATCAAATTGAAAGACCAGAATATCGAACTGAATGAAGGACAATTATTCATAATTCCTCGTGGTGTCGAGCACCTTCCTATTGCCGAAGAAGAATGCCATGTCATGCTATTTGAGCCAAAATCAGTATTTAACACTGGCAATACAAAAAATGAAAAAACCATTGAAAAACTAGAAACGATTTAGCATCGAAAAAGCAAGCTAACATCACTGTAGAGGACCGCATCTGCTGGGTAGGTGTACCCTTCGATTCGCCTATTGGCACCTAAGCTCCAGCATCAAACCGGTCCCAAGGATTAAGATTAGTTCTCGGATAGGAGGAAAATTTGTCGAATATTGTTTTTATTGCAACCAGTTTAGATGGATGCATTGCGGACAAAGATGGCGGACTGGACTGGCTACAGCCCATGCCGAACCCGGACAACTTAGATTTTGGATGGGCATTTTTTTTTGACCGTATTGACGCCCTCGTTATGGGTCGTAAAACCTTTGAAAAGGTTTGCAGTTTTGATTGTGACTGGCCATACAGTAAGTCAGTATTCGTTACCGGAGGAAAAAATTGCCTTAATGGGTGACTGCGTGATTACTGGCATGAATCTTTATTAGCATAGTCTTGAGTTCAGAAGGGTTGATACAACCACAATATGTGGGGGAAGCGAAGGGGTTTTGATGAAAAATGCGCATCAATCGATTGGACTGCTTCTGGCCCCCACACTGGCCAATGAAAATGTGAGCTGGCTGCGATGGACAGGTTTGATTTTAGGCTTTATTGGTGTGATGGTCGTAATCGCAGCGCGATCTAAGCTGGAGCCGCCCAACGTGATGGGTATCGGTATCTGCTTTATCGCGCTGGCCGGCATGACCTCAGGCGTTTTATATGAAAAACGATTTGGCGTGAGTCATCATCCGGTTATTTCGAACCTTGGTCAATATGGTGCCGGCCTGATTGTTGTTTTTCCAATCGCATACAGTATCGAGACCATGCAGGTACAGTGGACAGGCACGCTTGTGGCAGCCCTGGCTTATCTGGTTATCGGAAGTTCAATTTTAGCCATGACGCTTCTCCTGGCAATGATTCGGGCTGGTGAAGTGTCAAGGGTATCGGCACTGCTGTTCCTTGTGCCACCCCTTGCCGCTATTTTCGGGTGGCTATTACTGGGTGAAATAATGCCGCCCGTTGCATGGATAGGTATGGCTCTTGCTGGCATCGGTGTTATTATTGCTACAAGGAAAAAGAATTGAAACCGGTATGATGATAGCGTTATATTTGAAATTGTTCGCACGCGTTTTCATGTATAATGCTGTGTGCTGCAAATCTGGCTGTTTCCATATCATACACCCCGGTTTGACTTTTCATCTATCACGTTTAAGATCCAGCTTCTTGCAGGGTGTGCATACTCAACCACCGGGAACAGGGACAGTGAGTCTGCGCTGAATGTACAAATTTTGCTGCAGGGTTCCTGATTGTTAAGATAAAGTGTCCGAGCCAACACTACGACCATTAGTCCTCGCTTGCATCAACGATTTCAAAACTGAAGAATACAGTCGATAGTGTTCGGCCGACCGTTTCGATATTGAACAGGCCTCGGTTAGGGCTTTCAGGAGAAACCTATAAATATGAGCTTAGCTGAAGAACAGGTGATTACATCAAGGTTGGCGATCCCCTTCAGGTTATGATTATGTAACAGAGCATAGCGATCTGCAGGATGTTATTCAGTAGACATAATATTAAAAAAATTTAGTTTGTAATAACAAGCACTCGTAGATAAATTGATTTGATAAGGGCATTCTATTTCAGTGGATTTGCCCTTTTGCTTTTTTGTAAGAAAGTTGATATCTCTTATAATAATAGGTTTGATAGAGCAAATGTGTAGACTCGGCAGATTCAACATTAATATTTCCCATAAATGAATTTTAGATCGACTTTTCTTGGTTTTTATTTATGCTCCATAAAAAATTGGTTAGGAGAGTGAGATATGAGCTTTAATGTAAAGAACAATATTTATTGGGTTGGAAAAATTGACTGGGAGATTAGAAAGTTCCACGGGGATGAATACTCTACTCATCGCGGGTCTTCTTATAATTCATATTTGATCAAAGAAGATAAGGTGGCACTGATCGATACGGTTTGGAAGCCATTTGCCAAAGAATTTGTTGGTAATTTGGCCAAAGAAATCGATCTCAACAAAATCGATTATATCATCGCCAATCATGCCGAAAGCGATCACAGTGGTGCTTTACCGGAATTGATGCGCTTGATCCCCGATACACCCATTTATTGCACAAAGAATGGTGTCAAATCACTAAAAGGGCATTACCATCAAGATTGGAATTTCCATACCGTCAAAACAGGAGACAAGCTCAGTCTGGGAAATAAAGAGTTGGTATTTGTAGAGGCCCCCATGCTCCACTGGCCTGACAGTATGTTCTGCTATTTGACCGAAGATAATATATTGTTCAGTAATGACGCATTCGGCCAGCACTATGCATCCGAATATATGTTCAATGATCTGGTGGATCAGAATGAATTAAGCGTAGAGTGCATCAAATACTATGCAAATATTTTGACCCCATTCAGTCCCATGGTGATAAAAAAGATTAAGGAGGTCCTGTCATTTAACCTTCCCCTTGACATGATTTGCACAAGTCACGGTATCATCTGGCGCGATAAGCCTGAACAGATAGTTGAGAAATATATGACCTGGGCAGACAGCTATCAGGAGAATCAAATCACCATTATCTACGACACAATGTGGAATGGTACACGTGTGATGGCTGAAAAGATTGCCGAGGGAATCAAACTGTCGGACAAAGTGGTCAATGTTAAACTATTCAACCTTGCTAAAACAGATAAAAATGATGTGATCACAGAGATATTTAAATCTAAGGCCATCCTTGTAGGATCACCCACCATCAATAGAGGTGTTTTGGTATCGGTGGCGGGGATGATGGAAGAGATTAAAGGGTTGAAATTCAAAAATAAGAAAGCAGCAGCATTTGGGTGTTACGGCTGGAGTGGTGAGTCAACAAAAATTATATCTCAAAATTTACAATCAGCTGGTTTCGAACTGGTGGATGATGGATTAAAGGTGTTGTGGAATCCCAGCAATGAAAGCATTATCCAATGTACCGAGTATGGGGAAAGTTTTGCCTCCAGTATTTAGAGGCAATCCTAAAAAGAAAAAAATAATCTTTGGATAATTTTTAAGTATTCTTCTTGTTGTGATCTTTCTGGGCCCAACTGAGGGGCATTGCATCGGAGGCCATTTAATGGACAATAAAATACCAGGGAACCTATTGACGACCGCAATGGCTGTAATGCCACACGTGGACGTAACACATGCCCTTGAAATGGCCTTGTCTGTAGATGTTCCCTTCTGGCCTCAATTGCCGAATTACAGCTATTATGAGGATATGTATGTCCAGGCAGCCGAGCATTTCCCTGGTATTCTTCTGGACCTGGACAAACGGACGTTAAGATTTTCCATGGAAAAATTTATTTTGGAACTGGAAGATACCCTTGGCCATTTTGATGATCCATCATATTTTGATATCAGCAGGAAATATTCAGTGGTTTATCATCGTTTTCTCGAAATGGATCTGTCCGAGAAGCCGGCCATCAGGGGACAATTAGAGGGGCCGATCAGTTTTGGTTTTAATGTGTTAGACCAGGATGAACGTCCGATCCTATTCGATGACACCGTACGCCCTTTTATGTTCGAATTCATGGCTAAAAGAATCAATGCGCAACTGGACCGACTAAAAATGCTTAATAACAATGCATTTATGTTTATAGACGAACCCGGGCTTCAGTATCTTTTTTCCGCCATGGCAGGGTATAACGAACTCCAAGCAAAAGGCGATCTTGACCAGTTTTTTGCAATGATTAATCGACCGCGCGGCATACACCTTTGCGGTAACCCGGATTGGGACTTTTTACTGGGATTGGATCTTGATATTCTTTCTATCGACATTTACACGAATGCGGAAATTTTTTCTTCTTATGCCCCCTCGATAAAGCGATTTCTCGATAACGGCGGTGTTCTTGTCTGGGGAATTGTTCCTACAGGTTTTGAAGCCTTTGAAAAAGAAGACATGAGCACTTTAACGGCTCAATTGGAGAATGTGTGGCAGATTCTGTCCAAAAAGGGCATTGATATTGACCATATTCTACATAGAAGCATGCTCTCGCCGGCAACCTGTTGTCTGGTTAATCCTGACAAGGAAAAAACTGTGGAAAAAGCTTTTGCAATTGTGCAAAAACTTTCCGGCATACTCCGTACTAAGTATAACCTGAACTGAACGTTTCCTGGATTGGCATAGGGACATTGGTATGGACATAAAAACTGTCAACACAATTTTATATTGTGGGAAATGGGAAGAAACGGTCCGCTTCTATCGGGATTACCTCAATTTGCCAGTAAATTTTTCAACCGATTGGTTTGTCGAGTTTCATGTGAGTACAACAACGCGGATAAGCATTGCCGATGAAAAGCGGGCTCGCATGAAAAGCTCCAAGGGAAAAGGGATAACCCTGTCGTTGGAAGCTGAAAACATTGACCATGCCTGGAGAGATGCAGACAAAGCAGGTATACATCCAACGGCGGTCACACAGCATCCTTGGAATGCTTTGGTGTTTTATCTTTTTGATCCAGAAGGTCACCGTGTAGAAATATGGCAATCCACTGAAAAAAGGAATCTTGAACCGCAACAGCGAGCGCATTCCCCGTAGCTTGCTGCGGGGTTCTTCAATAATTTATCGAGCTTAAATTTTATTTTATGTGTTACAATACATAAATGCGTAAACAGGTGAACGTTCGCAGATTAATATGTTAAGTTTTAAACGAGGTGCAACTCGAAATGGATGAATCAAAACAAAAAATAGCATTATTCATAGATGCAGATAATGCACCTGCGAGTAAGTTTGAAGAGGTTTTAAGTGAAGTTGCAAAATATGGTGTTGTAACGATAAGAAAGGCTTATGGAAATTGGAAAAACCCCTCCTTAAAACCCTGGGAAGATCTTTTACACGAATATGCAATTCAGCCGGTACAGCAATACGATCTCACAAAAGGGAAAAATGCCTCGGATATTGCGCTTGTTATTGATGCAATGGATGTAATGTATACCAAGAATATCGATGTGATGTGTTTCGTTTCATCTGATTGTGATTTTACGCCGATGGTTACACGCGCCCTCGCTGAAGGTAAAGTTGTTTTGGGATTTGGTGAGCGTAAGGCTCCTTCTCCATTTGTGAATGCATGCTCCAAATTTTTATTTTTAGACCAGGAACTCAAACAGAATGGTACGGTACAAACAAAATCTAAAAATATTAAATCTGATACCAAACTCATAAATCTGCTTCGCCAGGCAATTGAATCAACGGAAGAAGATACCGGCTGGGCGGCTCTTGGGCCTGTGGGGGCACATATATCAAATAAAACCTCTTTTGACACCAGGAACTATGGTTACAAAAATTTGAGCAGCCTTATTAAGGCAATCGATTTGTTTGAGCTCAAGCGCGGACCAGGAAACTCCTATTTGGTTAGGGATACACGAAAGAAAAAATTAACTTAACAAGGCGCTTCACAAGGAATTTTCCATCGCTGCGCTCCTGAAAACCCTGTGAGCTTAACGTTAAACCTGCAGATATCTCCATAGTACCACCCGGCTACTTCTACAGATATCCTGCATGATATCTGCATAGGCTTAATTTTTTAGATTGTTGACTTTTCATGATATCATTCGCGCTCCTTTTTTAAGAAATTCCCGATTTGTACTACCGAAAGAAACCTTCCCATATTGATCGATGCAGGAAATTGGAGATTTGATCAATCCCGAGGATGTCTCTAACGTAAAGACTTTGTAACACAGCATAATATATGTGCGGCATCAATTGGTTGACATAATTACGGTGAAACCTAAGGGCCTCCGGGATGTAAAAATTGTGGCGAATTCAATCGTTAATCAAAAGGCCACAAACCACCCGATCTTCTATATTTCTTCAGATAAAATTGATGCCGCAGTGGAAATTTCAATGGGAGTCTCCAATCCTTGACACAGCACAATCATAGAGGTAACTTGTTTCCACAATGGTTTTGAAAACGCGATGGGAATTCTATTTTTTACTTTTAACCTGTAGGAGGAGGTTTTATGACAAAAGCTGATTTGATCGAAAAGATGGCAAAAGATGCGGGTATTACAAAAGCCGCTGCAGGTAAAGCCTACGAATCATTCCTGGAAGGATTGCAAGGTGGATTAAAGACGCGCGGTAGCAAGGTGACGTTAGTTGGCTTTGGTACATTTAAGAAAATTTATCGAAAAACCCGCAAGGGTCGTAACCCTCAAACAGGAGAACAGATCAAAATTAAAGGTAGAAATGCCATAACATTCAAGGCCAGTAAGAATTTCACATAAGACCGACGAAAAAGGTTACATCAGGGCAGGGCGATCCCGTTAAATAATAATTGCCCTGCCTTATTCATAGTTCTGCTGTTGTTCGTTGCATAAAAAAATAGCCAACAAACCCTAATAATACAAGAGAAGCCCAGAATAGAAATGGAATTCCAGTCCCAACTTTCACCAGCCAATTCCCGACAGGCGGTGCAAAAACTCCGGCAATTCCCATGACAGACATATTTAATCCAATTGCGGTTCCTGCAAACCGTGCACCAATACCCTTTTCCTCGATGATTGTCGTCATTGTGATGGCCATGAATCCGTCACGTGAGATGCCTGCCATTAAAACCGCCAGCGATATCAAGACACCGCTGGCGATTCCTAAAAGACTGGTTCCTGTGCCTATGAGCAAAGCTGCCGCCATGAGGACGCCACGGCGGCTTCTGATACGGTCGGAAAGCAGAGCTATCGGGATTGCAAAGAACATACTAACGGCGTGAAAGGATGCAAGCGTACCGTCTGCAACAGCTGGTTCCCAACCGAGACCACGTAGGTAGAGAGGTAGAAAACCTAACATTCCGTTAACGCATCCGGATACACCCGCGGTAGCTATACAAAGTATCCACACATTGCGGAAATGCATCACATGCCAAATGGCTTCCATAAAGGCGATATTTTGATTGTTTTGTTGCTCATCACCATCTGCCTTTTCCTGTGAAAACCACCAGATAAAACTAAATGCAATAGCCACTGCGCCATACATGAAGAGTACATTCCGCCAACCGCCAAGTAATGGGGAAAAGAATGAAGCCGCTAAAAGCGCTCCTAAAAGAAATCCCAGCGCCATCCCGACTGAAACAACCCCATTAGCCATGCCAAGTTGTTCTCTGGGAAACCAAATGCCACACGCCTTATGGATGTTCATTGGGATCGACCATTGAGCAAAACCTGTAACAAGAGTTGTTGCTGTCAACATTGCGAAACTGTTCGATAGACCCCGAGCTGCACCAGCTATTCCCATTAAGAGACAGGCAACAGCAAGTGTCCGTCTGGGGCCGAATCGGTCACCGACCGGGCCACCAATAAGACCCACTAAAATACCCAGCACAGAGCCGGCACCCCATATCCAGCCGACCTGTACCAAGCTCAAACCTAATTCTAAGGAAATCTCATCAAACAGAACCGGTAGGGACATTTGCGGTATCGCCACTACAAATGTGAATGTAAACGCAGATATTGTAAGTATTACCCATTTATATGATTTTGATTGGATATGAGATATGTTTGTTTTCATAAAAACAATCTATGTGATATTTCAAAAAAAACGACTATTGACAGAGATTAGGTGAAGAGGTCAACGATCTATTGGAATTTGATCACAGATGCAATAGAAGATATACTCCAACATATTCCCATCCGGCAACTTTTATAAATAAAAAAAGCCCATTCCTGACAACCCAAAACCGCTTGAAAATATATCCTATGTTAGACGGTGCAAGGGACAGACAGACCTGTGATAAGAAAGCACTGGCCAAGGCACTGGCGAATTTTTCATAATTGATATATGAATTGGGTGATTTGATTCGGGAATTTGATGTGAATACCTTAAAAGTCCTGACAAACGGCTGTGTAGCTGTAAATGCATTGGTAATTGAAAAAAATTGAATTGTTCCTCGGCCTGGAACAGAGCGATAAACGATGGAGACATGGTTTCAAAAGATTTGATTAGTGCTCATAAATATCAAGGGGAATCAAATGAATTATGACGTAATTTTGACCTGCGCTGTGACCGGTGGAAGCGACATAATAGACAAACATCCGGGGCTGCCGTCAAGTCCGGCTGAAATTGCCGCGGCGTCAATAAAAGCGGCAAAAGCCGGTGCTGCAGTTGTACATATTCATGTCAGAGATCCTGAGACCGGCGCCCCGAGCAGGGATTTGGAACTGTACAAAGAAACGGCAAAATTAATCAGGGAAAGTGACGTTAATGTGATTCTTAATATCACCACTGGCATGGGCGGGGACCTTGTGCCAAGCGAGGAAAATCCAGCTGTGGGCGGCCCGGGAACCGACATGATTTCAGCGGCTGAACGCGTGGCCCACATTGAAAAGATAAAACCCGAAATCTGTTCTTTGGACTGCGGCTCATTCAATTATGCCGCTACCGCATACGTGGCGACCATGGACATGCTCCGGGAAAGCGCCGTAAGAATACGGCGCGCAGGAGTTAAACCGGAATTGGAGGTCTTCGAACTGGGGCATATCTGGCAGGCAAAGCAGTTGATGGCCGAAAACATTGTTGATAAGGATGCATTCTTTCAACTGTGCATGGGAATTCCCTATGGTGCCGAGGGGACCACTGCCAATATGGTCGCCATGTATCAAGCGCTGCCGCCAGGCGTAACCTGGGGTGCATTTGGGATAGGCAAACAGGAGATGCCCATGGTTGCCCAATCGGTCATTATGGGGGGTAACGCCAGGGTTGGGTTGGAGGACAACATCTACCTTGAGAAAGGTGTGCTTGCCGACAATGCCGATTTGGTTAAAAGGGCCAAGGAAATCGTCGAGCGATTGGGAGCCCGGCTGTTAAACGCTGACCAGGCCCGTAAGAAGCTCAACCTTACTTAGTGCCCATCCATAAATGAACAATTGAGGTAACGTGATTTGGCTGCCCTGTTTATGGTGGCCGTTGCTTTTTCAGGTATCTGGTTGATACTATCTCCCGGAAGAATCGATTTCAAGACCGAGAATCTATGGGGGCTGGCCTCCGGTATCAGCGCCTCATTTGCCATGCTATATCCAATATATCATCAAGTATTTTAAAATTTGTATATTTGGCAGCTGTTTCAAAATAAGAATCCAGTTTTGCGAAGATAAATTTGCTCATGATGTAAAAAAAAGGAATACGAAATGACAGCGTTTATCGAGCTTTTGAATAAAAGACGATCAATAAGGCACTTCGAGGACAAAGGGGTATCTTTGGAAATTATCAGGAAAATCATCAAAGAAAGTTGTCTTGCGCCAAGCGCGTCAAATGGGCAACCATGGAAGTTCATAATCGTCAATAATAAGGATTTGATTAAAAGGCTTTCAGATGAAAGCAAAAAAAATCTTCTTTCGGAATTTGTGCCTTAGAAAGAGGACTGGGAACATGTTGGATTGGTTGGGGGACGAGAATAAAAGATCCTGCTTTGTTGGATCTCATCGGAATGCTTGAAGATCATAAATTTGTTGCTCCTCTTATTATTGGTTATCCAAAGAGTATCCCCAGCGCACCCGAAAGAAATGAGCCTCAGATTCTCAAAATAATTACTTGAAATCGCTTTTGCATTGATAAGGGCAATTCCAATTCTGAGGGAATTAATTTTCCCTTTTTGCATTTTCGTAAGAAAATTGGTATTTGTATAGGTGGCTGATGTAAAAATATTACGGAAAGTGGAATCAATCAAACTATATACAATATAGCCATTTGAAGGAAGACCTATGATGAAATACAAACCAACCGATTCACAGGTATCACCTCGATTCTGTGGTGTGCGAACATTCATGCGCCTGCCGCATGTTCAGACAGTAGATGATATCGATTTTGCTGTGATCGGAGTGCCCTTCGACACCGGAGCCTCATTGAAAGTGGGTGCCCGGTTCGGCCCGGAGGCGATCCGTAGCAGTTCCATTATTCTCAAACCCTACAACATGTTTCTGGATGTGAATATTTTCGACCACTGTTCCGGTGTGGATTACGGGGACCTGCCGGTTGTACCAGGCTACATCGAAGACTCCAACGACCTGATTAAAAAATCATTGTCACCCTTGATTGAAAATGGTGTCATTCCTGTTTTGCTGGGAGGTGACCATTCCGTAACGCTGCCTGAGTTAAGGGCTGTAGCAAAGACTCATGGACCCGTAGCGCTGATCCATTTTGATTCCCACACCGACACGCAGGATAAGTATTTTGGCCGTTCCTATAACCACGGCACACCGTTTCGACGCGCGGTGGATGAGAATCTTCTGGATGTCAATCATTCCATTCAACTCGGCCTGCGCGGTCAACAGTACCAACCTGACGATTTGGAGGAATCAAAGAGGCTGGGGTTTGAAACCATGACCTCCGTCGAGGTCCAGGATATGGGCCGAGAAAAGGTTATCGAAAAAATTCATGCCCGGGTAAAGGGTGCCAAGGCATTTGTCACCTTTGATATCGATTTTGTTGATCCGGCCTTTGCACCGGGCACAGGGACACCCGAGGTAGGAGGATTCACTAGCGCTGAAACCTTGCGCTTGATCAGGGGTTTGCATGGGTTGGAAATGGTTGGGTTCGATGTAGTCGAGGTTATTCCAGCATACGATCCATCTCAGATCACATCACTTTTGGCAGCGAATATTGCTTATGAATTCATTTCATTGATCGCGTTAAGTAAAAAATAATCTGCTGCAATAGAATCAAAGTCATTTCTTTACGGGATACACACCCTATCCCGTACGAATAATTATGTGTATTTCTTAGCCTAATTATACAATAACTCTCTGACATCTAAGTAATTAATTTCACAGCTGAGACATCTATTCAATATGCTGAATTTATAACTAACTGTAATTATGTGATTTAAAATAACGAGACGCTTTTGCATGACTTTTGCAGGTAAATTAAGGTTATTGACGTGATAAGGTTAATTTTTTTGATTTTTGTCATAACGCCAGCAATTCGGTAAATATCAGGTAATCCAAAGAATAATGACGTGCGGAAATAATCATAAACAAACAAGTTGGAGATAACAGATGGGCAAAGATAGACGGTTTTGTGCAGATCGCAGGATTGCTGGAGATAAGCGATTTGGCACAAATCCTAAAGGATATAATGGCCCTGAAAGAAGAGCCATCTTCGATCGCAGGAACTATAACGAAAGACGAGAGAAGAAGTACGCTATCACATAAAGTACCAAAGTTTACAGTTGGCAAAGCATTAAAGGGTGCTGTGAAATAGTTAACGTCCGACAGATCATGAAAGATACCCCCCTCTCTCTCTTCTAACCAGGAGGAGGTAGAAAAATATGAACACACTAGAGCTGAAAATAAAATGGTTTGCTAAGCTGAAAAAGTATGCGGATAGTCTCTATAATCATGCTAAAAAAGAAAATCATCTTCGAGCCGAAGTACAAAAAAGAAAAATGGCCTTTGCAATTGATAAGGCCGGGTTTGGATTCGTTACGCTATTTGTTAGTAAAAACCCTTACGACCTTACAAATGCGGTCATTATATCCATGCTGCATGAGTTAGAACCAAGGTTCTTCAAAAAAATACTCATGATCAGTCCTTCCGCTGACAACCTGAAAAATTACTATAATGAAGTCATTGTCCCAAGAGACCTGGATCGTGGAATAGAAAACTCACCGGTCTAAAAGGTTGTGATACTTTGCATATCTGAAATAGGGCCAAACCGGTAATATTTTCAACCTATCACCCGTTATAGCCATAAAGCACAGCGGCTCTAACCTTACCTACCCAATAATTATAGCATTAACTTCGCAATTTACCGTTCTCTATTTCGCCAAAAAAAATCTAAGTCTTTATAATGGTTGCTCTTTTTATCATCTAACATTTTCGCATGATTCTTGCATGACTATACCTCGTTATACTTTATTGTTTTGTCTGAACCCGACCAACACCGGCTGGTGTGCTACCGATTGAGTTTGCCCCAAGGTTGCATAAACACCATGGCAAAGGATAGCTAATTATCTATTATTATTGCCGATATCATAGGAAAAACACCATTTCCTGGATGTCTCCGCAGGTGAATTCAACGGATGGGGTCGATTTTGCCATGTTGTTCCCCCTACGGGAAAGCCGGAGAACTTCAGATCCTGCGTTGCTAAGGGTTTGAAGTAACAAGCTACGACATCACCCTTAGACGCCTTGACTCTGAAGCTCTCCGACTTTTGCAACGTTGGGGTTTGCTATGAACATGGAGAGACCAACCCGTCAAAGTATAGCCTAGTTTGCAATGCTGCAGAAACCAAGATGCGGGGACTGGGATTGATCTATCAGGTTGATAATGTACTTCCGTTGAGTTATAGGGGTTGTCAGAAAAACGTTCCGATTGAGGACCGTTTTTCTGTTACAAACCCTTATGCCGCGATCCTATTTTCGGAACATTAT
>RCNC010001962.1_pt1 | contig 13806 bp, 8 predicted proteins | sample 2041301 | NCBI WGS metagenome assembly RCNC01 (sample SAMN09708231, study PRJNA481090) | Marine sediment metagenome, whole genome shotgun sequencing project. | biome: marine sediment; feature: ocean; material: sediment; isolation source: Sewage treatment plant 13A marine sediment (STP13A) ... | reverse complement strand
CCTCAGATCGAAAACACCACTGGGCACCGCACCTCGACGACCTCGTGACGAAAACCGGTGAGAAGTGCGGGCTAATACGTCCCCAGCGCCCCAACCTCGGCCTCGACCGCGTCCAGAATCTCCCGGCTGGCGACAAGGGCCATCATCGCGTTATGGTCGCGGTAAAGCGGCCTGTCGATTTCCAAGAAATCTACGTGCCGGCGGATGACCGCGTGAGCCGCCTGTGTTCCCCGGCCAAAGCTGTAGTCACGAAGGTCCAGCCCCTGCGCGGCGGCCATCAACTCGATGCCCAGAACCCCGCAGGCAATGTCCAGGATCTGGCGGGTTTTGAGCGATGAATTCATACCCATCGACACGAAGTCCTCCTGGTCGGCCGCCGCCGGGATGCTCTGAATGAAGGCCGGCGCCGACAGGATTTTTTGCTCGACGATTTGCATGTCGGCGGTGTACTGACTCAACATGAGTCCTGAGAACATTCCCGCGCCTTTGGTCAAAAACGGCGGCAGACCGACGCTCAAGGCCGGATTGGTCAGGCGATTGAGACGGCGTTCGGACATGACGCAGACCATGGTAATCGCAGCACCCAGGGTGTCGATCGGCAGACTGACCGGGGTGCCCTGGAAATTGGCCCCGGAGAGGACAACTTTGTCCTCGGCAAAGAAGATCGGGTTGTCACCGACGCCATTAGCCTCGATTTCGATCTGGGATCGCGTCCAGCGCAACTGATCCCGGGCGGCGCCGACAACCTGGGGCGTCGAACGCATGGAATAAGCATCCTGGACCTTGACCTTCTCCTTGCCGGTGATCAGATCCGAGCCGTCAACCACCTTGCGGATGTTGGCCGCAGAGGTCACAGCGCCCTGAAATCCCCTCGCTTCGTGGAGCCTCGGATCGTAGGGCCTCATGTTGGCCTTCAGAGCCTCGAGGCTCATCGCCGCCGCGATCTCCGCCTGTTTGAGCCACCTTTCAGCATCAAAAACCGCCAAGGCCCCGATCCCCGTCAGCACGTTGGAGCCATTGATCGTCGCCAACCCGTCGCGCGCCTTGAGGCCCGGTACCGGGATTCCGGCCATTTCCAGGGCCTTTGCCCCCGGCAGACGTTGGCCCTGAAAGAAGGCCTCACCCTCACCCATCATCAACAGCGCAATCTGACTCATCGGCGCCAAATCACCGCAGGCGCCGACCGAACCTTTTTCGCAGACCACCGGCGTCACACCGCGGTTGAGCATGGCCACCAGGGTTTCGGTGATCTCGGGGCGGCAGGCGGAGTTGCCGTGAGCGTGCACATTGGCCCTCAAGAGCATCGCCGCCCGAATGTGCTCCACCGGCGCCGGTTCACCAATACCCGCAGCGTGGTTGTAGATTAAATATTTCTGAAATTCTTTGACCTGGTCGTCGTCCAGTACGACCTCCGAGAATTCCCCGATCCCGGTGTTGACCCCATACATGATCTCGTGGGCATCGATGCGCTCCTCGATGAAGGCACGACAGACCTTGATGCGCTCCACAGCGCCGGGGTCCAGTTCCACCTTCTCGCCCCGACGCGCAACGGCCTCGATGTCCTCAATCTGAAGATCTTGTCCGGTCAATACAATCGCCATGATTCCTTGTCCTCCGGCAGCTGATTATTCTCTGCTATCTGCCTGTGTCAAGTTGTTGGCGGACATGAAATGCTCTTGTCACCCCTCGGCGGCTATTTCTCCCCCTTTGTGACGCCGCCCTCTGGGCTACAAATGCCCGGGCCGTCCATAATTTGGGGGGAGCCACCGTACCCTGAGAAATGCTGCGCTAGAATCTGCTCATTGTGGGAGATTACTCAATGAGACAAAGCCCGACTTCTCGGCGGTGGACTTCCGGCGACACAAAGCCTCTCTCCCGCCTCGGAATCGCCCTTCTTTCGTTTGTACTCATGGTCGTGGTTGCATCACCAATTCTGATCCTACTTTCCAGATCGCTACAGGGTCCTCTCCCAGAGATTGTAGTGTCCGACGATCTTGCTGTTGCTGAACTCTATACGTTGAGGGCCTCAAGAGGTCAACAACTGGTAGGGCCCTATTCCAGATTTGGATTTCACCATCCTGGTCCTGCGCAGTTCTACTTCCTAGCTCCCTTTTATCGCTTGCTGGGGAACAAGCACATCGCACTGAACATAGGTGCTTTGGTTTCCAGTTTAACCTCCCTCATTGTCCTTCTCTGTGTTGCCATGAGAACCGGTGGATTCCGGGGCTTGGCGTTTTCTGCGATGCCCATTGCCTTACTGATCCTTTACTTCCAGCCGTTCTTGCTCTGGAACATCTGGAATCCCTATTTCGCAATCTTGCCGTTTGCGGCCAGTGCGGCATGTTCATACGCGTGTTGTACAGGAAACTGGAACTTCTTGCCGATTGGGTTGGTCGCAGGCTCTGTAGCAGCGCAGTGTCACCTCGTGATGGTGCTGCCGTTGTGCGCTGTTTGGGGAGCAGCGATTCTCGCCGCTGTGTATGGCGTGAGGAGACGAGAATTTCACCTCCCTCGACCGCCTGTTGTATTCGTGGCGTATGGGTTGGGTCTGGTTTTGTGGGCGCCAATAGCTCTCAACCAGGCTGTGGGTAACCCGGGGAACCTCACCGCCGTCGCTGGGTTTATTGGCGACAAACCTGAAAGGGCTGTACTGGGAGATTCGGTTCAAGCAGGATTGATCGCCATCTCAGAATGTTTTCTTTCTCCGATCGGAATTGGTGGACCGATGAGGCCGGAGGGATTGACCCAACTCGTCTGCATTTCCATGACGTTAATACTGATGGCGATCTTCGTTGCAACTCTTTTCAATGGACTGCGAAAGCGGGAACCTAAGGCAATTGCTGCGTTCGCCTGCGGGTCGGCCTTGCTCGCAGGGAGCTTCATCACACTGGCAATAATGTCGGATCCATTACACCCTTACCTGAATCGGTGGGCAGTCTCCCTCGGTCCGTTGTTGGTCTTGATGATGGCAACTGCTTTAGCCAGGGAAGGGCCATCGGATTTTCCGTTGAAAAGCCCGAAGATCGTCACCAGCATTCTGGTCACATTCACATTATCGTTGATCGCCTCGATTTCGTTCGCCCGCCGACCTCCTCTTCCTGCGTGGATCAACTCGGGGTGGGGTCCCGCTGCCTATGGTGGAGATATTTGGAAACCCACGAAGCGTGCTCTGGATAGAGCCGCCATTACCCATCCACGAATTCGAATCTCGTCCCCAAAATCCTGGCCATATGCGGCCGCTCTGGTTTTGCAATTCGAAAAACTCGGCATAGCGGTTACTGTGGACCAGAATTGGGCCTTCATGTTCGGACACCACCTGACAGAGAGTGATGACGATGGTCTGATCATGGTCGGTGATCGTGAGGACACAGGCTTAATTCGAGGTTCCCCAGGCCTTAATGTCGGCGATGCACGGGTTCGGATCGATGTGCTGCCCATCAATGAAAAATGGGTAGGCTGTCAAAGCATGGGAGATCGCTCGATTGAGCTGTATCTGAGACGGGGCTTCTGTCCTGCGAGGTCCCCAAGTGGGGCCCCGCCATTCAGATGGTCCAAGGGGGGCGACTCTGAAATTGTGGTTCCATTGAGAAGGAGCCGCCCATACGAAATGTCAATCGAATGTGCGCCGTTCTCTCATGCTGAACCCCTGGAGATTTCGGTTTTGGTCAATGGCAAGGAGATTTCTCAGCATTCACTACACAAGGGTTGGCAGACCGTGGTTGTCAAAATCCCTGGTGAGGCTGTCCAACGGATAAATAGAATCGCGCTTTTGTATTCTCAAGTTGCTTCGCCAGCGGATTTTGGGACTTCCAGAGACACGAGAAAGTTAGCAGTCCAGTACAGGACAATCTGTTTTGACCCCCATGAATCAGAACCCCATTGAGGAATCTCCGTTCGATCCGGCTGTGCCCTACTACCTCGATGAGGAGGGCTCAGAGCACACGCTGACCGGAAGACGCACGGACAACCAGGAGATATGAAATGAACCCTCGAGATGTCGTCGAAAACTGGGTCGAAGCCTTCAATAGAGCCGATGTCGATGCTCTTTGTGCTTTCTACACAGACGATGCGATCAACCACCAGGTCCCGGAGGACCCGGTAAAGGGTCTTCCAGCAATCCGGAGCCGGTTTGCCGCCGATTTCTCACGGGCCGCGATGGTATGCATCGTGGAACACATCTTCCAGGAAGGCGAATGGGCGATCCTGGAGTGGCGCGACCCCCTCGGACTTCGAGGATGCGGCTTCTTTCATGTACAAGATGGCAAGATCAATTTTCAAAGGGGTTATTGGGACAAGCTGACCTTCCTCCGTCAGCATGGACTCCCGATTCCAACTGAAGCCTGACCTGTCCTCGAGTCCCTTTTTGTAAAACCCCTTATTCGGCCGCCGCACGCACGGTCAGCACCGGGATCCTCGACCTGCGGACGACGCCTTCGGCGACCGAACCTAGCAGAAGGTGCTGCAGACCTGAGAGGCCCCGAGTGCCCATGATTACCAGATCGAATCGTTCCGGATCAGCAGCATCAAGGATGGCGTCAACAGCCCGCCCTGAAATGACCTCAAGGGTGTGAGTTACCCCCTCAAGTTGCTCAGCGGCAGTGGTCTTCATTGCCACAATCGAGCGCTCTTCGATCCTGTGCAAGACCTCGTCCGGCATCACGTCGACGGCGTAGAATTCAGGGTAGACTACCGGTTCGACAACATGGAGAAGGGTCACCTCCGACCCCAGCGCCAACGCCCACTCCCGCGCCACGGCAACCGCAGCCTCGGACCTTTGAGAAAAATCGTGGCACACCAAAATGCTCCCGGCTGAACGCTCATTGGCATTGGCGCTCTCCCTGACGGTGATCACCGGAACCATCGCGGTCCGTACGATCTCCTCGGCAACCGAACCCAGCAGAAGGTGCCGCAGACCCCTTCGGCCGTGAGTGCCCATCACCATGAGATCACACTGCAAGTCCAGGGCGGATTCCAGGAGGCTCTCAGACACCGAAAGGCCCCGCACCAGATGCGTGTGAACCCCAAGCTTTCTCTGATCAGCGTGTTTGGCCAGTGCATCTTCGGTCTGCCGATCATGGTTTGCGTCAAGCCGGTCCACCTCCCGCTGCAACTCCTGGCTTTGCTGTCGACCCTCCAGCAGGATCCGCACATGAACCAGATGAACCTCCGCTCCGAAGACCCCCGCCAACCGGCAGGCGAAGTCCAGCGCAAGGTCTGCGTTCGCCGAAAAATCCGTGGCCACCAGAATCGAGCTGGGTACTAATTTCATGGCGTCCTCCTTCATTTCAATACTTCTAATATATGTCCTGAGGGCAACAGCGGAAACCCCCTGTGTGATTTGACGATCGTGGTATCGCGGGTGTAGCCTGGAACAGAGAAGGAACCCAAAAGTCGCCAACAGTGATTCTCAGAAAGATTCGGCGGTATTCAAGTATTTTCCAAATTTCCTTCTCTATTTTGGAGAAAGCCATGTCAGCCCTCATTCACAGAAATTCTCTAGCGAGACCAAGGCAGGAAATGCCGAGCGTGACGACGATCACATATTTCGGGCTCTTTCTTGCTCTGTCCATCCTCATCTGGAGTTCCCCGGCTTCAGCACAGGTCGATTTCACCTGGGACCCCGAGATGCCGGAGATTTCAGAGACGGTGACCTATACGATCGATGACCACACCATCACCCCATTGAGCTGGGATTTCGGTGGCCCCGACTGCGAAGGCAACACCGGGGTTGTGGACTGCACCTGGATTCCAAACTACTGCAGGAACATCATTTGGCATTATCAAGAGGCCGGCGCAAAGACCGTTCACCTCGTCACCGATCAAGGCGAGGTCACGCATACGGTCAACGTACAAAATGCCGGCACGTGCTGCACCAAAGACGGAAAGCCGTCGGCAGCGTTCAACATGTCTCCAAACCCGGTCTACACCGGCCAGACGGTTGAATTTACCGATCTGTCGGCCAAGGCAACAACACCCTCCAAGGACGAAGAGGTCGGATTCTATCTCGAACCTACCAACCCCAAAATCGGAGAGACGGTGCGCTTTTTCGTTACCGATATCGACGCCGTTGACAGTGCCGAATGGAACTTCGGCGGCGAGGGTTGCGGCGATTTGGCCCCAGAATATGTCTGCGAGCCTTACTTCACCACCTGTCTTTTTGCCTTGTACGTCTATGCAGGAGCGGGGGAAAAAACCGTCCGCCTGACGATCAATGGCGGTCTGCACGAAACGACTCAAACTCTCACCGTTCAAAACGAGGGTCACTGCGACGACGGTGGAGGATGTAACTACCACATCGACCCAAGTTCTCGGGTCTTCGGCCACACAGGAGGAACGAATACGATTTCCGTCAGTTCACCACCATCGTGTCAGTGGACCGCCACCTCGACCGCCGGTTGGATCGAGATCATCGCAGGAGATAGCGGCGACGGGAACGGCGTAGTCACTTATAGCGTCAAACCCAACCCCGGCAACCCCCGGACAGGGAGAATTACGGTTGGGGGCCGGACCCACACGGTGCAGCAGGAGGCATTCGATGGAGGACCAACCGGTGACACTGCACCCGATTCGTGGACCTGGACGATCTCATTGGACGGCCAGACCGTCGCAACAAGCGATCAGCAGCACTTCACCCACACCTTCGACGAGGCTGGGCTTTATTCCGTCCGCCTTGAAGCCGCCAACTGCTTCGGTATTGACGTCGAGACAGGCATACTGGTCGTGGAAGAGCCCCCGACTTCGGCCGACGGCTGGAACGTATCGTCGGCAGTGCACGCCCCCGGCCTGAACCAGACACAGTGGAGAACCGATCTCTGGGTCTTTAACCCGAGATCCTCGAGCCTCGACCTGGACATTGAGTTCCTGCCGGAAAACACCGACAACTGGCTGGTCGATCATCCGACCTTGAGCCTTCAAATTCCCCCACTCGGCACGGCCGCTCTCGAAGATATCCTGCAACTGATCCCCGGGGTTATTGTGGACGAACAGCCCGTGATCGGCTCGGTCCTAATCCATTCGCCGGACGACAACAATGCGCCACCATACATATCATCTCGAACCTACAACCAGACCCCTGACGGTACCTTCGGACAATTCGTGCCATCGAGCCCCGTGCCCCCTGCGGCTGCCGACAGGCTCTTCCTGACTGGTCTGACCCACAACAGCCAGGCCCGGACCAATATTCGACTGGCCAATCTGGGAATCGAAGCCACCGAGGTCACTCTGTATGTGATCTCCGAGACCGGTCATTACCTTGGAAATCCGGTCGATGTGTCCATACCGGCCCTGAGCACGGCCCAGGTCAACGGCATCGCCGAAGACTCATGGGCCGGGACCGATCTTGACCTCTTCTCGGTCCGTGTAGACACCGATGTTGACACCGTACTGGCCTGGGCCTCGGTGGTGGACAATACGACCGGGGACCCGGTTCTCTACAACTCGATGGCCCTTGAGTCGGCCTCCCGTACCCTTATGGTGCCCGGAGTGGCCCACCTCCCCGGCGCAGGTGCCAGTCAGTGGCGATCAGACATTACATTCTTCAACACTGACGTCCGCCCACTGGACACCGAGGTGATCTACATCCCTTCCGAGGCCTTGGAAACCGTTGCACCGTTGGAGATCGACAACCTCCAACCCGGCAACGCCCTCTTCTTCGGCGATGTTCTCGCCGAGGAATTTCTGTCTGAAGGCCAAGACTCCAAAGGCTATTTCATCATCGATGGACCCGGACAGGGACCACCTCTACAGCCGGCGGCACGCACCTACAACCTCGATCCATCAGGTGGCACGTTCGGCCAGAACCTTCATGTCTTCGACGGAACAGACCTGGTGACGCCCGGACGTCGGGCTTTCATTCCCGGAATCACCCTTTCAGCCAATGGATCCGAAGGCTTCAGAACAAACCTCGGTCTCCTCAACATCGACGGAACAGACTGGGCCGAAATCAGGTTGACGCTGTATGACGAACAGGGCGAAATCGCCGGAGAACCCCTCACGCTTTGGCTTGAACCCGGCCGACTCGCCCAGTTCAACCTGTCTTCACGCCTGGGACTTCAGGGGACCAACCTCCAGGGCACCGCGATGATCGAACACCTTTCCGGCGGCCATGCGGTCGCCGCCTATGCCTCGGTGATCGACAACACCACCCAGGATCCAATTTTGATCCCTGCAGCGCCCGAGGCGCCTTGAACGATCTACTGTCCGTTTCAGTCGTCTCCGACGCGACTGGCGCCACCGCCGAAGCCGTTCTGACGTCAGTCCTTGTCCAGTTTGGCTCCGCGACCGTCAACCTCCAGCGCTTCCCTTTCACAAGGACCGTTGACGCGGTCGAGGCTATCGTCAAAGCCACCCCACGGGACCACGGCATCATTGTTTTTACCTTTGTCGCTGCTGAACTCTCGCAGGCGATGGTCCGCCTCGGCCAAGACCACGGTCTTGTGGTCATTGATGTTTTGCAACCGCTGATGGGATTCCTCAGTACAGCGCTGCATTCCAACCCCAGCCAGACGCCGGGCGTCTTCAGGCACCAGAGTGAAGAAGCCTTCAAGGTCACCGAGGCGATCCACTACACCTTGAAACACGACGACGGATTGGGCATGGACACGCTGAATCAGGCGGATCTGATCATCCTCGGGGTCTCCCGCACAGGGAAGACGCCGACGTCCATTTACCTCTCGTGCCGCAAACTCCGGGTTGCCAATGTCCCGATCATTTCAGGCGTGCCACTGCCCCCCGAGGTCTTGCGCTCGTGGGCCCCCAAGGTGGGTTTTCGACTGGGCGTCGATCGTTTGTCACAACTGCGGGCGCGCCGCGCAGGGCGGGTCCGGGGTCGTGAAATTCCCCGCTATTCCGACCGTTCGAGCATTCAGGAGGAGCTGGATTACTGCGAAACCATCTACCGGAGCATCCCTGGCCTGTTCACCGTTGACGTCACCGATCGGTCCATCGAAGAAACCTCGGACTGGATCACCCACAACGCCGTGACGAAGGCTTCAAAATAGTCACTGACACTGCAACATCTTCAAAACCTCGGAGAGATGACGCTCTCAGGCTTCAGGCTTTTAATTGTAAATGCAACCTGAGACCTGAGACCTGTAACCCGCACCAAGGGACTGCTGCATGGCGGGCCGGTCAGTAATTCTTTGGTTCCGGCTCAACCAGGTTGGGTTTACGCTCGCAGGCTCTGCTGGCTTTCCTCGATCAGTTCTTCGGCCAGATTCTTGGAGAAACCCAGCTCCGCGGCAATCCTCAAGATGGCCCCTATCTCAAGATTACAGAGGTCGCCATCGGCACAGGCAACATCGACCAGGCTGTGAAGCAACTGGAGCCGGTATCGTGGATCGGTCCGACGCCTGAGATCCCGGCTGATCGCCGCTGTGTATCCCGCGCCACCGAGGCAGGTCCTCTGTTTGGCGATCTCGACCGCCAATACCGCTTGTGCCGGCGGCAGTTCCGCCAGACGCATCAGCGTTCCTTCCATCTCGGCAGTTTCACGATCGCAGATCGTATTGTCCGCTCCCGCTACCCGCGCAAGCACGCATGCCAGTGCTTCGAGTAAACGTGATGTCGAAGGATCCAAACCGTGGAGGACCCTGAGTTCCGTCCTGATGGTCTCGGCGTTCGTCATCTCGTTGGGGCTCCAACTTCTGGTGTCTTTCGTTGTCATCGTATCTCTCCTGACTCTAAGAAATACGAACTCGTTCGGTTTTTGTTCGAGCCGGGCCTCGTAGGCGTCAGAATTTTCTCCTGTGACAGAATTTTCTGACAGTGCAAACGAAGCCGTAAAGCATTCAGTGTCAGTCTCTTATGAAATTTTCCACTTTCGTGCGTACATTTTCTGCATTCTTGCCTTCTTCTGCCGGTTTAATAAGCTTCTGCAACCAAAAGCCTTATGTCTTGAATCACCGTTGGCACACGGCGTGCTCTTTAAAAGGGCGAAGGAGGGACTCATGAAAGTCCGAATGATCACACTCGCTATGCTACTGACAACAATCACAACAGGAACCACCGGCGCCCAATGCTTCGGCCGGATCGTCGAAAAAGAGTCCCCGCCGGCCATCCGCCGGATGTCCACGGCCGATGCCGGATTCACCGTCCGGTACTGGGCCTGGGATGATTTCAACCGGCGTCGCGGAGGCCGGGCCCAACCTGAATTGCAGGACACCCGGCAGGGCATCGCTGTAGCCTCCCTCAATTGGCTCGATGCGGACGTCTGTCTGAATCAGGGTCCGATCGATCGGACCGCAATACTCTTCGAAAGTCTCGGATCGAACGGAACCGGCCTGTGGGCACTGGTCAACCTTGAGGCCAACAAAGGCATCGACACCGACATCGACCTGGCCCAGCGCCTGATCCGCCCGCCCTCCAGCAGAGCGGTCCCAGTCCCCAAACCTCGGATCGTCTCGACCCGAATCACCGCACAGACCATCGAGATCCGCCTCAACTGGGATCTCAACCTTCGGGGTGAAATACTTTCAGACCTCGAAGACGATCAGGGCCGTCCTCTGTCATCTGTCCGGGGTTTCGCACCGTACATCATCAACGGACCTGTCGCCACCACGAGACCGTGGGATTGGACCCGCGGCCGTGATATTGAGCCCGACTCCGTCAACGGTTACTCGACCGACACCAGTGCCACTCTTCGGCTTCCCCGGAGCATGTGGCACGACATTCCCATTTGCTTCGCCCTGGCCCTGACCTTTGACGGGAACGGCGACGCAGACGGTGAAGATCCACTTTCCCGATCGGTCCATAGCACGTACCTTGGTGCACCCTCGATATGGCTGGACCTTCCTGCGGCGCCATAATGGGATCACCGGCAGGCGAGAGCCTGCCGCCACAAGGATCAACCTCAAAACAATGGGAGGCCGGCGGCCAAGTCGCCGGTCTCCGCCTGTTGACTCCTATGGAAGTGGCAGAGTCACTGCGAACACTGCGCCGCTTTCCGAACCGACATAGGCCATCGAGTTGAAATAGTCATAACCGGGGCTTCCGATCGTTGCCGAACCGTCTCCGAGCAACACCGACGATGTCACCCCACCGGTGGCCTGGTCTAATTGGTAGAGACGACCGTCCGTCGACCCGACGAAGATTCCTCCCGACTCCAAATCAAGGGGAATCGAAGGGCCGGCGACACCGGGCTGCTGCCATTCCTGGCTGACGCCTGCGCCGCTGTCCGTCAGAGCCCAGACCGTTGTGGATGTCGCGAAGACCAATCGTCTGGGAAGAGCCGAATAGCCGGGCGAGACAAAGCCCTTGACAGCCCCGTCCGCCGTCACAAAGGGCGCGGGCCAGAGATCGGCTCCGGTTGCCCCGTCCAGGGCATGAACCTCACCGGCATTGGTGCCAACATAGACCCGTCCGTCGTAAAGAATAGGCGCCCCGTCAATCGAGCCCAGGGCACGTTCCCACAGCAGAGTTGCACCGGTATCGGTAAACGTCAGACACCACACCGTGCTCGCCCCGGCCGCAAATTCCCACGAGGCAAAATAGAGGCGATTGGAGGCGTAATCAACCGTCGCACCTGACGGGATGATGCCGATGCCTGTGCCGCCGTTGTCGAAGGTCCAGGCGGTCGATCCGTCGGCCAGATGAAGACCGTACATCGAGTTGGCGCTCCCGGCGTCCCGGGATCCGACAAAGAGCAGATCGTAGGTGCCGTTGAAGGCCGTGAACTGCCCGGCAACCGAGGCGGTGATCATCGAGGCCAGCACCGGTGGATTCGGCCACAACGTCGTCCCGGTATGGGCGTCGACGGCATAAGCGCGACCGTCCTCGGACCCGAGGAAAACAACCTGACTGGCGCCCAAGAGCGAAACCGGAACCACCGGCGGCCGGTGGTGGGCCGGACCGTTCATCGGCATTGGGCGCCAATCAAACGGCGCGGTTTGAGGCCACTGGCCCCCGGTGACCGACGGGTTCATCCCGTGGAGCGTATTGTCGTTGGCTACTGCGAAGACGGCGCCGGTTCCTATGGCCCCTGGCCATAGTCCAGGAGGCGCCAACGAACTGGCAGCGGAGTGGTAGGACCATTTGGCAGGACCGGTCGTATCAAAGGGGCGGGCAGTGACCGTCTTCCTCGCCGAGGCCTCACCGCTGGCGTTGATCGTCCACGCGGAATAGAAGTAGGTTGAGCCGTTGGTCATGGCCGTCGTGTCGGCAAGGCTGCTGTAGCTTCCGTCAATACCGACAACCTCTGTGACGGCGCCGGCGATCGTGCAGGTGGCCGGATTAGTGGGAAAGCTTGCCGGATCGCGACAGATCCGGGTCGTGCCGCCCGTCGGATAGATCGCGGGATTCTCCCACTCAAGAAGGACCTGTCCGGCGGTCGAGGTCGCCGTAAAGAACTGGAGCTGGTCCGGTGGCGGTTCGCAGCTCATGTCCTGACCGGTGTTGAGAGAGCCTGGACTTTCGGCCGAGGGGTCGTTCCAGGTGAAATCTTTGTAGACAAAGCCTGGACCGCCTTTGAGCTGCAGTGAATTTCCGATTTCGGTTGCAGGTTGCTCATCGACACCAATGTCGGTGCAGGCCATGCCTTCGGCGGTCTCGCCCGCAGCGCCAGTCGCAGCCCCCTCGTAGCACAGGAATTGGACGACCTCGTAGCCACCTCCGGCAACCTTGGGTTTGAGCAGAGCCATACCGTCGTTCGGTCCGTTCTGAATCTGCCCTGGGAAAAACGCCAACGCACCGTAGCCGTTACCCTCACCAACAATTGAACCGGTCAATTCAATCGTCTTGTATTCGGTTGCCGCGGATGGTGTTGAGCCGCTATAGAACTCCACCTTCCAGGGGGTAGCACCTCCCAGGTTGGTTCCTGCAGGACCGGCAATTTCAATAAATTCCCCGGTGTCGGTTCCGCCGTTGTCATAGTGGAATTCATTGATAAACACCGGATGTTCCAGGGCGCCGGCCGTGCACGAGCCCGTGGTCTCAACCGTGTCCTCGGCAGAACAGGTCGGACCGATATCACAGGGGTCGGTCGAACAAATCCGGTAGAAATAGGTCAAACCCTGGGTCAGCCCGGTCGCCGTCAATGAGTGCGAGGTCACGTCGGCGGCATCACCGGTGTCCTCGGTATAGTCGCCAGCCAAGGTGCCCCACTGGAGGAAGCTGTCCGAGGCTTCGTCGGTCTCCCACGAGACCGTGAAACTAGTCGAGGACGCAACGGCCGCTGGTGTTACCGTGATCACCGGCGCCGCACCGTCATTGCTCGCGTCACGAGCGCCCGCTACTGCCCCACCGTCATCACTGTTACCGTCGTTGTTGAAGGCCTCGACCGTGTAGGTGTATAGCGTGCCCGCCGTGCCGTTGGAGTCGACGCAGGAAATAGCTGTATCGGCCTGCGGATCGGCACATCCACCGGTTGTAATCAGGCTTCCATCCCGGTAAATATGGAACCCTCGACTGCAACCGGCCACGCATCCGTCATTCCAGCTGCTGGGTGTCGCCCAATCGATCCGCACACCGGTCTCCTGGCATGGATCGCGATCATTCGCAGAATCGATGCCGCTGAACGTCGGAGGCGACGGTCCGCAGGCCATGGTCTGGCCATTGTTGAGATCGCCGAAACTGGAGGTCGCCGGCCCGGACCATGTGAAGCCCTCATAGACGAAGGCCGAGCCTCCGGTCAGCTGCAGGGACTGGCCGATCGGTGAATCATCCTCTTCGACGCCGATCAACTCACAGGCTATTCCGTAGGCGGCGGTATCCACAGCTGCAGCAAACGAGGCCTCGTAGCACAGGAATTGCACCACATCGCCGCTGTCGTCAAGCAGGGCGAGCCCGTCGGCGGGGTCCCCGTTCTGAATT
>RCNC010001961.1_pt1 | contig 13807 bp, 15 predicted proteins | sample 2041301 | NCBI WGS metagenome assembly RCNC01 (sample SAMN09708231, study PRJNA481090) | Marine sediment metagenome, whole genome shotgun sequencing project. | biome: marine sediment; feature: ocean; material: sediment; isolation source: Sewage treatment plant 13A marine sediment (STP13A) ... | reverse complement strand
CATCGATTTCGGCAATGACCTTGGTGGATAGAGCTTTAAGTAACTCTATGAAACAGAAGGAAAAATGGTGGGCCTGCACAGATTTGAACTGTGGACCGATCGATTATGAGTCGATTGCTCTAACCAACTGAGCTACAGGCCCCGTAACTTAAAATACTGCTTTCTCTCCCTTCTCTAGGACTGATCTCCCGATTATGAGTCGGATGCTCTGACCAACTGAGCTATGGGCTCAAGAAGAGAGGCGTGATTATAAAGAAGAAAGGCTCCCCAGCCCAGACCCTATTCCCTACTTTTTGCACCAGCCAGCCGCCGCTGATATTCCTCGCTACTGCGCAACCTTCGAAGGGCTAGGCAGGCAGGTGCCCCACCTTTACCCAGATCAGTGTCTCCTCTGCCACAAAAGGAAAGTGCTGGCTCAGGTGCGGGCTGCGAATCCAGGTGCCGGCGGGGTAGTGGCCATATTCGTCCTGCAGTGCGCCGCTGATGATATAGATTTCCTCCCCGCCAAAGTGGCTGTGTTGCTGGAAGCGTTCCCCGGCGGGCCAGCGCACCAGCGCGACCTGTTCGCTACCGTGCTGGTGCAGCGACAATACCTGTAGGTCGCCAGCGCCCGGTTGAAAGGCTGCGCTGGTGGTATCGATGACCACGTGCTCAGTGTCTCCCGTCTGGAACTGGTGCAGTTTGACCAGCAACTTGCAGCCCTCCTCGCTGAAGGGCGCGTGGCGGAAGCCCTCCGGGTTGCGGAAGTAGGTGCCCGCCGGGTAATCCCCGGTCTCGTCGGAAAAGACGCCTTCCAGTACCAGTATTTCCTCCCCCAGGGGGTGGTCGTGTGGGCTGAAGCGGGCGCCGGCTTCGTAGCGCACGATGCTGGTGGCGTGGCCACGCTCGGCTTCCTCGCGTGCCAGTGGTTTGCGCCAGACGCCGGACATGGGGCTGGCCACCCACTCCAGCTGGGCGGTATCGATCACCACGCGTTCGTCAAAATCCATGTTGAGCATGTCAGGGTCGCTCCTGTGTCAGCCAGTCATGCCTCTGCAGGTGGGCGTGGCGGAAAAATTAGTCATGGCTGCCTCCATTGGGTATTTCTTAGGAGACTAATCTGTCTCCTTTGGCGTAAGCATAGCAAGAAAAGAGACAGATAGGTATACTTCAGTTAATTGAAAGGAGATTTGCTCAATGGGCCCCAGTCGTCGTGATCACCTGGTGGCAACCGCGCTGGCATTATTTTGCCGGCAGGGCTTTCGTGCCACGGGCATAGATAATGTGCTGCGCGAGTCCGGTGTGGCCAAGAAGACCCTCTACAACCACTTCAAGTCCAAGGATGAGTTGATTGTCGCAGTACTGCACAAGCGCGGCGAGGATTTTCTTGGCAGCCTGCGCCAGTCGGTTATTCGCCTGGCCCCGTTGCAGCAAGGCGACCCGCGCATGGGCCGGGTGCTGGCCTTCTTTGACAGCCTGCACGAGTGGATAAACGGCGATGATTTTAACGGCTGTACGTTTATCAATGCCTCGGCGGAGTACCCGAACCTGGACGATCCGGTGCACGTGGCCTGCGCCGAGCACAAGGAACTGCTGGTGCGGTTTTTGGAAGAGTTACTGGCGGATCTGCAATTACAGGATGCCGCGTCGATAGCCCGGCAGCTGGCCCTGTTGGCGGATGGCGCCATCGTCAATGCTCACACGGCCGGCGGCCGTCAGTCCGCAACTTACGCGAAAGACGCCGCCAGGCAGTTACTGGAATCCTATATGTTGGCGCAGGGGCAGGGTGCCTTCAGGAGGAAGGTACCGGCGTCATAACAGGGATGAGACGACCGCTATCAGGTCTCGTCGAGGAAGCTGCGCAGGTAGTCCGAACGGGTCGGGTGACGCAGCTTGCGCAGTGCCTTGGCTTCGATCTGGCGGATACGCTCGCGGGTTACGTCGAACTGCTTGCCCACTTCCTCGAGGGTGTGGTCAGTGTTCATGTCGATACCGAAACGCATACGCAGTACCTTGGCTTCCCTGGCTGTGAGCCCGGCCAGCACTTCCTTGGTCGCTTCCTGCAGGCCCTGGCCAGTGGCAGCATCCACGGGTGAGTGGATGGTGTTGTCCTCGATGAAGTCGCCCAGGTGGGAATCTTCGTCGTCGCCGATAGGCGTCTCCATGGAGATCGGTTCCTTGGCGATCTTCAGTACCTTGCGCACCTTGTCTTCCGGCATGTCCATGCGCTCGCCCAGCTCTTCGGGGGTGGGTTCGCGGCCCATTTCCTGCAGCATCTGGCGGGAGATGCGGTTGAGCTTGTTGATGGTCTCAATCATGTGCACCGGAATACGGATGGTGCGGGCCTGGTCCGCGATGGAGCGGGTGATGGCCTGGCGAATCCACCATGTAGCGTAGGTAGAGAACTTGTAGCCGCGGCGATATTCAAACTTGTCCACCGCCTTCATCAGGCCGATGTTGCCCTCCTGGATCAGGTCCAGGAACTGCAGGCCGCGGTTGGTGTACTTCTTGGCGATGGAAATAACCAGTCGCAGGTTAGCCTCGACCATTTCCTTTTTGGCGCGGCGTGCCCGGGCTTCACCCATGGACATACGGCGGTTGATTTCCTTGATCTCCGCAACCACCAGCCCGCTGCGATCCTCGACCTGGGCGATGCGACGCTGCAGGCGCTGGATGATTTCTTTCTCCGCAGCCAGCTTGGGGCCGTAGTCCTTTTTGCGCGCCAGGCGACTGACCCACTTGGCGTCTGTCTCGTAGCCCTGGAAGGTGGCGATGAAGTCCTTGCGTGGCATGCCGCACATCTTGATGGCGATGCGCATGATTTCCCGCTCCTGGTCGCGCACGGCAACAAGGATGTTGCGGGGCGTGTCGGTCAGGGGGTCTGAAACGCGTGGTGTCAGCTTGAGGAACTTGAACAGCTCACCGAGCTTTTCCATTTCCTTGATGGCACTGGGGTCCAGGCGGCCTTTGGCGGCAATGACCTTCTCGGTTTTGTTGTACTGGCGCCTGATGGCGCTGAAACGTTTCTTCGCTTCCACCGGATCCGGGCCGGTATCGACCTCGTCATCATCATCGGTGGCGGCGACGGGCGGGGCTGCGGCGATGGCTTCAGCAACTTCAGCGGCAGAGGGGACGTGGTCTGCCGGGTCCAGATAGCCGACCATAATATCGGCCAGGCGCTTTTCTTCCTTGGTAACCAGTTCGTATTCACCGAGAATTGCTTTCACTGCACCGGGGTAGTGCGCCAGGGCCGCGAGCATTTCGCGGATCCCCTCTTCAATACGCTTGGCGATAACAATCTCACCCTCACGGGTCAGCAGTTCCACGGTACCCATTTCGCGCATGTACATGCGCACCGGGTCGGTGGTGCGGCCGGCTTCTGTTTCTACCGCCGCCAGGGCGGCCGCAGCTTCGGCCGCAGCGATGTCATCGGCGGAGGAATCGCCTTCGGTCAGTAGCAGGTCATCGGCATCGGGAGCACGTTCAAACACCTGGATGCCCATGTCGTTGATCATCTGGATGATGTCTTCAACCTGGTCCGGATCGGAAATATCCTGGGGCAGGTGATCGTTTACCTCGGCGTAAGTCAGGTAGCCCTGTTCCTTACCCTTGGCGATCAGGTCCTTCAGGCGGGACTGCTGTTGTGCGACGTCTGTCATGAAGCGGGCACCTTAAAAAATACGGAAAAAAATCAGCCGGCGATTATAACCGGAAAAGCTATCACTAACCTACTTTTTCTGTAGGGAAATTACCCTATTATGGTAATTTTAGACCTGCAATGGCCCCAATAATTCGGTTGTTCTTATATGGGGCACAGAACGGGGTAATTCAAGGGGTTCCCGGCACCCGTAGCCACCTCTCCCAACCGCGCGGAGCAGGCGAATCATTACCTCGGTTTGTTGCGCTGGGCGTCCCGCAGTAGCTTTTCCTGCAGTAATTCCCGGAGTTGTTGCTTTTCCAGTTCACTCACTTCAGCGTAGTTGGTGAGTTTCATTTTGTCGACCTGCGCCGCTAATTTTGATCGATGGGGGAGGTCCTTGCTCAACGCGGTCATGGTGTCGGCAAACTGGTGCTCGATACCCGCGGTGGGGATCAATCGCTCCTGGCCCGCCAGGCGGCTGAGAAGTTCGCCTTCATCCGTGCCGTACCAATGGCCCAGTAACATTGCCGTACTTGATTCCGGGCGACGGTGCAGCAGCGTCAGTAACTCGCGCAACAACTGCATATCGTCGCCTGCGACGTCCCCCAGGCTATCGGGGTCGGTCATGCGGGCAATGTCCGGCTGGTGTAGCAGCAGGGCAATGGCCTCCTGGGCGAGGTTGGAATAGCCGTCGGCCAGTGTGCGCCGGGCCGCGCGCTGGCCACTGGGCCGGGGTGCCGGTTCGCCTGCGTCCGCTGGTGCCTGGTCGTAGGTCTGGGGATTGTCGTCGTAGTCTGGTAAGGCACCGTAATCCGGTACCTCTTCTTCCCGCGGTGGTGGGGGCGCCTCCAGTTGCATCAGGCTACCCAGTTCCAGCCCGGTGCGCTCGGCCAGGGCCTGGAACATTAACTGCCGGAAAACGCCCTCGGGGAGTTGCCGGATATAGGGCAGGGCCAGTTTGCTCATGCGCGCACGGCCATCCAGGCTGCTAATGTCCAGCCCGTCGGCGACCGAGTTGAACAGGAAGGTTTCCAGCGGCATGGCCTCGCTCATGAGGTGCTCAAAGTGCTCCTTGCCGCCACCGCGCACAGCGTCGTCAGGGTCTTGCCCATCGGGGAGGAACAGGAACCTGGCCTGGCGGCCGTCTTCCATGCAGGGCAGGGCGGCTTCCATAGCCCGAAAGGCCGCCTTGCGTCCGGCTTCGTCGCCGTCAAAGCAAAAGACGACTTCCGGAGTGAAGCGGTACAGCCTTTCCAAATGGGTTTTACTGGTGGCGGTGCCCAGGGTAGCGGTGGCGTAGGTAATGTCGTGCTGGGCCAGGGCAATCACATCCATGTAGCCCTCCACCACCAGCACGCGCGCCAGGTTGCGGTTGCTCTGGCGGGCCTGGTAGAGGCCGTAGAGTTCCACGCCCTTGTGGAATATATCGGTTTCCGGGGAGTTGAGGTACTTCGGCTTGTCGTCGCCCAGCACTCGGCCACCAAAGGCGATAACCCGACCGCGCCGGTCACGGATGGGGAACATGGCCCGGTCGCGGAAGCGGTCGTAGATGCGGCCCTTCTCGTTTTCCACCAGCATGCCGGCTTTCATCAGTAACTGGCGCTGCTCATCATTGTCGCCCAGTGCCTTGAGGAGGTTGTCCCAGCCCGGTGGTGCGAACCCCAGGTCGAACTGTTTGGCGATGGCACCCGACAGGCCGCGGCCTTTCAGGTAGTCGACCGCCCGGCGGGCCTGCGGGTGGCTGCGCAGCTGTTGCTGGTAGTACGCGGAGGCCTGTTCCAGCAGTGCGTAGAGGGGCTTGTTGCTGGTTTCCTGCTGCTGCTGGTCCTGGCGGCCAGGTTCGCGCGGTACTTCCATGCCGGCGCTGCTGGCCAGCCCTTCAACCGCCTGGGGGAAATCAAGGTTTTCGTATTCCATGACGAAGGTCAGGGCATTGCCGCCGGCGCCACAGCCGAAGCAATAGTAGAACTGCTTGTCCGGATTAACGCTAAAAGAGGGGGTTTTCTCGTCGTGAAAAGGGCAGCGGGCGGAGTAGTTCTTGCCGGACTTTTTCAATTTGACGCGGCGGTCTATCACCTCGACGATGTCGAGGCGGTCCAGCAGGGCATCCAGGAAAGCTTGGGGTATCCGTCCGGCCATGGGTGGTGTCGCGGCAATACAACAGCCGGTTATTGAACCATGCTGAAGCAGAAAAGTTTAGTGTTGTAGTTTTGTACTACCCGCTGTGGCTGCTGGCGCTGTCCGCTTCAGCCCGCCAGGCGCTGCTTGACCATCTGGCTGACGGCGCCGATGTCGGCCTTGCCCTGTAGCTGCGGTTTCAACTGGCCCATCACGGCGCCCATGGCTGCCATGCCAGTGGCGTCACTGCCAGCGATGGCCGCATCGACCATGGCTCGCAACTCGTCCTCGCTCAATTGCGCGGGGAGGAATTCCTGGATGACGACGATTTCGGCGTTTTCCTTGGCGGCCAGTTCTTCGCGCCCGGCATCGCTGTATTGCCCGGCGGAGTCGCGGCGCTGTTTTACCATCTTATCAAGCACAGCCAGGGCGCGGGCGTCATCAACTTCGATGCGCTCGTCAACTTCGATGCGTTTGAAATCGGCCATAATCAGCCGGATGGTAGACAGGCGATCCTTGTCCCTGGCTTTCATGGCGGTTTTCATGGCCGCCTTGATGGTCTGCGCGAGGGATTCAGAGCTCATTAGAGGGGAAGTCTGTGTCTGTACTAGGTCTAGTACAGGCGAACGCGCTTGCGGTTTTCGCGAGAAAGCTTCTTCAGGTGGCGTTTAACGGCTGCGGCACCGGCGCGCTTGCGCACGGTAGTGGGCTTCTCGTAGTGCTCACGCTTGCGCACTTCGGCGAGAACGCCAGCTTTTTCGCAGGAGCGCTTGAAACGACGCAGGGCGACGTCAAAGGGCTCGTTTTCCTTGATCTTGATATGGGGCATTAAATCCTCACCTCATCTGTTCAGTTTTAGGGCGTAACGGGGCTCAACGACAATGACACCGGCCACACAACGCCTGAAAGGGCGCGCATTCTATACTTATCCCGGGTGTTTTGCAAAGCCCGCCAAGGTGGTAATTTAAGCGCACTCGGCTGGTTTGGCACTCCCCATGCCAGTATCATGCGCCACTGCTTCCCAATGGTACCTGTGATGCTAATTCTGGGCCTTGAAACATCCTGCGATGAGACCGGCGTTGCGCTGTATGACACCGAGCGTGGCCTGCTGGCGGATGCCTTGTTCAGCCAGGTGGATATTCACGTGGAATACGGTGGTGTGGTGCCGGAACTGGCTGCGCGTGACCATGTGCGCAAGACCTTGCCGCTGGTTGAGCAGGTGCTGGCGGAGGCCGGTTGTGCTGCCAGCGAAATCGAGGGTGTGGCCTACACGGCGGGCCCCGGCCTGGTGGGGGCGCTCATGGTGGGTGCCACCCTGGCGCGAGCGCTGGCCTGGGGGTGGGGAGTACCTGCGCTGGGTGTGCATCATATGGAGGGGCACTTACTGGCTCCCATGCTGGAGGATGAAGCCCCGCAATTCCCCTTTGTGGCGTTGCTGGTGTCCGGTGGGCATACGCAGTTGGTGCGCGTCGATGGTATTGGTCGCTACCGCCTACTGGGCGAGTCGCTGGATGACGCCGCCGGCGAGGCCTTCGACAAGGCCGCCAAAATGCTGGGCCTGCCCTATCCCGGCGGGCCGCATATCGCGCGGCTGGCGGTTGCGGGCGACCCGCAGCGCTTCGATTTTCCCCGCCCCATGGTCAATCGACCGGGCCTGGACTTCAGTTTCAGTGGTTTGAAAACCCACACGCTCAATACCGTCGCCGACTGTAGCCAGGACGGGGCGCTCAGCGAGCAGGATCGCTGCGATATCGCCCGGGCTTTTGAGGAGGCGGTGGTGGCGACGCTGGTGATCAAATGTCGCCGCGCCCTGCGGCAGGAGGCGCTCAAGACTTTGGTGATTGCTGGTGGCGTGAGCGCTAATATCAACCTACGCAGTGCCCTGGAGACTGCCCTTGCCAAGGAGGGTGCCCGGGTTTTTTACCCGGCGCCGAAGTTCTGCACCGATAATGGGGCGATGATCGCCTACGCCGGTGCCCAGCGCCTGGCTGCCGGGCAGGTGGACGATGATGACACGCGGGTGCGCCCGCGCTGGCCGATGGAAGAACTGCCGCCGTTGCATGCAGAGGAAACCAACTGAATGGATACGGTTTATATCAAGGGTTTGCGCGTGGATACCGTGATCGGTGTCTACGACTGGGAGCGCGACATCAGGCAGACGGTGGTGCTGGACCTGGATATGGACAGCGACAACCGCAGGGCGGCAGCCGGGGACAGCATCGAGCTGGCGCTGGATTACGCCGCTATTTCCGCGGCCATACTGGGCTTTGTCGGTGCTAGCGAGTACCAATTGATCGAGACTCTCGCAGAGGAAGTCGCCACGCTGGTACTGCGTGACTTCAATGTGGGCTGGTTGCGGCTGCGGGTGAGCAAGCCCGGTGCGGTGGCCCAGGCCGACGATGTGGGTGTGGTAATTGAGCGCGGAGAGCGGGGCTGATGGCCAGGGTTTACCTCGGACTGGGTAGCAATATCGAGCGGGAGCGCTATATAACCGTCGGGCTGGATGCCTTGCAGGGGCTGCTGGGTGAACTGGCCCTGTCCTCGGTCTATGACAGCGCGGCCGTGGGCTTTGAGGGGCAGCCATTTCTCAACCTGGTGGTCGCGGCGGACACGGCCCTGGACCTGGAACAGCTTGCTGCCCGTCTGCGCCACATCGAAGTGGAACATGGCCGTCCGGTCAATGCGACTCGCTACAGCCCGCGGCAGCTGGATATTGATATCCTGACGTATGACGATCTGGTGGGGGAGTTTTCCGGGGTGACCCTGCCACGCGAAGAGATCCTGCAGAACGCGTTCGTACTGTGCCCCCTGGCGGAACTGGCCCCCGAGGTTCTGCACCCGGTAGAAAAACGCAGCTACCAGACCCTGTGGCAGGATTATGACCAGTCTTCCCAGCCGCTGTCGAAAGTGGCTTTTATGTGGCGCGGCCGCCCGATCTCCCGGGCAGGCTGAATCAGCCCGGCCGCAGGGCTTCCAGGCGTCGGCTGCGTTCGGCGTTTATTGCTTCTCCCAGTGCCTTGCCGCTGACGCCACTATCAATGAATTGCGCCGCACTGACTTCCTGCGCCACGGCCAGGGCCTGACGCAGGTAGTCCGCCTGGGGATAGTCCCTGTTTTCAAAACCCAGCCGGCCTCGGGCATCCGCTTCGCAGGCTTGCAGGAAAGCTTCAAACCGTTGCGGGCGGCGCAACGCGTCGGTGTTATTGAGTAGCTTCAGGATAGTCTGCCCACGCAGCTCCAGCGCACGGTGGCAGTGGGTGTGGTACTGGCACGCCGTGGCGGCCAGCTCGGTATAGCGCCGCGGCGCTTTTAACCGCTTGCAGGCCCTGGTAACCAGCTTCTTGCCGCGCTGTTCGTGGGCGATGTGGCGTGGCCATTGCGCCTGCGGTGTGATGCCTTTGCCCAGGTCGTGCAGTAGTATGGCGAAGCGCACCTCGGTGTCATAGTCACGTGCCACCGCCTGTTGCAGGGCCATCAGCACATGTTCACCGGTATCGATTTCCGGGTGGTGTTCGGCGGTCTGGGGCACACCAAACAGGGCTTCCACTTCGGGCAGCAACTTTTCCAGTGCGCCGCAGTCACGCAGTACCCGGATAAACACTTCCGGGTTGCGCTCACCCAGGGAGCGCTCCATTTCTACCCACACGCGCTCTGCCGGCAGATGGGTCAATTCTCCCTGCTCCACGATATCGTGCATCAGGGCCAGCGTTTCGGGCGCGACGGTGAAATCCAGGTGCGCGTAGCGTGCAGCGAAGCGCGCGGTGCGCAGCACGCGCAGGGGATCATCCACAAAGGCAGCGGACACGTGGCGCAATACTCTCTGCTCCAGGTCCCGGCGGCCGCCGTGGGGATCGATGATATTGCCCTGGGCATCCTGCGCGATTGCGTTGACGGTGAGGTCCCGTCGCAGCAGGTCTTCTTCCAGTGTCACAGTCGGGTCGCAGTTCACCGCGAAGCCGGTGTAACCGTGCCCCTGCTTGCGCTCGGTGCGCGCCAGTGCGTATTCATCCTTGCTGCGGGGGTGCAGGAACACAGGGAAATCCTTACCCACCTGCTGGTAGCCCTGGCTGAGCAGGTCTTCGGGACGGGCGCCGACCACTACCCAGTCGCGCTCAATGACCGGGTAACCGAGCAGGGAATCGCGCACCGCGCCGCCAACCAGATAGATCTCCATGGCGCCAGTTTACAGGTGGAATGGTGGGGCGTCATGGCCCCGGGTATGCGAGCTTAATCCTTGCACTTGCCATCGCGGCAGGTGCACCGTGTCCACTGGCCGCTCTGGAGGTGATAGAGCGACAGGGCGCCGTCCCAGACGCAGCCGGTATCCAGTCCAATGGCGTTGGGACTGTCGGTTTGCCCGGCCAGGGAAGCCCAGTGGCCGAACAGGATGCGCTCGTCCGCGGTCTTGCGTTTGGGGTGGCTGAACCAGGCGGAGACTTTCTGGTGGTCGAGGTTGGGTACACCGGGGCAGGGGGTGCTACCCTTGCTTTCCAGGTCCAGTATCCCCTCCCTGGTGCAATAGCGCATGCGGGTGAAGTAGTTGGTAATGACGCGCAAGCGCGTCATGCCGGTGAGGTCGTCGCTCCACACGGCCGGTTCATTGCCGTACATGGCGGTCAGGAACTCCACGCAATCCGGGCTGCGCAGCACCTCCTCCACTTCCCGGGCATAGGCCATGGCCTGCTCCAGGCTCCATTGTGGCGGGATGCCCGCGTGTACCATGGTGTGCTTGTGTTCGTGGTGCAGCAGTGGGCGGTGGACCAGCCAATTGAGCAATTCTTCCCGGTCGGGGGCGCTGAGGATTTCATCCAGGGTGTCGGAGCGGCTGGGGCGACGCGCGCCGGCGGCGACTGCCAGCAGGTGCAGGTCGTGATTGCCCAGGACCATGACCAGGCTGTCGCGCTTCTTATACAGGTAGCGCAGGGTCTTGAGGCATTTGGGGCCGCGATTGACCGCATCGCCTACCGACCACAGCATATCCTTGCCGGGTTTGAAGTCGACTTTGCGCAGCAGGCACTTGAGGGGCTGTAGACAGCCCTGGATATCACCGACGACGTAGGTAGCCATGGATGTTGCCTAATTCAGGGCTGTGGGTGTGTGCAGGGTGAAGGGGGCAATGGGCACCTCGAAGGTCGGCAGGTCGCGAGGATCAATCTCCATGGGTTCGCGTACTACCATGAAGTAACTCCCTTCCATGCAGCCCACCGGTGTCGTCAGGGTGGCACCACTGGTGTAGCGAAAAGACTCATGCGGTTCAATAATGGGCTGCTCTCCCACTACCCCGTCGCCGCGAACTTCCTGTACCTGGCTGTCAGCATCGGTAATGACCCAGTGCCTGGACAGCAGTTGCACCGGCAGGTCAGCGCCATTGCTGATGGTAATGGTATAGGCGAAGGTATACTGCCCATCCTCCGGGCGCGAGTGGCTGGGCAGGTAAGTGGTGACGACGTGGACGCCGACCAGGGACGGGTTAAAGCTTGTGTCAGGCATGGATGGTGTTGGCTATCTCAATAAACTGTGTCAGTTCCAGGGTCTCGGCCCGTGCACCCGGGTCTATCCCCAGCGCTTCCAGCTGGGCACTATCTATAAGCCCTTTCAGGTTATTTCGCAAGGTTTTGCGGCGCTGGGCAAAAGCGGCCCGTGCTACGCCGCGCAATTGTTCCTCATCACAGGCGGGCCACGGGGATTCCCGCCAGGGGCTTAGCCTTACTATCGCCGATTGTACCTTCGGTGGCGGGTTAAAGGCCTCCGGGGGCACGTCGAACAGGTGCTCCACGCGACACTGGTATTGCGCCATGATGCCCAGCCGGCCCCAGTTCTTGCCTCCGGGTGATGCTGCCAGTCGTTCTACCACCTCTCGTTGCAGCATAAAGTGCATGTCATGGATGATAGCGGCATTCTCCAGCAGTTTGAAAATCAGCGGAGTGGAAATGTTGTAGGGCAGGTTGCCGACAACGCGCAACAGTTGCCCATTATCCGCAGCGGCGCTTGCCCCGGGCGTGTCCAGCAGGGATGTGAAATCGAACTTCAGGGCATCGGCACTGTGCAGCTTAAAGCCCGGTTTCAGGCTGAATGCCGCCAGCAGGCCGGGCACCAGGTCCCGGTCGAGTTCGATCACATCCAGCCTGCAGTCGCTGGCGGCCAGCGCCTCGGTCAGCGCTCCTTGCCCCGGGCCAATTTCTACCAGATGTTGCCCGGCGCGGGGGTGAATGGTGGCGCTGATGCGGTCGATCACGCTCTCGTCGTGCAGGAAATTCTGGCCGAAGCGTTTGCGGGGACGATGTTGTGGAGGCGGGCGATTCATGGACTACATTGTACCCGCAGTAGTAGGTATATCTACCGCAGGCTGGTTCAGTCCCGCTAGTTTTTGATACAATTAGCTCACATTAAAATCATAAACGCAGACCCGCATTCGATGCCTCTCTTACAATATTTTCGCCTGATCGACGTCATGGCACGCATGGCGCTGCGGGCCGATGCCATGAAATTTTTTCTGGGTTATGTCTGGTGGGTGCTGGAGCCGCTGTTGTATGTCGCGGTTTTTTACGTGGTTTTCAACATGATCCTGACCTCCCGCCAGCCTGACTTCCTGCTCTTCCTGATGACCGGTAAGCTGGCCTTTGTGTGGTTTTCCAAATCAGTGACCCAGGCTTCCGGTAGTATCGTCAGTAGCAAGGGCCTGGTGGGGAAAATAAACGTCCCCAAGACTCTGTTTCCGATGGCGGTGATACAGGAGGGGCTCTACAAGCAGGCCGCAGTTTTTGTCGTGTTGTTTATCGTGCTGGTCGCCAATGGCTATGCGGTCACCGCAACCTGGCTGTACATGGTGCCACTGGTGATAGTCAACTACATCATGATAGTCGCCTGTGCTTTCATCGGTGCCTGCCTGGTTTCCATGATGCGGGATTTTCACCCGATGATTTCCCTGGGCATGGTTTTCCTGATGTTTACCTCGGGGATTTTTTGGGATGTACGTGGCCTGGACGACCCCTATAAAACCGAGTTGCTGCTGACGCTCAATCCACTGACATTTATCCTGGATGCGTACCGGCAGGTACTGATGTACAACACCGCCCCGGATATGTTCCACCTGCTCAGTATCGGAGCGGGCTTTGGCGCCCTTGCATGCGTCATGGTGCTGTTGATGCGTCGTGGCAGCCAGTACCTGGCGCTTAAGGCGCTCACCGCATGAGTGGCAATGACCAAGAGGTGATACTGGAACTGGATCGGGTTTCACTCAGTTATCATTCCGTCAAAAAAACCTTTGATGACGGTACCCACCATGTGCTGGACGACGTTTCCCTGAGCCTCTATGAGGGCGAAACCCTGGGCATTATCGGTCGCAATGGCGTTGGAAAAACCACGATGCTGCGCCTGATGGCCGGTATCCTTGCGCCCACCTCAGGCGACATCAGGATGCGCCCGGGTATGACAGCTTCACTGCTGACCCTGGGCCTGGGGTTCAAGCCGGACTTGTCCGGACGCGACAACGCCATGCTGGCTGCCATGCTGCAGGGCTCATCGCACAAACAGGCGGAGTCCTTTCTGGACGAAATCCGGGAGTTCTCCGAGCTGGGAGATTCCTTTGAAGAGCCAGTCAAAAAGTATTCAGCAGGCATGCGCTCGCGACTCGGTTTTACCACGGCATTGTTGACTCACGTGGATATATTGTTGATCGACGAAATTCTCAGCGTTGGCGATGCCCACTTCAGGAGCAAGGCGCAGAGCGCGATGAAAAGCCGCATTACCAGTGAGCAGACGGTGGTGTTTGTTTCTCATATGGCCGACCAGGTGAAGTCGATGTGCAACCGTGCGATCTGGTTGGAGAAGGGCAAGATTGTGGCCGAGGGAGATGCCACCGATGTCACAGATTCGTATACCGATCAGATCACCAGGAACAAGTATCTCGAAGCGGTCGAAAAGCGCATGCTGGAAGACCACCTGAAGGAACAGGAGGAGAAAGAGGAGCTGGCGTCCAAAGAGACGCAGGACTAGTCACGCGCCCCGCGCATTCCCGCAAAGTTCACAGGCTATCGTCAGGGCCTGCTCCAGGCTGCCCCAATCTGCTTT
>RCNC010001960.1_pt1 | contig 13807 bp, 6 predicted proteins | sample 2041301 | NCBI WGS metagenome assembly RCNC01 (sample SAMN09708231, study PRJNA481090) | Marine sediment metagenome, whole genome shotgun sequencing project. | biome: marine sediment; feature: ocean; material: sediment; isolation source: Sewage treatment plant 13A marine sediment (STP13A) ... | reverse complement strand
CCATTGGCAACCGAACATACCTGGTGATTTTTGGATTGATCGCTTTTTTCATGCTGGTCATCGCCTCCATCAACTTTATGAACCTGAGTACCGCCAGGTCGTTGAGTAGAGCAAAGGAGGTGAGCCTGCGTAAGGTGGTTGGCTCTGACAGGAAACAACTGATCAAACAATTCTTGTTTGAAAGCGTGTTCCTGAGCCTGGTTTCTTTGCTTATTGCCCTTGTACTGGTAGTTGTGCTGATCAATCCCTTCAATAACCTGGTGGGAATGAACCTGGAATTCGGTGACATTTTTCGCTGGTATATGATCCCCTCCTTTATCCTGCTGGCCATTTTGGTGGGTTTGCTGAGCGGCAGCTACCCTTCATTTGTGCTGGCCTCTTTTAAACCCATCTTTGCACTGAAAGGAAATGCCAATGTGAAGAATGGGACTACTGTGTTTCGTAACATGCTGGTAATCATTCAGTTTTCTATCTCGATCATCATTATAGCCGGAACCCTGGTGATCTACTGGCAATTCAGGTACATGACCAACAAGGACCTGGGTTTTGACAAAGAGCAGCTGGTGGTGCTGAAGCGACTCCATCCTCTGGACAAGCAGATCCAAACTTTCAAAGATGAGCTATGTACCCACTCCTCCATCCTGGCGGCCACCAACTCCACCGCATACCTTGGAGCTACCAACAACAACAGCCTGCATGGCATTAAAGGAAGACCCATGGAAGAGGGTGCCAATTTATTTGTCTATAGAACAGATGAGGATTTCATGAAGACTTATAAATTTTCCCTGGCCACACCCGAGAGCAGATTCCTTTCCCGGGATTTTCCCGGTGATTCGTCGGCATGCCTGATCAATGAAGCAACGGTAAGAAAGCATGCGCTTGAGGATCCCTTGAATACGAGGTTTTTGGAGCCAGGTGAAAATGGTTTTGAAAAGGAACTCAGGGTTATTGGAGTTGTCAGTGATCACCATTTTTCTAGCCTGAAAGAGGAGATAGGCGCCCAGATCATCATGCTTAAACCAAAATCGTCGAACTGGAACGGGTACCTTACTGTGCGTTTGGCAGCAGGCAAGGAGAATATTGAAGCTGGACTGGCCATTATCAAAAAGACCTGGGAAGCTTTTACCAATGATGAACCCCTGCAATATTTTTTCCTGGATGAACAACTCGATAAATATTATGCCGAAGAGAAGCGAACAGGCACCATTACCCTGATTTTCTCCATCCTGGCCATTTTCATTGCTTCGCTGGGATTGTTTGGCCTGACCCTGTATAACTCTCAGAAACGGATACGGGAGATCGGTATTCGGAAAGTGATGGGAGCCACAGAGACCAATATTGTCACGGTGATATCAAAAAGTGTGGGCTATGCCGTAGGGATTTCCATTCTAATTGCCATGCCGGTGTCATACTTTATGATGCAGGACTGGTTGAGGGATTTTCCTTATAATGTGGGATTTCAGCCCCTGTTGTTTTTGATGGCTGCCTTGCTGGCCATTATCATTGCCATGGTGACGGTGACGGTGACCTCACTTAAGGCGGCGAGAATCAATCCAGCGGCAGCAATACATTATGAGTAGCAAGGAAGTAGAAAGTATGCAAGGAGAAAGTAAAAGGTGATCTAGAAACGAATGGTGAATTTGACCTTTAGACGGGCATTGGCCTCTTCCATCTGAAACCTTTCATAGGGATCGCTTGCTATGCTGTTCCATACCAGGAAGATTTCGCGACCGGGCTTCAGGATCCACTGGAACCTGGATTGCCACCCCATTCGATTGGACTGGCTGTCGTATTGAACGAAGTTATAAAGGGTAATATCGGGACTGAATAAAATGTTCAGGTTCACCCTGTATATATATGCGATAAAACCATCGTCATCAGTGAAGGTTACATCATTTCTAATGAGCTCACCTCCCACAAACAGGGGAACTATCACTTTGTAGCCTGCTTTTAATCTGATTTCATTCCTCTTCCCATGAAAAAAACCTCCAAAACGGTAATCCAGCGTTCCCCAGAGTTGACGCCGCTGGGCGGAATGGAGAGAAAGTTTTTGCCAGAAAAAGTTGTATTCACCCGCAGGGACCACATAATCTTCATAAATGGAAAAAGGATTTGAAAGGTATTCATAGGATGAGGTCATCTCCCATCCAATCTGGTCGCCTGTAAGAAATCTGACCAGAAAAGGGGATGCCGTCCATTCGCGGGTGAGTAAGCGGTTATCGAAACCGGCGATGTGATCAATGCCTGTTCCCACCTGGATCTGCATAATTCCCCAGCGTTCAGGCCTGGGGCCCACCTTTACCTCCCCATAACTCTCCCGGACACCGGGACGTGGTACAAAACCAACTCCGGCCACAAAGTTCTCCTGGATCTGCATATGACCCATTCGGAAATAGAGCAGGTCGTTGGGATAGACAAATTCGGCTCCGAAGGCCAGTTCCCGACCCTGATTCTCCACATCCGGATCTGGAAACTGAGTAGAAGACTTGAGCCCGTATAGGGTGAGGGCCATGTTTTTATCACCCATGAACTTTGAGGTACCCAACCTGAGGTCCAGTCCAAGTAAATAGTTTGAAACATCTTTAATGGAATTCCCATAGGTGGTGATCATGCCCACCTGCGACTGGTCTCCAAAATTTCGGGAGATCCTGGAAACTACAAAATCCGAGTTTTGCCAATCCTGGCGCTGGTCTTTCATATACATGGCGCCAATGTTCCACTTTCCTGCCTGTCCGGTGAGCTTACCTCCATATAAGACGGGGATGGGGTTGCCTGTTGAATCGAGCCCTATGCGTCTTGAAAAGAAGGGAATGAGCCTTTTACTATAGGCGCTCCCCTGGTCTCCATTGATCCCAAAATTAAAATAGTTGGCCCCATCCAGGAAAAAGTCACGCTTCTCGGGGTAGAAGAGTCTGAACCTGGTCAGATTGATCTCCTGGGCATCCACTTCTGTCTGGGCAAAATCAGTATTGAGGGTGATGGCTGCTTTCAGGTTGGAGGTAATGTTATAATAAGCTTCCAGTCCTGCATTGGCCATTGGACTGACTTTACTCTCCTCCTTTGTGTAATCAGTTCCTGCTAAAACGTAGGGAACAACATCCAGGCCCACCCCCTGACTGATCCCTTCCAGTCCTTCCAGAATCCCAGCATCCGAGACCTGGAATCTGTGTGTGTTCAGGTTGGCCACCGGCCAGTAACCTGTCTCCTGGTTTTTCATATAATTCCTGATCAGCTTCACTCCCCACTGGTCTGTGTCTTTGGCAAATCCAAGTGTTTTAAAAGGGATGGCAAGCTCCGCGTCCCACCCCTCACTATGGATCTGGGCTTTCCCGGTCCATAAGCCATCCCATGCTTTGTTAAATGAAGCCCCATTTTCGCTGACAATGGCATCCCCGATAGATCCCCGGGGCCCCACCTGAAACCAGTACCCATTTCGTCTATCCATGTAGGAGTCCAGGATGATCTGGATGCGGTCGTCATTGCCCAGGCTTACGTCCCGGGCAAGCTCCTTGGCTGTGATATTTTCCGGATCGCCATAACAACGAAATGCGATATAAAGGTGGTGCTGATCAAAACCAAAATAGGCCTCTGTCTTCTGGGTGAAAGGCTCTCCGTTATGGGGTTCTCTCTGAATAAATGAAGTAACTGGCTTAGATTTCATCCAGATCTCTTCGCTGATGATCCCATCAATAATGGGAGGCGTGTCAAATCTGACTGCTTCGATCTTCGACTGACTTGCAGCTTGATTCAGGAAAAGAAATAGAATTAGAGAGAGAGAGCTAAATTTTGGAATATTCACATTGTTGGGATTGGATCCTAAAAGTAATATTTCTATTTAATTACCCTACCCTATTTTTTCAACTCTTCCATAAATCCAGCTTCCACCCAATAGATATCTGCATTCCCATTTCCAGGAGAGTTGTTTAGTTCTATGAGGTGCTTATAGTTCCAATCTGCCTGCTCAATCTCATGGGTACGGGTGGCCATAAAGAAAAAGTACTTGCCATCGGGAGAAACATAGGGTGACCATCCCTTGGCATTGTCAAAATTAATCCTCTCTCCAAGGTTTTTTGGTTCAGACCAATGGTCATCTGAATCGCGGAATACGGCGTAATAATCCACTCCGTCATAAGCGTCGGGCATCCCTGTGGCAGGGACGATCATATAGCTCTCATCGGGGGCTACAAAGGCGTTAAACCGGTTGGTGCCGCAATTTACCTGCTCTGGAAGCAGCTCCGGTTCCTGGAAGGCTCCATTCTCCCATTTGCTTCTGAAGATCTGATTCAGCCCACTGCCTTTTTCATTTCGTGTGAAATAGAGGGTTCCGTCAGAGGTGAGTGAAGGATAAAATTCTCCTCCATCTGTATTGACAGGTGCACCCAGATTTTTAGGTGTACTCCAACCTTCGGGCGTTCGATCCACCACCCAGATATCCTGGTCCCCCAAAGGTTCATCTCCATCGGGACGGTTGGAGAGAAAGAATAGTCTGGTTCCGTCCTGGGAGAATGCGGGTTCAAAGTCCATCACTCCTGGGCCTCCCGAAAAGGAAACGATTTCCGGAGGCAGCCAGTTTCCGTTCACCTCTTTTGTATATAAAATGGTAGAATAGGTGTAGTTCCCTATGGCCACGCAGAAATAGATCTCCTTTCCATCCGGACTTATGGCTACATCCCTGGTAAACATGCCTGTGGACACGACTCCTGGAGCAAATAGTTGAGGGATGGAGTCAGGAAGGGACTGGCCCAGGTAGGGTCCTGAAAGTTGTGGGAACTGCGCCTTTTTTGCATTGGTTTCAGGGACTTGATTACAGGCGGTGAAAACCAGAATCAGAATGGTAAAGAGTGAAAGAAAAAGTCTCATAAGTACAATTTTGAGATATCGATGTTTAATAAGATGCGCTCACATGGCTTTACCCTAACAAGATAGGGATTAAAACATAGACATTTTTCTTACCTTGCCTTCTATCCAATACAACTAAAACTATCAAATGAAAAAAAATCAACTCTTTACCATCCGGGTCGCTTTGACAGTTGCCCTGGGAGGATTCCTGATGGGTTTCGATGCCTCGGTAATCTCCGGTGTTGTGAAATTCATCGAGCCACAGTTTGACCTGACAAAGATACAGCTGGGCTGGTCGGTGAGTAGCCTTACCTTGTTTGCAACGCTATCGATGATGGCTGCGGGTCCGATCAGTGACCGGATTGGCAGAAGGACCGTACTCAAATGGGCAGCGGTGCTGTTTGCTATTTCGGCAGTAGGTTCTGCTTTTGCACCCAACTTTACACTCCTGGTTATTGCCCGCATGATAGGCGGTATAGGAGTGGGATCGTCTTTAATTATTGCTCCCCTGTTTATTGCTGAAATTTCCCCACCAAAGATGAGGGGCCGACTGGTCTCTTTTAATCAATTGAATATTGTATTGGGTATTTCAGTGGCATTTTTCACCAATTATCTGATTCTCAGGCTTGGTTCCTCGGAGGCTGTTTGGGTGTCTAAACTGGGAATCGGTGAACACAACTGGAGGTGGATGTTAGGGCTGGAGGCCCTGCCGGCAGTACTCTATTTTATCGCCCTCTTTTTTGTGCCAAGGAGTCCAAGGTGGTTGATGCTAAAAGGGAAAACCGATGAGGCCATGACTGTTTTGGTCCGGGCCAATGAGGAGGAAAATGCTAAGATTGAGTTCGAAAATATTAAAGCAAGCATGCAATCCACTACCAAAAAGGAGAAAGTTCCGCTCAGGGAATTATTCAAACCTGCATTGAAACTGGTGCTGATTATTGGGGTAGGATTGGCCATTCTGCAGCAGATCACAGGGATTAATTCGGTCTTCTTTTATGCCCCGATGATATTTGAACAGTCGGGAATCGGAACCGATGCTGCTTTTTCACAGGCCATTCTTGTGGGGCTCACCAATCTACTTTTCACTGTGGTGGCCATAATGTTCATCGATAAACTGGGACGTAAACCCCTACTTGGAATCGGATTGGCAGGAATCGCAATCTTTATGTTTATCCTGGCCTATGGATTTAATGCTGCTAGCTATCAACTCACCGCTGATACCATAGAGCAAATGCCAGAGAAGGTGGATAAGGAAGCACTCTACTCGATTCAGGATCAGCAATTTGATAGCGATGTGAAGTTCAAGCGCAAATTGAATGAAATCCTGGAACCATCAGTGATGAAGGAGTATGAATCCGAGTTGATTGCCGGAGCCATTGATAGTAATCCACTCCTCATATTGATAGGAATCCTTGGATTTGTGGCATCTTTTGCCGTATCCCTGGGTCCTGTGATGTGGGTCCTGTTCTCGGAACTATTTCCCAACTGGATCAGGGGTCTCGCCATCTCTTTCGTGGGCTTTATTAACTCCGCGGTCAGTTTTTCCGTACAGCTGGTTTTCCCCTGGGAACTTTCCACACTGGGCACTGCCGGGACATTTTTTATTTACGGAATTTTCGGGGCCATAGGCCTGATCTTTGTGTTATTGGTTGTTCCTGAAACCAAAGGGAAATCACTTGAAGAGTTAGAGAAGATTCTTGTTAAGTCAAAATCTTAAATTACAGACCATATGAAAACGCTATCCGCAAGCGCACTATGCGCAATATTAATAATAGTTAACGCTGGTCTTTCGTGCAACAGGTCTTCAGAGGGAGGATCCTCCAGCCATGCTCAATCCACTGAAGAGGTCAGGGTTGAAATGGAAAACCATTTAGAGTCTAGCACTGAAGTGGAGATTGTTACCCTGGGGTCTGGTGATCAGGTAATTAAAGTTCCAGGTGATGGCTGGCTTACTGTGGATGTACCCATCCTGGTTCCCGGAAGATATAAAACAGAGGTCCGTCTTGCTGCCGGATCAGAGGTCCCGGTTAGCTGCTGGCTGGAAGATTACATCGATAACAAGGATGGTCGAGCCTATAATGTTACAGGTTCCATGGAGGTTCCGGTTTCGGATCAAAAGGACCAACTAAGCATTGCCTACGTCGATGGAACTCCTCTGAACAGTGGAATACATAAAATGAAGTTGCATATACAAGGAGGTGAAGCCAGTGTGGACTGGATCAACTTCACCCTGCTAAAGGAGCACAAGGGTTCCCCTGAGAAGCTCACCCAGAGGACAAAAGGGGATAAGTGGGTGCTTGTCTGGTCTGATGAGTTTGAAGATGGAGACCTGCCCGATCCCGAGAAGTGGACCTACGATATTGGAGACTGGGGTTGGGGGAACAACGAATTGCAATACTATACAGTAGGCCGTAAAGAGAATGCCCGCATTGAAAATGGGAATCTGATTATTGAGGCTCATAAAAACCCTAAAGGGGAGAAGTGGACTTCTGCAAGGTTAACCACCAGGGGGAAGACCAGCTTTGTATACGGAAGGATCGAAATGAGGGCAAAGGTACCTGTGGGGAAAGGAAATTGGACCGCCGGCTGGACGCTGGGTGATAAGTATGTGGATGAGTTTTCCTGGCCCTATTGTGGGGAGATTGACATTCTGGAGTGCGTGGGATTTGAGATTGATGATCTGACCGGCGATGGACTTCACCACGCTTCGGTTCATTGTGGCGCATATTATTTCAAACTAAATAACCAGCCCACGGGGATCACCGAAGTTAATTCCATGAATAGTGAATATCATTTATATGCCATCGAATGGACTCCGGATTATATCAAGGCATTTGTGGATGACAACCACTATTTCACCTATGAAGATACTTCTGATACACTGACCTGGCCCTTCGATGAACCTCAGAACCTTATTCTGAACCTAGCCATGGGTGGAGGCTGGGGAGGAGCCCAGGGCATGGATGAGACTTTGACTTCGCAACAGGTAGTGATTGATTATGTACGTGTTTATGAACGGAGGTAATTCAAATGAAGCACCGTCAAATTTTTCTTGGGAACACTCCGCTTAAGGTAAATCAAAACCCTGTTGAAGGGAAATTTGTGGACCTGGATGGAGAGAGGTACTTTAAGATTTCCAACAGCGATCTCATGCCTGATTTTTTCATGAGTATCGTAAGTGGTTCCGACTTATGGATGTTTATTTCAAGCAACGGCTCTCTGTCGGCAGGACGGAAGAATTCGGAGGGTGCACTTTTCCCTTATTATTCCGAGGATAAAATACATGATTATAAAGATATTACGGGTAGTAAAACCATCATTCTTGTAAAACAAGATCGAGCATATAAGCTATGGGAGCCCTTCCAGGGAGTGGGCCAGGAGGTCTATTCAGTAAAAAGAAACCTCTATAAAAACCGGCTTGGCAACAAGCTGATTTTTGAAGAGATCAATGAAGATCTTTCACTCACTTTCAGGTATGGATGGACCAATTGTGACCGCTTTGGATTTGTGAAACAGTCAAGACTCTCCAACCATGGCTCAGAATCTGTTGAGGCGGAAGTGCTTGACGGTATACAGAATATCCTGCCCTGTGATGTGAACAGCGGACTTCAATCCAATTCCAGTAACCTGCTGGATGCTTATAAAAGACAGGAACTGGTTCCCCATGTGGCACTTGGCATTTACCGTTTGAGTTCAGTGCCCTCCGATACAGCTGAGCCCAGTGAAGCTCTGAGGGTCAATACCGTGTGGTCAGAGGGACTGGAAGGAGCAAACATTTTGCTGTCCAGCCTTCAATTGGATGCCTTCAGAAGGGGATTCCCAGTTCAGACAGAGCATGATATAAAAGCCACAAGAGGGGCCTATTTTCTGAATGCTCCCATTAAACTGCCAGCAGGAGAAATAAAGGATTGGAGCATGGTGGCAGAAGTGAACCAGGATGCAGCCCGTCTTTCAGGATTATTACAAGTGCTCGAGGGGGATAAAGGATTAAAGCAGCTCTTAGACGAGCAAATAAATCAGAGCACATTGGAGCTCAGACAAATCCTTGCTTCATCAGATGCCTTACAATCCACACAGGATGAATTAAGCAACTCCAGACACCTTACCAACGTATTGTTCAATGTGATGAGGGGAGGGCTTTATGCTGAGGGTTACAAGGTTGCCATACCTGACTTTTATGCTTTTATTACCCGGGCCAATAAAGACCTTATTAAAGCGGCAAGAGTGATGCTGGGATCTTCCGGCCAGGAAATCCTGTACCACAAACTTATTGAATTGGCCGCCAGTCAGGAGGATCCTGCCCTGACCAGGCTCTGTTACGAATATCTGCCGCTTACCTTTAGCCGTCGTCACGGCGATCCCAGCCGGCCATGGAATAAGTTCTCCATTGAAAACCGAAGAGAGGATGGCAGTAAGAATCTGGACTACCAGGGAAACTGGAGGGATATATTCCAGAACTGGGAAGCATTGAGCCTTTCGTTTCCGGGGTATATCGAGAGCATCATCAGTAAATTTGTGAATGCAACCACTCCCGATGGGTATAATCCCTACCGGATTACCCGAAATGGAATAGATTGGGAAGTTCCCGATCCTTCCGATCCATGGTCAAACATCGGATATTGGGGAGACCACCAGCTTGTCTACCTGCTAAGATTCCTGGAATTATCTGTTGATCATCATCCAGGCAGGTTGCACCAACTTCTATCTCAGGACCAGTTCAGCTATGCCAATGTTCCATACAGGATCAAGCCCTACAGGGAGCTTGTGAAGGATCCCCGGGATACCATTCTATTTGATGCAGATCTCGAGGATCAGATCAGAATAAGAGTAAGCTCCCTGGGTTCTGACGGAAAACTGGTCTGGGATAAGAATGATCAGGTGATGCATGTGAACCTTGCGGAAAAACTGCTGGCGACACTGCTTTCTAAACTCTCCAATTTTATTCCGGGGGCAGGCATTTGGATGAATACCCAGCGGCCCGAATGGAATGATGCCAATAATGCACTGGTGGGATCGGGTGTTTCAATGGTAACAAGCTATTATTTAAGGGCTTTTCTGCGATTTTGCACGGAACTGTTTGAAAGTTATGGAGCAAAATCGCTACCCCTGTCAGAAGAGGTGGCCGATCTGCTCTTCTCCATGGGTAAAATCATTAAGGATCAATTAGAGAATCCAGATTCTTTGCTTAAAGAAGCGAAAGCATGTATGGATATGCTTGGGGAGGCCGGAAGTGAATACCGACAGAGAATCTACATGGACGGATTCTCAGGAAAGAGGAAAACAGCTGGTGTTGACCAGATCCTGGAATTCGCGGAGAATGCACTTCGACTTACAGAGCACACCATCTCCTCCAATTTAAGAAGCGATCACCTTTACCACGCTTACAACCTCATACGAGAGGATGGAGATAGACTTAAGGTAAGAAGGTTATACGAGATGCTGGAGGGTCAGGTGGCTGTATTGAGTTCTGGGTTTTTATCGGTTCAGGAGGCTTTGGCCTTGCTTGATGCATTGAAAAAGAGCAAGCTCTTTAGGGAGGATCAGTATAGCTATATCCTCTATCCCAATCGGACTCTTCCCACATTTTTGGAAAAGAACAAGATCCCCTCAGAGCGGGTGGAGGGTTCTGTTTTGCTGAAAACACTTGTAGAAAAATCCAATCCAAAGATTCTGGTCAGAGACGTAAAAGGAGTATATCATTTTAGTGGAAACTTGAGAAATGCAAATCTCCTGAAGGAGGCCATGGAAAAGTTACCCGAAGCCTATGCTTCCATGGTAGCAAAAGAGTCTCAAATGATCCTGGATATCTACGAGGAGGTTTTTGATCACCAATCATTTACAGGCCGATCAGGGACGTTTTATGGGTATGAGGGTCTTGGAAGCATTTACTGGCATATGGTTTCAAAATTGTTGCTTGCTGTTAGCGAGATCTGTCTCAAAGCACATTCAGAGTCAGCCACCAGGGAGGTTCTGGGCAGATTGGCCGAACACTACTATTCCATCCGTGCAGGCATTGGATTGAATAAGAATCCGGAGCTATACGGGGCATTTCCTACCGACCCATACTCCCACACTCCCATAAGCAGGGGAGCCCAACAACCTGGCATGACTGGCCAGGTTAAGGAAGATATCATTGCCAGGTGGAGAGAACTGGGGGTCCAGATCAGGGAGGGCTTCATTCGATTCCAGCCCATCCTCCTTCGAAGAGAAGAATTTCTTTCAAATAAGGGCCAGTTTATTTGCTTTGATCTGGAGGGTAGCCAAAATGTGATACTCCTGGAAAAGGACACATTGGCCTTCACCTATTGCCAGGTTCCGGTTATTTATCACCTCTCTGAAGAGCGAAAGATCATATTGAAACTCAAGAATGGCACTCAAAAGATGATCAGAGGTGATCTTATGGATCAGGAACATAGCAAACATATCTTCAGAAGAACGGGGACCATCACACAGATTGATGTTTGGCTTTACCCCGGGCTATAGAGATAATATTACTCCTCCACCCCGAACTTAAAGATGGTCTGGGAGACAAATTTTTCACCCGGTCTTAAAGTGGTTGTGGGGAATTCAGGCTGATTGGGTGAATCCGGAAAATGTTGGGTTTCCAGGCACAGGCCCGAGTTTTTTACATAGGTCCTTTCCCCGGAGACCAGCGTTCCATCCAGAAAATTACCTGTATAAAACTGAACCCCCGGTTCGGTGGTTACCACTTCAAGAGATCTTCCGCTTTTTGGATCCATTACTTTGGCTGCCAGCACCTTATCCTCAGAAGAGCCATCCAGTACAAAGTTGTGGTCATATCCTCCCGGATCTCCGCCCACTTCATCAATTCTTTCACCAATTAAAAAGGGTTTCCTGAAATCGAATGGAGTTCCCTCCACATTGGCAAGCTCTCCTGTGGGTATCAACTCATCATCAACAGGAGTGTACCTTGAGGCATTTATATATAGAATGTGATCCAGAATGGTTCCTTCACCAGCCAGGTTAAAATAGCTATGATTTGTCAGGTTCACCGGAGTGGCCTTATCAGTTACTGCTTCGTACGTAATAAATAGCTGGTCCATGAGTAGCTCATAAGTTACTTCCACTTTCAGGGTTCCAGGAAAACCCTCTTCTCCATCTGGACTGATGTAGCTCAGTTTCAAAGCAGCACGTTCATTACATGAAATCACCTCAGGATCCCACAATACATCATCAAAGCCTTTCAATCCCCCATGAAGTGTGTTGTCCCCGTTATTGGCCGCCAGTTGATATGTTTCGCCATCCAGGGTAAACTGAGCATCGGCTATCCGGTTGCCAAACCGACCAATAAGAGCCCCAAAATTCGGATGACCGGCCAGGTACTGATCCAGATTATCAAAACCCAGGGCAATGTTGCCGAGTTTTCCATCTCTGTCCGGGGTGTGGATTTCCGTGATAATTCCACCATAGTTTGTGATCTTAATCACTATATCTTTTTCATTCTTAAGTGTAAAAAGCATCACAGAATCTCCTTCAGGCATAAAACCGAAGAATGATTTCTCAACTTTGCATTTGGGATTTTTCTGTTCGGCAGACTGATTGCCCTTTTTGCCTGAATTACATCCTGATATCAGAATGATCAGGGCGACAATTAGTGATATAAGTTTATTTTTCATGAAAAATAAATTAGGTTAGTGAGTTAGTGTGTTAGTATGTTAGTATGTTAGTATGTTAGTGTGTTAGTAGGTTATTAACCCATTAACTCACTATCTTATTAACTTTAACGATCAAATTCAATTCTTTGGCCTCGAACCATTTCATTGAACATTCCATCCATATAGACCAGCTTGCCGTTTACCCAGGTGTGGGTAATCTTTGAATGAAAGGTCTCCCCTTCGAAAGGCGACCAGCCACATTTATAAAGGATGTTCTTATGGGCTACCTTCCACTCCTGTTCCATATCCAAAAGCACCAAATCGGCATTATATCCTGGTTCAATAAATCCCCGGCCCTTCACATTAAATAGCCTTGCAGGTGCATGGCACATTTTTTCAACTATCTTCTCCAGGCTTATCTTATTCTGGTATACCAGTTCAAGCATGGCCACCAGAGAATGTTGTACCAGTGGGCCTCCGGAGGGGGATTGAAAATACTTACTCTGCTTCTCTTCAATGGTATGGGGGGCATGATCGGTGGCCACTACATCCAGCTTATCATTTAGCAACGCTGCCAATAGAGAATCTCTGTCATGCTCGGTTTTTACAGCCGGATTCCACTTGATCAGTGTACCTTTTCTTTCATAATCCTTGTCGCAGAACCACAGGTGGTGCACGCAGACCTCAGCAGTGATCCTTTTCTTATCAAAGTCGGTTCCCTGTTGGAACAGATCCAGTTCTTTTGCGGTAGTTATGTGCAGGACATGCAAGCGGCTCTTGTGTTTTTTTGCCAGCTTAACTGCCAGTGAACTTGAGAGGAAACAGGCTTCTTCGCTTCGGATCTGGGGATGAAGTTGTATAGGTACATCTTCTCCATAGGTGTTTCGAATCTCCTGCGTGTTCTTTTGAATGGTAGCCTCGTCTTCACAATGGGTAGCAATCAGCACCGGAGATTCCGCAAAAATCTTCTCCAGGGCCTGGCGATTGTCTACCAGCATGTTGCCCGTGGAAGATCCCATGAAGACCTTAACTCCACAGTTGGAGTTAGGATCCAGTTTTTTAATTTCTTCGATGTTGTCATTTGTTGCCCCAAGGTAGAAAGAGTAGTTGGCCATGGAAACTTCTGCAGCTCTCTTATATTTCTTCTCCAGCTCCTCGATGGAAGTGGCCTGTGGTTTGGTGTTGGGCATCTCCATAAAGGAGGTAATTCCGCCAGCCACAGCTGCTTTTGATTCGGTGGCAATCTCAGCTTTATGAGTCAATCCGGGTTCACGAAAGTGTACCTGATCATCAATAACTCCCGGAATCAGGTATTTGCCGCGGGCATCAATCACCTCCACATGATCCAGATC
>RCNC010001958.1_pt1 | contig 13816 bp, 14 predicted proteins | sample 2041301 | NCBI WGS metagenome assembly RCNC01 (sample SAMN09708231, study PRJNA481090) | Marine sediment metagenome, whole genome shotgun sequencing project. | biome: marine sediment; feature: ocean; material: sediment; isolation source: Sewage treatment plant 13A marine sediment (STP13A) ... | reverse complement strand
CAATGTGTCACACGAGTTACGCACGCCGCTTACGGTGATCAGTGGTTACCTCAGTACCTTTATCGCCAATGCCGACAACCTCCCGAACGCCTATGCTAAGCCGCTGCAACAGATGAGCCAACAGGCAGACCGCATGGAAAACCTGATCAAGGATTTGTTGTGGTTGTCACGTATTGAAAGTGAGAAGCGTGAGGCCAAGCATGATCGAGTGAATGTGCGTGGACTATTACAGGAATTACGTGACGAATTAGCGGATACACACACTGAGCATACGATTAAGCTACAACTGGAATGCGATTGTATGATCCTGGGTGATTACCGCGAACTCTATAGCGCCGTCTACAACCTTGCCAGCAACGCTATCAAGTACAGCGAAAGTCACATGCCGATAGAAATAAGCTGGACGAGTAGGGGAGACAAGTGTGCACTGCAAGTCAGGGACTCTGGCATTGGCATCGACCCGTTGCTAATACCGCGCCTGACAGAGCGTTTCTATCGGGTTGATGATAGCCGCAACTCATCAACCGGCGGCACCGGTCTGGGCCTGGCTATCGTAAAACACGTTGCACAGGCGCACGGCGCACAACTGCAAATTCATAGCCAATTGGGTACGGGCAGTAGCTTCACCCTTGTATTTCCCGTTGCGGATTAATGATTTTTTGAGGATAGCATCATGTTGAAACAGGAAGATTACCAGCAGCATATCTCCGCCCGGTTTAATACGGAGCTGGAGTCGCTGCGCAATCATATGCTGGAGATGGGAGGCAAGGTAGAGCAACAGTTGAGTACTGCCCTGGATGCCCTGATGAACATGGATAGCGGCGAAGCCGAGATGATTGTTGGCAGGGACGATGAAGTAAACCAGATGGAGATGGCGATAGATGAAGAGTGCGCGACGATCATTGCGCGGCGTCAGCCTACAGCCAGTGACCTGCGGCTGGTAATCGCGATTATCAAGGTCAATACCGACCTGGAAAGGATCGGTGATGAAGCGGCGAAGGTAGCGAAGCAGGCGGTTCGTCTATCCGAGGCCGGTAAATCACCCAGCAACTTCATTGAGATCCGGCATATCGGTATCCGGGTGGCGGATATGTTGCGCCAGGCGCTTGACGCTTTTGCACGCCTGGATGTGAACCAGGCGGTGGAAGTGGTCAAGGGCGATGTGGAGGTAGATAAGGAATATGGCAGTGCCATGCGCAGCCTTGTCACATTCATGATGGAAGACCCTCGGGATATCGGCGCTATTCTCAATGAGATGTGGGCGCTGCGCAGCCTGGAGCGAATCGGTGATCACGCCTGCAATATCGCTGAAAATGTTGTCTACCTGGTACGCGGGCTGGACGTCAGGCACGGGCGACTGGATGAGCTTGGCGAGCACATAGTGCACAAGAAATGATTGCATTGGTGATGAGAGTAGCTCAAATGTTTGAATATGCCTTGCGCCTGTCACAATACGGTAACAAACAGTGCATAAAATCCGTAGCGAATATCGGATAAAGACCGATATCACCGTCATTCAATGTTACGGAGTTCTTACCACGTGAAAAAACTATTTGTAAATGCAGTTGCAGTCATGGCCGCCGTTGGCAGCCTCAACTCAGTGCAGGCGGCGAATCGCGACAGCGTGAGCATTGTTGGGTCGTCTACTGTGTATCCGTTCGCCACCGTGGTGGCTGAGCGTTTTGGCAGATCTACCACCTTCAAGTCTCCAAAAATTGAATCTACCGGATCAGGTGGAGGCCTGAAGCTGTTCTGTAAGGGCGTTGGAACGAATACCCCGGATATTACCAATGCTTCCCGTCGTATAAAAAAGAGCGAGTATGACGGTTGCCAGGCTAATGGTGTCGTCGATATCGTGGAAGTGCTGGTGGGCTTTGATGGGATCGCTATCGCAAACTCCAAGAAGTCGGTGCATTTTAAGTTGAGCCTGAAAGACATCTACCTCGCCTTGGCCAAGGATATTCCAGGTGCTGACGGCAAGCTGGTAGCGAACCCGAACAAGACCTGGAAGGATGTTAATCCCGCTCTTCCAGCGATTAAAATTGAGGTTCTTGGGCCGCCCCCGACCTCTGGAACCCGTGACGCGTTTGCGGAACTGGCTCTGGGTGGCGGTGCAAAAGCTATCCCGGACCTGAAGACCCTGCGTGGCCTGGATGCCTCCAGCGTAGATGAGATCAAGGCAATGATGGCCAAGCTCGGCATGCCTGCTGGCGTTTATAATGCGCTGGCAGAAAAGAAGGGCAAGGCCCCCAAGGGCAAGGATGTTTTCAAGACCATCGCCTATGCGGTGCGCGAAGATGGCGCTTACATCGAAGCGGGTGAAAACGATAACCTGATTGTCCAAAAGCTGGAAGCCAACCCCAGCGCACTCGGTATCTTCGGTTTCAGCTTCCTGGAAGAGAATGGGGATAAGGTACAGGGCTCAGAGGTGCAAGGTGTAGTCCCGAGTTTTGATTCGATATCCACTGGTGAATATCCTGTGTCGCGCCCGCTATATTTCTACATCAAGGGTGCCCACGTTGGCAAAATTCCCGGTATCCAGGAATACGCAATGGCATTCACTTCCGAAAAAGCAATGGGTGAAGATGGCTACCTTACCGAGAAGGGCCTGATCCCCCTGAGTGAGGACGAGCTCAAAAAGGTCCAGCAAGACGTGCAGAACCTTACTCGCCTGGAAATGTAAGGCAACAGGCCCAGGTTGCCTGGGCCAGCGAACGAACTGGTGTGTCACTACGCGGTGGCTCACCGGTTTTATTGTTTGAAAAAGATATCAACTGCTAAAGCGGTTGTAACAAGGTGGTAGATTTACCTATGCAGACAACGACGGTCTTCCTGATCCTGGTCGCCCTGTGTCTCTTTAGCTTTTTTGTGGGACGCCAGCGCTCGCACCTCGTGGCCATGCGCGCGGGTGGCATGACGTCACTGCATTCCCTGCCCAAACACTACGGGTACATGGCGGCAGCATGGGCGGCATTGCCCGCCCTGTTGGTGCTACTTTTGTGGGTCAGCTTTGAGGCCGATGTGGTCTACGAATTGGTAGTGGCTGAACTTCCAGACAGTGTACTGCAACTGCATCCCAGTCAGTTAGGCCTCTACTACAACCAGGTGCAGAGCTTCGCTGGCGGCGCTATCGGTCCTGATGAGCTTGATGGCGCGCAGCTTGAGGCTGCGGCTCACTATAACGAGCTGATGCTGTCCTTTGGCTATATCAAGGCCACTCTGGTTTTTATGGTGGCGATAATTGGGGCTGCTCTTGCCATATCGCGAGTGACTCCCGTTTTGCGTGCGCGCAATCACGTCGAGAACATCATAAAGTGGATTTTGTTCAGCTGCTCGTTTATTGCTGTGGTAACCACTCTGGGCATCGTGTTGTCGGTATTGTTCGAGGCGATTCGTTTCTTCAAGGTTATACCCCTGGCGGACTTTCTGTTCGGTCTCGAGTGGAGTCCACAGATGGCAATCCGGGCCGACCAGGTCGCCGCTTCTGGCTCCTTCGGCTTCGTTCCGCTGCTGGTGGGTACACTGTTGATTTCCAGTGTGGCGATGCTGATTGCAGTGCCCATCGGCCTGATGTCGGCAATCTACCTGTCGGAGTATGCATCCCGGCGATTTCGCGCGATCAGCAAACCCATTCTTGAAATCCTGGCCGGTGTGCCGACGGTAGTGTATGGCTTCTTTGCAGCCCTGACTGTGGCGCCGTTTATTCGTGAGCTGGGGGAGTCACTGGGTTTGGCTGTGGCTTCCGAGAGCGCCCTGGCCGCAGGCATCGTAATGGGCATCATGATCATCCCCTTCGTCATGTCATTATCGGACGACATTATTAGCGCAGTACCGGATAGTCTGCGCGAAGCCTCCCTGGGTATGGGCGCGACCATGAACGAGACCATACGCAAGGTCGTTATGCCGGCGGCGTTGCCCGGTATTGTAGGCGGCATCTTGCTGGCAGCTTCCCGCGCGATTGGCGAGACCATGATTGTGGTCATGGCAGCTGGTTTGTCAGCCAAGCTCACGGCCAATCCGCTGGAGGCGGTCACTACGATTACCGTACAGATTGTTACCTTGCTGGTCGGGGACCAGGAGTTTGATAGCCCCAAAACATTGGCGGCGTTCGCCCTTGGCCTGGTGCTGTTCTTTGTAACCCTGGTGTTAAACGTTGTCGCATTGTATGTGGTAAGAAAGTATCGAGAACAATATGAGTGAACCGGCTATGCAAGCAAGCACGAATACCGAGGCCATCAGGGTATCGCTGAAGAAGCGATACGCCAGGGAACGGCGGTTTCAGTGGTATGGACGGCTCGCGGTACTGTCGGGGTTTGTCTTTCTGTTTATCTTAATGGCCGACATAGTTACAAAGGGCAGCCCCGCGTTTACGCAACAGTTCATTGAAGTTGATATTGTTTTTGATGCAGAGCGCCTGGACCTGCCTGAAAACCCCAGCGCTGAGGATATCTATGCCGCAGATTATGCTGCTGTGATAAAGGCCAGTCTGCGTCAAATGTTCCCGGAGGCATCAGGGCGCGCCGAGAAAAAGCAACTGTACCGGCTGATCAGCATTGGAGCTGAATATGAACTGCGTGACCAAGTGCTGGAGAATCCAGGGCTTATCGGCAGTGCCCGCGAAATCTGGCTACAGGCTCATTCCGAGGCTGGCAGTTATTTGAAAGGGCAGGTGACTCGCGACCTTGCTGAATCTGATCGACGCGTAAAAGATCGACAGATGGTGTGGCTCGATAAACTGCGGGAGGAGGGTAAAACAGAATCGCGTTTTAATACTACGTTTTTTACCGCGGGTGATTCACGTGAACCTGAGTTGGCGGGTATTCGCGCCGCATTGCATGGCTCATTCTTCACACTGCTGGTTACCTTTTTCCTGGCATTCCCGGTGGGTGTGGGCGCGGCAGTCTATCTCGAGGAGTTCGCACCGCGTAACCGTTTAACAGACCTGATTGAGATCAATATCAATAACCTGGCAGCTGTGCCGTCAATCGTGTTCGGTCTTTTGGGACTTGCAGTGTTTATCAACTTCTTTGAATTGCCAAGGTCAGCACCGCTGGTGGGCGGGATAGTCCTGTCATTAATGACCCTGCCTACTATTATTATTACGTCCAGGGCTGCAATCCAATCGGTTTCCCCCTCAATCAGGGAGGCGGCCATGGGTGTGGGCGCATCCAAGTTACAGACTGTTTTTCATCACGTGTTGCCGGTAGCAATGCCGGGAATTCTCACCGGGTCGATTATTGGTATGGCGCAGGCCCTGGGTGAGTCGGCACCGCTGCTGATGATAGGAATGGTGGCCTTTATAATGGATGTGCCAGGTGGTGTGACTGACCCTTCAACAGTCCTGCCGGTACAGATATTCCTGTGGGCGGACAGTCCGGAGCGAGGTTTTACTGAAAAAACCTCTGCCGCGATTATGGTTTTGATGGGCTTTCTTATCATCATGAATGCCTTTGCGGTGTTTCTTCGCAAACGATTTGAACTGAAGTAGTCTAACAGACACTAAGCATGCAAGGATCCTGGAAAATGAGCGTTATGACAGCGACTAAAAATGAACTAGGCGTGTCCGGTCACGACAAGGCCGAGGCGGGCGTTGAGCGCCCATTGAATATCCAGGACCACGCTGACGTTAAAGATTACAAGACCACCGGCTTTCCCTTTGTCGAGAATGCGAAGATGTCTGCTCGCAATGTAAATGTCTACTATGCGGAAAAGCAGGCCATTCTGGATGTCTCCCTGGATATCGGTCGCAACGAGGTGATCGCCATGATTGGTCCCTCCGGTTGCGGTAAATCCACCTTTCTGCGCACGCTTAATCGCATGAACGATATTATTCCGATTTGCAATGTGCAGGGCGATATAACGCTGGATGACGAGAATATCTACGGCAGCGACCAGGATACCGTGCTGTTGCGTGCCCGTGTCGGAATGGTATTCCAGAAACCCAACCCTTTCCCAAAATCTATCTACGAAAATGTTGCCTACGGGCCCCGCATACATGGCCTGGCCAGCAACAAGGCGGAGATGGATGAAATCGTCGAAACCAGCCTGCGGCGGGCCAGTATTTTCGATGAGGTTAAGGATCAACTGGACAAGCCTGGCACTGGCTTGTCCGGTGGCCAGCAGCAGCGCTTGTGTATAGCCCGGGCGATTGCTGTCAGTCCTGAGGTGATATTGATGGACGAACCCTGTTCTGCGCTTGACCCGATTGCCACCGCGCGAATCGAGGAGTTGATTGATGAGCTCAAGGAAAACTATACGATCGCCATTGTTACCCATTCAATGCAGCAGGCTGCGAGGGTTTCCCAGCGCACCGCGTATTTCCACCTGGGTAAATTGATAGAGGTGGGGGACACCAAGCAGATTTTCACGATGCCCCAGCACCAGTTGACCGAGAATTATATTACCGGCCGCTTTGGCTAGTTATTGGAGTGGCATAATGGAAGAAGAAAACCTCAATATCGACCATCATATCTCGCAGAATTATAATCGCGAACTGGAGAGCTTGCGCGCCAAGGTGCTGTCAATGGGCGGTATCGTCGAACGCCAGTGCAGGAACGCGGTAGAGGCGCTGGTGCAGGGAGACGCGGAGCTGGCCCAGCAGGTTGCCACCTCTGATCATGAGGTTAATACGCTGGAAGTTGAGATAAATGCTGAATGTGTTGAGATACTGGCGAGGCGTCAGCCCGCCGCAAGCGACCTGCGTATGGTTATAGCTGTTATCCGGCTGATCTCCGACCTTGAACGGATCGGTGATGAGGCCGAAAAAATAGGCCGGCTCGCCCGACAGCTATCGGCAAGTCACAGCAAGCAGTCATTTTATACCGAACCCAATCACCTGGGCAGCAGTGTTGTCACAATGCTGCAGGGCGCGCTCGATGCCTTCGCGCGGCTGGATGTAAAAGCCGCTGTCAGTGTGGCTGCGCAAGACCAGGATATTGACCGGGAATTTGAGTCACTGACGCGCCTTCTCCTGACCCACATCATGGAGGACCCCCAGCGGGTTAAAGAGATGCTGAAGGTGAACTGGTGCGCCAGGGCGCTGGAGCGGATTGGTGACCATGCGGTGAATATTTGTGAAGAAGTGATTTTCCTGGTCAAGGGCAGCGACGTGCGACACCTTAGCCTGGAAGAAATACAGCGCCGCTACGCCTGATTGCGGACGGCAGAGTGCGTTCTGGTCCGCTAGCTGCCTTTGGACTGCTGTTCTTTCTCCGCCTCCTTTACTTTACTGGCAATTAGCTTGGTCACCCAGTTGGACAGCGACCTGCCGTCTGCTTCGGCCAGCTTTTTCGCCTTTTTCTTCAGATCCGGCTCAATGCGGATATTGAGTAGTTTTGTTTTAGACATACTGGCCAATGGATACGCAGTTAGGGAAAATGTGAGTTTATCACATGTAAATACATTGTAGCGCCTCGGGCCCGCGTGTATAGTTTGTATATACAAAGGATATATAAACAATTTTCAGGCGAATTACATGAATTTGAGAGCAGCTCAGAAAGCACTGCGCAGCAGGGGCCCGGAAATTACCGCTCCCGCACTGGCTTTGGAGGCCGTGGTGATGGTAAGCATTAGCATAGTGCTGGTGGGACTGTTTGCCTGATTCCTGTGGTGGAGGCCTCTCCACCTGCATGCGGATAACCCCCGTTACAATTTGATCGGCCTGTTCTGGCCAGTTACAACAAGCGTAAATCTTGCCCGTAATTGACACAAAACTGTCATGTCGCGTAATAAAACTGTCATCTTTCCCCGCTAGTATTTGATCGCAACGTACATTCATCGATGTGCATAGCGAACATTTACTTAGGGGAAAAAACATGAAGAAAGTGATGTCTGTTGCAGTAGCCAGTGTGTTGTTTGGCGCTGCCAGTGCAAACGCCAGTGTGCCGGAAGCGGAGTGGGAGCAGTTCAAGGCGCAGTTTGCCGCCATGAGCGAACGGGTGAACGCCCTGGAAGTAGAAAACCAGGAACTGCGCGAAGTCGCAGGCGTCCAGGCCGGCGTCCAGGTCGTCACAGTCGAGGACCTGAATGCCACCAATGCTGAAGTCGCTTCACTGAAGAAGCAGAACAAGGCTTCGTCCTGGGCGGAGAACCTCAAATGGACCGGTGACTTCCGCTATCGCTATGAATCCATCGAGGAGGACAACAAGGATGACCGCAACCGCAACCGTATTCGCGCTCGCGCCGCGCTTGCCGCCAAACCCACCGATACTACTGAGGTAGGCCTGGGTATTGCCACTGGCGGCGACGACCCGGTATCCACCAACCAGACCCTGGGCGGCGGCGGCTCTACCAAAGACGTGCGCCTTGACCTGGCATACTTGAAGTGGACAGGGTTGGAAGACACCTATGTCACTGCGGGTAAAATCAAAAACCCCTTCTATAGAGTGCAAAAATCTGCGTTGATCTGGGACGGCGATTTCAGGCCTGAGGGTATTGCGCTGGGTTGGAGCAACGATACGTTTTTCGCCAACGCTGAATACAATTTCATTGAAAGCGACAGCAAGAATAATGACGATGGCATCTGGGGTGCGCAGCTGGGGGCCAAATTCACACTCTTTGGTAACGTTAAACTAACCACTGCTGCCAAGTACCTTGATATCCCCACCCAGGGACGCGAAGCGATCTACGATGACGACTTCTTCGGTAACTCTTCGGTCATGGAAGATGGCGTTGAGGTGTATGCCGTTGACTACAAGCTCTTCAACGGTAGCCTTGATGTCAGTTTCAACCTGTTTGACATGCCTCTGAGTATCTACGGTGACTACGTCTACAACAATGATGCAGACGATCTGGAGACTGGCTACCTGGCGGGTATCAAGTTGGGTAAAGCAAAGAGCAAGGGTAGTTGGCAGCTGCAGTACCAGTACCAGGATCTGGAAGCTGACGCGACACTTGGTTTAGTCACCGACTCTGATTTCGCCGGAGGTGGCACTGACGGTAAGGGACACAAGTTCGCCGCCAAGTACGCTATCGCCAAGAAGTGGTACGTCGGAGCGACGTATTTCGATACCACCAGGGGCGTCGATCTGGGTAGTGACGCAGACTACAAGCGCCTGATGATCGATACTGGCTTCAAGTACTAGCACGCTTTTCAAGGCGTAGTGAGGTGGCTCTCCCGCGGGGCTAGCCACGTCTGATCACTACTTTGCCGCGATATTTGCATCGGAGTGGAGCTTCGGTACAATATCGCGGCTTTTTTATGAATTTGAGAAGCTGCTGCGTCCCCTTCGTCTAGTGGTCCAGGACACTGCCCTTTCACGGCGGTAACAGGGGTTCGAACCCCCTAGGGGACGCCATTTTTGTTAAAGCCCGGAACTGCTCCGGGCTTTTTTGCTTTCATAGCCGGGGCGGTAGCCCATAGATGAGTGGTGTTTCTTCGTGAGTCGATACTGGAGTGAGTTGGTTAATGCCCTGACACCCTATGTGCCGGGAGAACAGCCGCGTACCCAAAACCTGGTGAAGCTCAATACCAATGAGAGCCCCTATCCACCATCGCCGCGTGTGGTAGAGGCGATCAGCGCTGTGACGGGAGATATGCTGCGTTTGTATCCCGATCCGCAGTCGCTGGCACTGAAGCAGGCCTATGCCAGGCGCAATGGTCTGGACGAAGCGCAGGTGTTTCTCGGCAATGGCTCCGATGAGGTACTGGCCCTCACGTTTATGGCATTGCTCAAACACAGCGAGCCCTTGTACTTTCCTGATATTACCTACAGCTTTTATCCCGTCTGGAGCGAGTTGAGTGGGGTATCACGTGTGACTATTCCAGTGGCTGAAGACTTCTCCATCGATCCATTGAGCTATCCCAAAAAGAACGGCGGTATCATTATTCCCAATCCCAATGCGCCTACGGGCATGTTGATGGGGCTCAATGACATCCGGACCCTGTTACGCAGGAGCTCATCATCGGTGGTGGTTGTCGACGAGGCTTATATTGACTTCGGCGGCGAGTCAGCCACGCAGTTGATCAATGAGTTTGACAACCTGCTGGTGGTCCAGACCCTGTCCAAATCCAGGGCGCTGGCCGGAATGCGAGTGGGTGTGGCTATGGGCAGTGCAGAGTTGATCGAAGCTTTAGAGCGGGTCAAAAATTCCTTCAACTCTTACCCCCTTGATGTCGCGGCGCAGCACGCTGCATTGGCTTCCCTGGAAGATGAAGACTATTTCCTGCAGAGTTGCGGCAAAGTGGTCGCCACTCGGGAAAGGCTGTGTGCCAGCATGGAGGGCTTTGGCTTTGAGGTGCTTCCCTCCAGTGCCAACTTTGTTTTTGCCACCCACCCCCGGCATGAGGCCAGGGAGCTGTTTATGGCTTTACGCCAACGGGGCATCATCGTACGTTATTTTGACAAGCCCCGTATCGATAACTTCCTGCGCATCAGTATCGGCACAGATCAGGACTGTGACGCCTTATTGCTTGCGCTGGAAGAGCTGGTTAACCACAAGCCCGGCTAGAGCTTCCTCAGGACCACGCTGCCAATGCTGTAACCAGCACCAAAGGAGCACAGTACACCCATATCGCCGCTGCTGAAGTCTTCGCGGTGCTTGTGAAAAGCGATAACCGATCCCGCAGAGCTGGTGTTGGCGTACTCATCAAGGATGGTAGGTGCTTCTTCAGCAGTCGCCTCCCTGCCAAGTACCCGCTTGGAGATTAACTGGTTCATGCTCAGGTTGGCCTGATGTAGCCATAATCGCTTGAGCTGTTCGGGTTGGATATCAAGAGAGTCCAGCTGCCTGGACATCTGCGTGGCTACAGCAGGGCATACCTCCTTGAATACCTTGCGGCCTTCCTGAATAAATAATTTGTCCGACTGGCCGATGCCTGCTTCATCGCCACGGTTCAGGAAGCCAAAATTATTGCGAATATTGTTGGAGTAGATGGTTTGCAGTTTGCTGTCGACAATGAGGAATTGCTCCCCGCTGGTCGCGGTGCTTGCACTTTCGACAATAACGGCGGTACACACGTCACCAAAAATAAAATGTGAATCCCTGTCGCGAAAGTTCAGGTGGCCACTGCAAATCTCCGGATTAACCATCAATACACAGCGAGCGCTGCCGCTTGCGACGGCGTCGCGGGCCTGCTGGATGCCAAACGTGGCGGAGGAACAGGCCACATTCATGTCAAACCCGAATCCCTTGATGCCCAGCGCATCCTGCACTTCCACCGCCATGGCCGGATAGGGGCGCTGCATGTTGGAGGCCGCGACGATCACTGCGTCAATATCTGCTGCGTTTTTCCCTGCCTGCCGCATGGCTTCAGTGGCGGCCGCTACGGCCATTTCGCATTGAATGGATTGCGCTTCGTTAGGTCGTTCCGGCAAGTTCGGCACCAGCCGTTGCGGGTCGATGACGCCTTCCTTGTCCATTACATAACGGGATTTTATACCTGACGCCTTTTCTATAAATTCGACGGAGGAGGGCTGTAAGGCAAGCTGCTCTCCAGCAGCGATCTGCTCTGCGAACTCAGCGTTATGCGCTTCAACATAGGCGTTAAACGAAGCCACCAGCTCTTCGTTGCTGATAGATTGCTCCGGCGTGTACAGACCGGTTCCGCTGATGACAATGTCGGGCATGGTGGCAGTTTCCAATTCTTATCAATCCAGGCGCTGGCGCCGAGTAAAAAAGGCCGCTACGGGCGGCCTTTGCTGAAAATCCAGTTGCGAGTCTAGCGCTTGTCCAGTGCGACGAAGTCGCGCTCGGGGTAGCCGGTGTACAACTGCCTGGGGCGGCCGATGCGGTAACTGCCACTGATCATCTCATTCCAGTGCGCTATCCAGCCGACGGTGCGACCCACGGCGAAAATGACCGTAAACATGCTGGTGGGAATACCGATTGCCTTGAGGATGATGCCGGAGTAGAAGTCCACGTTGGGATAGAGCTTCTTCTCGATGAAATAATCATCGCTGAGTGCAATTTCCTCCAGACGCTTGGCAATGGCCAGTAGTGGGTCATTTTCGATGCCCAACTCGGCCAGTACTTCGTCCGCTGCTTCCTTCATCACCTTGGCGCGGGGGTCAAAGTTTTTATAGACGCGGTGACCGAAACCCATAAGACGGAAGGGGTCATTCTTGTCCTTGGCGCGAGCCACGAAATCATCGATATTGGAGACATCGCCGATTTCTTCCAACATCTCCAGAACCGCTTCGTTGGCGCCACCATGGGAGGGCCCCCACAGGGCTGCGATGCCGGCGGCGATGCAGGCAAAGGGGTTGGCACCTGATGATCCTGCCAGGCGCACGGTAGACGTAGATGCGTTCTGTTCATGATCGGCGTGCAACAGGAAGATGCGGTCCATGGCTTTGGCCAGCACCGGGCTGATGTTGCTGGGCTCACAGGGATTGCCAAACATCATGTGCAGGAAGTTTTCCGCATAGTCCAGGTCATTGTCCGGATACATGAAGGGCTGTCCGGTGGCAAACTTGTAACTCATGGCCGCGAGGGTGGGCATTTTCGCGATGAGCCGGAAGGCCGCGATCTGCCGGTGATGCTCGTCGGATATTTCCAGTGAGTCATGGTAAAAGGCGGAGAGGGCGCCTACCACGCCACACATGATCGCCATGGGGTGGGCGTCACGCCTGAAGCCGTTATAGAAGGTGCGAATTTGCTCGTTGACCATAGTGTGCCGGTGCACAGTGCCCACGAATTTTTCCTTCTCCTGGGCATTGGGGAGTTCGCCATAGAGGAGCAGGTAGCATGTTTCCAGGTAGTCCGATTTTTCGGCCAGTTGACCGATGGGGTAGCCCCGGTGCAGGAGTATGCCCTTGCCGCCGTCAATAAAGGTGATCTGTGATTCACAGGCGGCGGTAGAGACAAAGCCCGGGTCATAGGTGAACATGCCCTCACTGGTTAAGCCCCCTACGTCCACGACATCCGGGCCAAGAGTGCCGGAATAAATCGGCAGTTCAATGGCTTGGTCTTTGCCATCGATCTTAAGAGTGGCTTTTTTGTCGCTCATAGGAGGTCCTAAGGTGTAATTCTATCGGCCATCCACTATAAAGTTTCGTAGATTTTTGTCAATTGACCTGGCGCGATAGTGCGCGCATATACGGGTATATGCGCGGATATCCGCAGATCGCGATCATGGCAGGCCGGCGCATTTCCAAATAGAACTACATTCGCAGCAACAAGTTTGTAATTGGCGGCGTAAGTGCCTATAATTTCTGCCGTTTTGGTAAGTGCGCCATGCCTTAAGGCAGCGCTTGCCTGGCACCGCGTAAAACCGATTAATCGCCCCTTGGGCGGCAAAACGATGGTACCCAATTGTGAAAGACAAGCGTCCTGTAAACCTGGACATCGGCTCCATGCGGCTCCCGATAACCGCCTGGGTGTCCATAACCCATCGCGCCTCTGGCGTCTTTATTTTTGCCGGCATGGCAGTGCTCCTGTGGGCACTTGACGCCAGTCTCGCAAGCCCGGAAAGCTTTGCATCGCTGCAGGAATGCCTGGCGAGCCCGCTGGCCAAATTCGTACTGTGGGCAGTGGTTGCCGGTTTGATTTACCACTCCGTGGCGGGCGTGAAGCACCTGGTGGCAGATTTCGGTATAGGTGAAACGATGGAGGGCGGTATATTGGGCGCCCGCATTGTCATCGCACTGGCGGTGATACTCATTCTGATGGCAGGAGTCTGGATATGGTAACTGCAGTAACCAGCATGGGCCGCTCCGGCCTCTACGATTGGCTGATGCAGCGGGTAAGTGCTGTGATCCTCCTTGCGTATTTTCTATACGTCGCTTTTGTTGTGGTCTCCGGCGTCGACTATGTCGCCTGGAGCGAGCTTTACAGCCGGACCTGGATGCGGGTATTCAGCCTGTTAGCCTTGCTG
>RCNC010002159.1_pt1 | contig 13823 bp, 12 predicted proteins | sample 2041301 | NCBI WGS metagenome assembly RCNC01 (sample SAMN09708231, study PRJNA481090) | Marine sediment metagenome, whole genome shotgun sequencing project. | biome: marine sediment; feature: ocean; material: sediment; isolation source: Sewage treatment plant 13A marine sediment (STP13A) ... | reverse complement strand
CACTTGTTTATCACTGTTTTGGCCTATCATCTTGTTCACGCGATTCGGTTTAGATTGCAACAAAAGGGCATCCACAGCAGCTGGTCAAGATTACGAAAAATTTTGTCCAACCAGAGCAGGGTAACGGTATCTATGCAATGTAAAAATGGAAGCACAGTTCACGTAAGGAAAAGTACCCGTCCTGAGTCAAGTCAACAGGAAATATTTTCAGCCCTGGGAGTTAAAAATCATCCTGGACATGCAGTAAAGACGACGATATGAAACAAAACAAAAGAAGTAGTGCCATAACTCACCCGATAAGTCGCGCAACTACATGGAATTACAGGAATATTTAACTCGCCCACACAAAGTTGGGTTAGGTGTGGGGCTGCCTTCATTGGATCTTTGGCTATCCGCCATTTCCCTTGCTGTAATAGCATATATTCTGGCTTTTGGAGATATTCTGGTTCTGGAAACCATGATCGAGGACTGCAATGCAACCAGAAAAGATGAGAAAATCGTTTTTGAGGTTAAAAGAAATCACCTGATCACTGCAGGTAGAAATATCTTCCAGGGTTTGGCAGTATCGTTTCTTGCACTATGTGGTCCCCAGTGGACTGGGGGGCAGGCACTGGTCGTCAATCGGTATAAACATTCAACGCCAGCACAGCAACCCTCATACTGGGGTGGAGCTGTATCTCTTTTCTGGGGAATTAGCCTTGCAATGATTTTTCATCCTCTGGTTCAACTCATCCTACCTGGTAAACTGATCGGTTTTTGACTGACCTTGTTGATCCAAGGTTATCTTTGTGTTTATCTAGCTTATTCAATCTGCACTACCAATGTCCAACGAGGTATTGCAGGGGTAATGGGAGCGGCCTTAGTCTCTGCAAATTATGTAAAACTCTGGGATAGTGCATTCTGGTCCGGCCCTACGATAGCGTTGATCATCGGCACCATCTTGTACTTTCTTCTAGAGTATGATGATTCTCGAGTTGAGGCATAATCGTTAAAGCAAGAGTGTGTTATCTTTATAATGGTAACCTATTCATAAACAGACCATTTGAACTTATGATTTGTAATATTGCTTAGTTCTTATTATTTGATGTAAAATGCGATAAAATATAGGTGCTTCTTTGGCTTGGGATAATGTGGACATCAGCTGGTTAATAAAAGCATTGTCTCAGGCGAAGATCTTGTAGATTCAATGGAGAGACATTCCGCTATTTGCACTATCAGACTAAGAAATGAAAGAGGTCGATCGTGATATCAAGTAGATAAATCTCGTGTTTATTTGTTGCGGAAAATTTGACTTTTACAAGTTATGGTCACACATGTCATCATAAGTATATTTTAGAACCATAACAAACTCTTATGAATATGTCTGACGATGTCCATTGGTACAAATCACCCCCTCTCTGGATTAATTACAAGTTTATAAACGTTCCATGACATGAGCAGAGCTGGAGCCTGAAAACGACGGTTGAGCGACTGCTATTCGGAGGTTGGTTAACGCCCGGGGAAGCTTCGTCGTGGAACTGCCCCTCAGTTCGGATCGAATTATCATTCTATGAGTCTGCTACTATTCAATTCTGAACCAATCCATCCAGGAAAAGAGATGTGTTGGCAAGCTTAATCATTTAAGCAGAGCTGCAAATTTAGATATTTCCTGTGAACCTTTTCAATTGAAATGTTTTGATTTTAGCTGTTAGGTAAGGTAAAAATCTCGGAGCAAAATATGTCAGATTGAGTATCGATTTCTATAAATTAGCCTCTATAGCTTTAGGTGGTATCTTTTTCTCGCTCAACCTTCCCACTGGTTTCATTTGTAGAGATGTTGTAGAATAACATCGAATTAATAAGTCTTTTATAGTGCGATTTAATCTTAATTAGCCACCTGATATTAAGTATATGGACCATCATACTCTCATTATCTGTTTGGTTGCGGTAACTATACTGACAATTACCCCTGGGATCGACACTATGCTGACTATCCGCACCAGTGCACGCGGTGGCTGGAACGTTGGTGCGATAAGCAGTTTAGGGATCTGTTCCGGACTTTTTGTTCATGCTCTGGTCTCGGCTTTTGGAATATCATTAATTCTGATGCAGAGTGCCTGGGCTTTTAGTGCATTAAAAATGGCAGGGGCAGGCTACCTTATCTGGCTTGGTTAAAATAGCTGGCGAAGATTGATCTTTAAAAAAGAAGGTAAGGTATTTGGCGAAATAGAAGCTTCAAAGGTGGAATTTAATGCTGTTCGATCTTTTAGGGAAGGGTTTCTCTCGAATGTTCTTAACCCGTAGACGGTGATTTTCTATATGGCTTTTTTGCCATAATTTATTGATCCAGATAGAGATCCTTTTTTCCAGTCAATGGTTGTTGCAGGGATACACTTTACTATTGCAATGATATGGCAATGTTTGCTTGCTTCGATGGTTGATCGGGCAAAAGTCTTGTTACAAAGACCGAAATTTGGAAAGATCTTTGATGGTTTAACCGGATCTGTAATGCTGTAAATTGGCTCTCGACTGGTACTTGACGATTAGCTTCAGCTTATTAATTTTTGCTTCCTAAGCCCCAAATTATAATTTCTTATGACGATACAAGGATTTCAAACCTAAAATACATCCATTGGTAAACATCGGTTTGGGAGCACTAGGTATTGATTTACCTTCTTCCAGAATTCAAACTAAACAAAGACGAGACTCAACTCATGGAACCAAAAGAAATCAAAACCATAGAGAGTGCCAAGCAGATTGTTGAAGAGCGTGGCCTATCTCACGTCAAAGTCGGCCTATTTGATATTGACGGAGTTATGCGAGGCAAATATATGAGTCGAGAAAAATTTTTTGCTTCGCTTGATAAGGGCTTCGCTTTTTGCGATGTAATATTAGGCTGGGATATGAAAGACCAGTTGTATGACAATGTTACATATACTGGCTGGCACACAGGCTATCCTGATGCCCCGGCAAGAATCCTTCCTCACACCTGCCGAGAAATACCTTTTGAAGATGGAATGCTACTATTCATAGCAGAGCTTGCTGACCAGGCCGAAGCAGTCTGCCCTCGTGCGGCATTACGCCGGGTTGTAAATAGAGCTATTGACCTGGGATTTGTTCCTTTTGCCGCATTTGAATATGAATTTTTCCTGTTCGAAGAAACACCAGACAGCGTCAGAGAGAAAAATTTTAGGAATCTTAAACCAATAACCCCTGGCTGGTTTGGCTATTCGATAATTCGAAATTCAACCCATGCAGAACTTCATCGGGAGATGATGGAGCTGGCAGAGCAGATGGATTTTCCTATAGAAGGTATTCACACTGAAACAGGGCCAGGGGTTGTCGAAGCGGCAATAGCTGTTGATGATGCTGTCAGTGCTGCAGACAAGGGAGCATTGTTTAAAACGTTTATCAAGGTACTGGCCCAGCGTCGCGGATTGATGGCAACTTTTATGGCCAAGTGGTCGAATGATTACCCTGGCCAAAGTGGCCATATCCATGTTTCCTTGCGCCATAAAAATAGCTCGGATTCAGCATTCTACGATGTATCAAAACAACATAATATCAGTGATATTCAACGTCAGTTTATTGCTGGTCAGCAGAAACTAATGCCCCAACTGCTCTGTATGATGGCACCAACTATCAACAGCTATACTCGCTTGATTCCAGGATTTTGGGCACCTACTGATGCGACATGGGGTGTAGATAATCGCACCACTGCCCTGCGTGTGATACCTGGCAGTGATAATTCACAGCGTATTGAGCATCGTTTAGGGTCGGCCGATGCTAATCCTTACCTTGCATTGGCCGCTGCACTTGGCGCCGGTCTCTATGGTATTGAAAATGGGTGGGAGCCAGAACCACCGGTTACCGGTAATGCATATGATCAAAAACATCCCGTATTTTTAGCGCTGCCGAGAACTTTGTGGGAATCCGCTCAGGCATTCAAAACTTCTGATGCCGCACGTTCGTTGTTCGGAGATGCTTTTGTTGATCATTTTAGCGCAACGCGAGAATGGGAAGAACGTGAATTTCGGAAACATATTACGGACTGGGAGATGGAGCGTTATTTTGAGATTATTTAATGCATTCAAAATTCCCCTTTTTGCATAAACAGAGTGATAAAAGATGAACACTATTTTCTCAACTATCAGTCCTATAGATGGATCTACCTATGTAGAAAAAACGTATGCAGACAGAAATACGATTCAATTAATCCTGGATAATGCCAAAACAACTCAAAAGGCATGGAGAAATGTTCCGTTATACGAACGTAAAGCTTTATGTTCAAAAGCTATAAATGCTTTTATCGATAAAAAAGATGATATTGCTCTGGAGATATGTTGGCAGATGGGCCGCCCGGTCCGTTTTGCTTCAGGGGAAATCGATGGTATGGAAGAACGTGCCCGTACCATGATTACTTTAGCGGACCAGGGGTTAGCTCCAATAAGATTGGGGGGAAAAAAGGGTTTTAATCGATGGATTCAGCGAGAACCCGTCGGTGTTGTCTTTGTGATTGCGCCTTGGAATTATCCCTATTTAACCGCCATCAATACAGTTCTGCCAGCTATTCTTGCTGGAAATACGGTCATCCTGAAACACTCTACACAAACCCCGTTATGTGCTGAAAGATTACACGACGCTTTCCTGGCAGGAGGGCTGCCCGATGGCGTTTTTCAATACCTGCATCTGACACATGACGACACTGAATCGGTCATAAAAGACAAAGGCATCAATTATGTTGCTTTTACTGGATCGGTACCTGGAGGCAAGATGGTCGAAAAAGCCGCCGCCGGCCGATTTATCGGCATCGGCCTGGAACTTGGCGGTAAAGACCCTGCTTATGTGCGCAATGATGCCGATCTTGCACAGGCAGTGGATACTGCAATGGATGGTGTGTTCTTTAATTCTGGACAATCCTGTTGTGGGATTGAGCGCCTGTATGTGCACGAAGCAGTTCATGATGAATTTGTAAAACGAGCAGTGAGTTGGACAAATAATCTTACATTGGGACGACCGGATTCCCATGAAACGACATTAGGTCCTCTGGTACGTGCGAGTGCTGCTGATTTCGTCCGTGAACAGACGCGGGAAGCAATTGACCAGGGAGCTCAAGCACATATTTCAGCTGAATCTTTCCCGTTGGATAAAGCAGGCAGTCCCTATCTTGCGCCGCAGATACTTACCGAAGTAAATCACTCCATGCGGATAATGACTGAAGAGAGTTTCGGACCTGTTGTCGGTATTCAGAAAGTTGGATCCGATAAAGAGGCTGTTGATTTAATGAATGATAGTGACTTTGGTCTTACAGCGGCTATTTTCACCAATGATATCGATAAGGGGATCGAGTTGGGCCAGCAAATCGACACCGGCACCTTTTTTATCAATCGTTGCGATTATCTAGATCCTGAACTGGCTTGGACCGGCACTAAAAATTCCGGATATGGCTGCTCGCTGTCGGTCGTAGGGTATGAATCTCTGACTCGACCAAAATCATTTCATATTAAAACCAAAATGTAAGTGTAGAGTCCCCAACACTCTAATGCTCATAGTTTCACTAAATTTTATGATTCTTGACACTTTAATTCAATTTAAGGGGATATTTCATTGACGTATCATGCAAACTGGAACTACCCAACAAACATAAAGGTTGGGGCCGGCAGGGTTAAGGAATTGGCTGAGCTTTGTGAAGCCAAAGGTATGCATTCACCATTGCTGATTACCGACCCGGGGATCGCCCTTTTACCGATGCTGCACAAGGTATTGGCTGATGTTAATAATGCGGGCCTGAGATGCGGTTTGTTCTCCGCTATCAAATCTAATCCTACCGGAGAAAATGTTCAGGACGGAGTAGATTACTATACATTGCATAATCATGACGGTGTAATCGCTTTTGGTGGAGGTTCCGCCCTGGATGCCGCAAAAGCTGTTGCCCTGATGGTTGGGCAGAACCGGCCCATATGGGATTTTGAAGATGTGGGTGATAACTGGGCTCGTGTCAACGTTGATGGCATGGCACCTGTCATTGCCGTTCCAACCACAGCGGGGACCGGTTCCGAAGTAGGAAGAGCTTCGGTAATCACTGATCAGACTCATCATCTTAAGAAGATCATCTTTCATCCAAACATGTTACCAACCCAGGTTATATTGGATCCGGAACTCACTGTTGGCCTGCCTCCAATGATTACGGCTGCGACAGGAATGGACGCACTCTCTCATAACCTGGAAGCCCTGTGCTCTCCGGTTTATCATCCGATGGCAGCAGGCATTGCCATGGAGGGTGCCCGTCTTGTACACAAATATCTTCCTCGGGTCGTCGCTGACGGGAATGATATGGAGGCCCGTATTCAAATGCTGGTATGTTCCAGTATGGGAGCAACTGCATTTCAGAAAGGGCTGGGTGGCATGCATGCTCTGGCCCATCCGCTGGGGGCACTCTATGATGCACATCATGGAACTTTAAATGCGGTTCTGATGCCCTATGTATTAAAGGCCAACCGGAGTAAAATTGAAGAATGTATCATTCGTTTAGCCCGATATATTGGCTTACATGATACAAGTTTTGATGGTTTTATGAACTGGGTCTTACAATTGAGAGAGGAACTCGATATTCCTCACACTCTTCTTGAAATCGATATCAGCGATAATAATTCTGAAAATATCGGTAAGCTGGCGGTTAATGACCCATCTGCCGGAGGTAATCCAATCAGGTTCAGCGCAAGTGAATATCAACGCATACTCGAAGATGCTGTCAGCGGAAAACTCTAGATAATATGAAAGTTGCGATCCTACAGTGTGATGATGTCCTGGAGAAATTTCAACCGCAATTTGGCCATTACAATAAAATGATTCAACACATGTTTGATACCATTGATGAACCATTTGAGTTTGAAACCTTCGAGTGCCGCCAAGGACACTATCCTGGTGAGTTAGATTCCTATGATTTTTACATCACAACCGGTAGCAAAGCTTCGGTGTATGAAGAAAAGGCATGGATTCAACGATTTATACAATTTATCCAACTCCTGGACAGTAAAAGAAAAAAACTGATCGGAATTTGTTTCGGCCATCAGGCTATCGCCATGGCCTGTCGTGGAAAGGTGGAGAAATCTGACAAAGGTTGGGGAGTCGGTGTCGCCACAAACCGAGTTGTTGCTGCTCCAACCTGGATGAGTGAGAAAAAATCTGACTTGAATATCATTGTCAGTTTTCAAGACCAAATTTCTCTACTGCCTGAAAGTGCTTTAGTCATTGCCGAGAGTGATTTTTGCCCTTTTTTCGTTGTCCAATGGAACGCTCATTTTCTGAGTATACAAGGACACCCGGAATGGAATACCGCTTATTCAAAAACTCTTATAAATGACAGACGAGCAATCATTCCGCCTGAACAAATTGAATCCGGGCTGAGCTCTCTAGACATTGCCCCTGATAGTGATCTATTTATACGATGGATTCTCGACTTTGTAAGGCATTAACATTCTATATTCAGATATTTTCTCCGCGTTTGCTGAGCAGCAGGTTAATGACGGCAAGCATTGATGTTGAGACAATTAACAGAAATGAAACTGCATTGATAATCGGGGTTGAGCCATCCCGCACCTGGAGATACAGGTTAATTGGCAAGGTTGTCCCAGAACCAACCAGGAACAGGGTGGTGTTAAAATTCTCAAAACTCATTAAAAAGGCAACAGCCCCACTGCCAAAAAGCGCAGGTCTGAGAAACGGCAGAGTGATGTAGCGAATGACCTGCAACCTGGTAGCACCGAGATTAAGGGCAGCTTCCTCGAGAGAATGGTCAAATTTTTTCAGTCGAGCAGATACCACCAACAGGACAAAAGTGGCGATAAATGAGAACTGTCCAAATACCACCAGCCAGAAGCTTGGTCGCAGAAACGGGATATCCACCCCAAAAGAATCCTCGAAAAACATGCCGAGGCTATTTGCCGTCAGCAGCAATGAAATACCAAGGATAACTCCGGGAATTACCAGCGGAGTCAGTGCCAGAAAATAGAGTCCCTGCTTACCCCAAAATTCCTCCTGCTCAAAAAGGAAGGCACCCATGGTACCAACAACAACAGAGAGAATAGACACCCAGAATGCGGTCTGTCCGCTGACCAAGATTGACCTCATATTTGAACTATCGTGGAAGAGACCGATACGTTCCGGGCCGGCAGCTAAAAACCAGTCCAGACTGAACCCCTTCCAGGGCAGAGCGGGGAAATTAGAATCATTAAAGGCGAGAATACATACGATCACCAACGGTGCGAAAAGAAAAATGTAAAAAAATATGATGTATAGTCGGAAGGCGCTTGAGTAACTCCTCTGCTGGGGCAGTGTGCGGATCATGTCAGGACTCTCCCGAGTTTTTGTTTACTCAGTTTCAATCCCGTCCAGATAATCAACGAACTAAGAAGCAATAGGAGAAAACCAAAAGCGGCGCCCTGGTTCCAGTTAAAACTGGCAATGAATTGATTGTAAATCTGCTCAGTAAACCAGAGTGAGTTCTTACCGCCCATAAGTTTTGGGGTGAGATAATTCCCCAAGGCCAGCATAAATACCACTATCGATCCGGAAGTAATACCTGGAGCGGCATAGGGAATAATGATGCGGGTGAAGATAGCAAACGGCGAAGCACCCAGATCATGGGCCGCCTCGATCAGACTATCCTCCATCCCCTCCAGCGATGAGATCAATGGCACAACCATGAAGAGCATAGAGGTGTAAACAAGACCCATAATCATACTGACATCATTGTAGAGCATCTCTATTGGCACTTTGATCAACCCAGTGCTGATTAGCAGGTGATTAATAACCCCGCTCTCTCGCAGCAGAATCATCCAACCATAGACTCGGACCAACTCACTTACCCAGAATGGCATCAACAACAGGATGGTCAGAAATCCAGTTAAACGAGGCGACACCACTTTGGTGATATAAAAAGCCACAGGAAAGGTAACAAGAAAAGTAAGTATGGTGACAATAACGGCATACAATGCTGTACGGACAAAGGTATACCAATAAATTCCTTCGGTAAAGAAGTTACGATAATTGTCAAATGTCCAGACGATTTTGCCCATATCATTTTTACCATGCAATGACATCAGAAGTAATTCAATATGGGGGACAACGATGAGCAGCAGCAGCCAGAGCAACACTGGCGTAAGAAATATAAGAAGTCCGAGGCGAAAGTGGTCCTTCATAATCATACCCTGGGGTAGCAACGACAGCTGTCGACATGGACTCCAGCAGAAATAGTATAACCCTTGTCGATATGGGCAAACTGCTGATTCTGAGGCAGAGCAACAGTGAACTCCTGATCGCTCTGGTTCACGGTTGCAAGGATCTTAGTATTTGATCCATCAAAGAGGATGTTGCGCACGGTCAGTGAAAACCGGTTAGTTTCATCACCATTATCCTGAAGATCGAGAATGATCGATTCCGGCCTGATAAAGAGATCAAGATGGTCATCCTGGTCATCCTGTATTGAGGTTCCAAATAATTCCAGTCCAAAGTCGGTTTTCACCTTCAGCGGTTTTCTTGACGTTACACTGACTGGAATAACATTGGTCTCACCAACAAAACTGGCAACGAAACGACTAGCTGGATTACTGTAGAGGTTTCTGGGGGTGTCGATCTGCTCAAATCTTCCCTCGTTCATCACTGCCACCCGGTCTGACATGACCAGCGCTTCGGATTGATCATGGGTAATGTAAATAAAGGTAGTCCCCACATCGGCCTGAAGTTTTTTCAATTCTATCTTCATCTGCTCGCGCAGCTTGAGGTCGAGCGCTCCGAGCGGTTCATCAAGCAGCAGGAGGGATGGCTCCAGGACCAGCGAACGGGCGATGGCTACCCGCTGCTTTTGACCTCCTGAAAGTTGGGAAACTTCTTTTGCCCCATAACCCGAGAGCTGAACACGCTCCAGAAGAGCGTTAACTCGCCGTGATACCTCAGAGGCTCTAACACCCTGGCGCTTCAGGCCAAAGGCGATGTTCTCATAGATGTTCATCATTGGAAAAAGGGCCAGATTTTGAAAGACCAGATTTACCGGACGGCGATTGGGTGGAACGCGGCCCATGTCTTCACCGCGAATCAGGATCTTCCCCTCTGTTGGTTTCTGAAAACCAGCGATCATCCGTAGTAGAGTAGTTTTGCCGCAGCCGGACGGACCGAGGATCGAGAAGAAACAGCCATCTTCAACCTGGAAGTTTAGGGTATCAACTGCCGTGAACCGACCAAAACTTTTTTTTAGATTCTGAATGTCTAAAACAGGGGTCATCAAATTTACCATGAACCGAGAAGTACCGGAGCAACGCCACCCCTAGAATAGAAGTGGCGTTGAAAGCAGCAATATTTGGAAGAAAACCTTTACTTCGCCGCTTTTACCATATCTAGAATTTTTCCTTCAAGCTGTTCGATATCTGAAGAAACCGGGGGATACCACTTGATATTATCGATATCAGCCGCGGTGAAAGAACGGTTGATATTGTCGCGGACCTCTGCATCAAGATACTTGCCGGCATCCTTTGAAGCCGTCGCATATTTTTCTTGGTTTGAGAAAACTGCTGCATTTTCTGGACGCAGCATGAAGTTAATCCACTTGTAGGCACCATCAATGTTTTTGGCTTTAGCCGGAATGGTAAAAGTGTCAATCCAGCCAAGAGCACCGCTTTTCGGTGCAACAAAGTCAATGTCAGGATTCTCTGCATGGAGTTTCCAGCCACCATTATCCCAGCCCATGGCCACAGAGACCTCACCGCCGCGTACCATCTCCAGCAGTGCATCACCATTGGACCAGTAGTTTTTCACATAAGGCTTGGCGGCTATCATTTCATTTGAGACGCCATCCATCAGTGTTTTGTAGGCTGCAGGATCACCATACTTTGCAAATGGATCATCACCACTGGCGAAAGCCAGAGCAATGAGCGTCGGACGTTTCAAACGATAGCTGATGCGACCAGTATACGCTTTATCGAGGAGAGCTGAATAGTCTTTGGCATTGGGGGCGAGCTTGGTGTTGACAATCAACCCAGATGTACCGTAGCAGAAAGGTACCCCATAAGAGGCATCACCAACCATCGTGTTTTTTTTCACGGCTTCAAGCATTGAGGAGATAATCTGAGCTGAATCGATTTTACCGTAGTCCATTGCCTGGTAGATCTTGAATTCAGCCTGTACAGAGGAAATGCGGTCCTGGCTGGGCTGTGCAAGATCAAATCCAGCACCGCGGGTAGCCCGCAGTTTAGCAATCATCTCCTCGTTGTTTGAGAGCGTCAACTCAACCTTCATGCCCGTTTCTTTCTCGAACTTGTCGACAAGCTGTTGAGGCGCATAGCCCTTCCACGTTAGTATCTTAAGAGGCTCAGCAGCCTGAAGATTTATGGCCAGTCCCATCAATGCCAGTGTTACAAAGGTAAGCAGTTTTTTCATGATAGGTCTCCTTGTGTTTGTTTATATTTACAACCATCTGTGACAGGAACCCCTGTTCCTGTCCAAGGTTATTAAAACCAGGCTCAGGTCTTTAAGACTACCTTAATACATATCTAAATTATGCCTACTGATTATCCGCAAAAAAGCTCATTCCGATTGTCAGAGGTAATAGTAACACAGGTAATTAGAAAGCAAAATATATAAAGGATTTAAAATCTTCCATATCTTCCATGCCCACATGGTAACTACATCATTTTTTTAATAGCAACGTGCCAAAGGATATCTCTAACCTCTGATTTCTGATCAGCAAATGGCTCACCCCTTGTCATGGAGTAGTGGTAACTGCTTTAATAGTTGTACAGTAAGGTAAAGCCACTGATCTATGGTGTTTATTCTGGTGAAGAAATTTGTTCGTACGAGTTAACAATTGTCCGGCAATTCTGGATTAATGCTTTGAGTGTACATTACTGCAAGGCCTTGCTAAACTGGTAATTAAGGAAAAGATGATTACGCATCATAGCATCAAAGCAGATAGTTCCATGGGGAATACCATGCATGAAAAACTTAACTCTTGTGCGGAAACATCGGAGTTCAGGGTCATTGATGAGCTTGGCAAAGGACATCTTCTCCCCTGCTGAATAAAAGATAGAGTCACAATTCACTGTCTGTGTTTTTTGTAATCGCTGCCAAGATTGTCTGGAATAATCAATAAAAAAGACAGAGCCATTTCTGACCCTGTGTAATGGCTAGATCGGTGTAAGCTTTATATGTAGAAATCGAGATTTTGCCTGACAAGTTAAGAGAGACCGTATAGGTAAGAGCTGACATTTCTCCCCCCGTTTCCTCATCAAATCGTAATAATCTCTTTAACTATATTAATTTAGATCTAATTTAGTTTTTTTGGCATTTTCCCAACAGATAGTCTGTGTTTTTTTAAAAAGAGTATATTCTTCTTGTGTTTTCTTCTCTTAATCGGCTAATTAATGCCTAATCTCTTTCAATTCCTTTACGTATTGATTGCTCGTAGTTTGGCAGTTCCCAACTATATTTTGTACCCGCAATTTATCTCAGGAGCGTAAGGACATGGATATCAAATCGACAACCCCCCTCTCAGGCCTCTTCAGGAGTTCGCCATTCAAGCCGGTACAGGAGCATATGAGAACAGTATTCTCTTGCATCTGTTTTATTCCACCGCTCATGGACGCACTATATCGTCGCGATAGGTATCAAATTGATGAATTTGGTCATAACATTATCCAGCTGGAAACAGAGGCTGACCGACTGCTGCTCTTTATCTCAAAATAACACGGGAATACCAATGGAAATTATTGCATCCTACGGAACGGTTTTTACTATTCTCGCCATTATTTTTGGCCTCTTTATGACTTGGGGGATTGGAGCTAACGATCTTGCCAATGCCATGGGTACTTCAGTTGGATCGGGAGCAGTTACGATCCGACAGGCTATCTGCATTGCAATCATCTTTGAATTTTCTGGAGCTGTGCTGGCTGGAGGGCATGTTACCAGTACTATTCGGAAAGGAATCATAGACCCAAGCGGTATTGTCAATAACCCTGAGATTCTGGTTTATGGCATGCTTGCAGCTCTGCTTGCAACAGCATGCTGGCTGAGGCTGGCCGGTATCCACGACCCATTCGATCATCGGAGCGTTGATTGGCTTTGCCATCGTTGGCATTGGCCCAGATGCCGTGAAATGGGGTAAGGTAGGCGGTGTCGTAGCCAGTTGGGTGGTAAGCCCAGTAGTTGGCGGGACTGTTTCTTTTTTGCTCGTTATGAGCACGCGACGGCTTATGTTCGATACCGATGATCCTCTCAAGAACGCCAAGCGCTATGCCCCTGTCTATGTTTTCCTGGTTGGCTTCATTATCTCACTGGTCACCATATTTAAAGGATTAAAGCACCTCAAAATTGACTTAAGTGTTTTTCAGAGTTTTTCAATTGCTATCTTGTTTGGTCTGTTGACCGCCGGCATAAGCTGGTTATTTATCAGTAAAGTCAAAGAAGATCGTGCAGCTGACCGTGATTTTCACTTTGCCAGTGTAGAAAAGGTGTTCGCCCCAATGATGCTCTTTACAGCCTGTGCCATGGCCTTTGCTCATGGTTCAAATGATGTTGCAAATGGTATCGGACCGCTTGCGGCTGTCATCTCCATTATCAGCTCTGGCGGTGAGGTTATGCAGGAGTCTGATCTACCAATTTGGATACTGCTGCTTGGTGGCAGTGGTATTGTTCTTGGCCTGGTCACTTGGGGGTACCGGGTGATGATGACCGTTGGTAAAAAGATCACCGAACTGACTCCATCGAGTGGTTTCTGTGCTCAGCTTGCAGCTGCAACGACTGTCGTTATTGCCAGCCGAACCGGTTTGCCTGTCTCAACAACTCATATCCTGGTG
>RCNC010002566.1_pt1 | contig 13825 bp, 12 predicted proteins | sample 2041301 | NCBI WGS metagenome assembly RCNC01 (sample SAMN09708231, study PRJNA481090) | Marine sediment metagenome, whole genome shotgun sequencing project. | biome: marine sediment; feature: ocean; material: sediment; isolation source: Sewage treatment plant 13A marine sediment (STP13A) ... | reverse complement strand
TCCATTTTGCACCTTTGAACCACACCAGTTGAATCTGGCCCGTTCCATCTGTAAAATCAGCCGTCAATCTTTTTCCTCTTCCTTTGCCTACTGCAGCATATCTCGTTATTTTTCCCCGGATCTGAATCTGGGGCATGTCGGAAGTTATCTCGGAAATACGATAGAATCTGCTTCGATCCACATACCTGAAAGGATAATAGGTGAGTAGATCTTCAAAGGTATTAACCTGTAGCTCCTGCCTTAGCATATCGGCCCGTTTTGGCCCAACCCCGGGAAGAAATTGAATATCCTGCTGTAAATATTGTTGCATGACTGGAGCAATTTATGTAAAATTAGCATTTTGCGTGAATTACGCGAACGCAATAGCTTTGCTTAAGCGAGTACAAATGGGCTGGAGAATATTCAAATTCATACAACATCTGTTCTACAGGAAACACAGGCATGGGCATGGGATACACTCCCCCTATCTGTTTGAGTTTGTAAATGGTGTGGTTTTTAATGGAGATAGGGTGGATGTTCCGGCAGCAATTCTAAAAGCCCATGCGGACCTCCGAAAAGATACGAGCCTCATCTCGTCGGCTGAAGAAAAGATTCTGATAGGAGCACAATCAAAGGTAGATTCTAAGGAGGTCAGAACCATCCAGTCTTTTGTAAGGGGCTCTTCGGTGAACAGGGCACAGGCAGCCCTTTTATTCCGGATAGTTCAATGGTTGAATCCGGAAATGATCATGGAACTTGGAACTGGTCTGGGTGTAAGTACAATCTATCTGGCAGCGGGATTGGCTGAAGGCTCCCGTCAGGATCCGGGCTTGTTCAATGTCCATACCATAGAAGGAGATCCAGCCAGAGCACTTTTTTCCCGACAGCTGTTTAAACGTTTGGGATTTAACGGAGTCAAAGTACATCAAGGAGATGCGGATAGCAAGGTAGAGGAGCTGGTGGCCCGGTTGCCGGGCCGGTTCCTGGCATTTGTGGATGCCAATCACAAATATGAACCCACTCTTCGGTATCTGCGGATCTTAATAAACGCAAGGGGAGAAGAATCGCTTATAATCATGGATGATATCTACTGGTCGAAGGGGATGAGTAGGGCATGGAATGAGGTGATTTCCTGGCCTGAAGTACGGGTTAGTCTGGACTTGTTTCATATGGGTATTCTGCTGTTAAGAAAAGACTTGCATAAAAGCCATTTGAAAATTAAGATTTAAGTATTTTTTAGATTATATATAGGCATTATTGCTTACTTTCGTGTTCAATTCGATAAAAAAATGGAAACAGTTATAAGTCTGGATAAAATCGTTAAGAACTACTTCATCGGTTCTATTGTCGTTGAAGCTCTTCGTTCTGTGGATGTGGAGATCAAAACGAATGAATATGTGGCTATCATGGGTCCTTCCGGGTCGGGGAAATCTACACTTATGAACCTGGTCGGAGCACTGGATACCCCCACAAGTGGTGAGTATATTTTGAACGGAACGGATGTAAGTAAGATGGATGACGATCGCCTGGCCGAAATCCGCAACCAGGAAATCGGATTTATATTTCAGACATTCAACTTGCTTCCTCGTTATACAGCACTTGAAAATGTAACCCTTCCGCTGATCTATGCGGGTATAGGGAAGACAGATAGGGTGGCGAAAGCAACCAAGACCCTTGAAGAGGTTGGGCTTGGCGATCGCATGGATCACCGTCCCAATGAATTAAGGCAAAGGGTGGCAGTGGCCAGGGCCCTGGTAAATGATCCTTCCATCATTTTGGCGGATGAGCCTACAGGAAACCTGGATTCGAAGACTTCTGCGGATATTATGAAGCTTTTCGGACAAATTCATGACAAAGGAAATACAATTATTCTTGTCACACATGAAGAGGATATCGCCAGGTATGCCCACCGGATCATTCGTCTCATTGATGGTGAGATTGATCGGATTGAGATCAATGAGAATCCGCATAAGTAGACCTTGAAAAAATCTGGCATTTATACAAAGAGTGGTGACAAAGGTGAGACCTCACTCATAGGGGGTAGAAGGGTTCCCAAGTCACATCCCCGGATCGAAGCATACGGTTCGGTGGATGAACTTATGGCACACACTTCCATGTTGCGCGACCTCTTAGAGGAAAAACAGCTAAAGGATGACCTTCTTATAATTCTTGATATACAAATGGTTACAGCCTCTATGCTGGCAGCTGATTTTGAGGTAATGCCTGCTGGACTGCCTTTGATAGATAAGGAGCAGATTGATTTTCTTGAAAACCGGATTGATGAGATGGATGCATCTCTGGAAACCCTGGTTTCCTTTGTGATACCAGGTGGACATCCAGCCATTTCTCAGGCTCACATAGCCAGAACAGTCTGTCGCCGAACCGAGATAAGTATTCTCAAGTTGCAGGAGAATCATCCGGTCGATAATGCCATTATTCAATTTTATAACCGCTTATCTGATTATTTCTTTGTGATTTCGAGGAAAATCGCCTTTGAAAAGGGGATAATTCAGAAGCCGTGGAAAAGTAGGTTGTAGGAATGAATATTTTTTTTAAATTTGCGGCATTTTAAAATACCTTTTACAACTTAATTAATACGTAGATGTATTGGACCCTTGAATTAGCCTCGAAACTTGAAGATTCCCCGTGGCCTGCCACCAAAGAAGAGTTGATTGATTTTGCAATCAGATCTGGTGCGCCCATGGAAGTAATTGAAAATTTGCAGGAAATTGAGGATGAAGGCGATGTATATGAAAGCATCGAAGATATTTGGCCTGATTATCCCAGCAAAGATGATTTTTTCTTCAACGAGGACGAATATTGATCTAAAGAGATTAATCTATAGTTGAAAGGATGTTTCGTAGAGACATCCTTTTTTATTTCCAGATAAATACATCCTGCCACTTCATGGGACGCCATTGCTCGACCCACTTAAAATCGGCAAGGCGGGCCTCTTCGGCTGGAAATAAGCTTAAGGGGTAGTAGGTGCCATCGGGCTGGGTCATGTAGTTTACCTTTGAGATTTGGTTATCCTTCAGGTAGATGATCAGATCCGAACAGGCCGTTTTGTTGGCGCCTACGACAACATCCTCCTCTGTGGCATAATAGATGGTCTGACCGTTGCCAGTCACCAGTATCCTGGACAATCTATTTTCAACAAAGTAGGCGGTCATCTCCTTACCTCTCATCTGATCGAAGCTCTCTTCATCCTTCTGAGAAGCCACGAACGCCACGCCTGTAAGAAACATCGTTTCCAGCTGCTGGTCTACCATCACCACCTTAATTTGATCTGCAGTCAACTGATTCTCATCTGACCAAAGGACGGGTTCTCCATAGAAATTAAAAGCGCTATCGGCTTCTACATAGACCAGGGAATCGCACATCACCTGCAAATCCGCTCTGAATATCTTGACTTTGTAATAGGCTTTAAGAATGCGACTCTGCTCTTCAAATTCAGGATTCTGCATGGTTTGAAGGGTATCCGCATGTACATACATGGTATCCACACCGTCCACCTGTATCATCAGGGCGCTGTCGGTAACTGTAGCTGTTTCTGAGTTGCTGTTGTAAACCCCGTAATGACCCTTAAGGATCATGTTTTCCGCAGTATCGATCAGCTCCACACTGTTTTTTGCCCAGCCACTCCCGGCACTGGCTTCATAATAGAGGGTATCCCCCTTGAGGATCCTCCCTTCCTCTTTCAGATAGGCATGTTGATTCACTTTGGTAATATCCTGCTTAGTATCGTACCAGCCCTCTTCACAATAGATGTATCGCTCTTCGTTAAAAATCTCTGTAGGTCCAAAAAAGTAACTCACTTCGGTCTGTGTGTCGAATTCCAGGCTATCTGTTTTAATGGTGTATTCCGGATTGATGATGACCACACTGTCCATAAAATAGAAAATCTCGGAATCCATCAGAAACCGGCCCCTGTCACTGGTAAGCTTATTGTCCTCTTTGGTCAGAATTCCTCCTCCCAGGTAATCGACAATCCCAAGGCCTCTGTTATAATTGATCGAATCGGTAAGCAGGGTGATGTCTTTGTTTACAAGGCTCACATTGTTTCTGACACGGGCCAACTTATTTATCCCGTCATAGAAAGCCAGATCGCTGATGAGGGTAAGGGTATCACCCTGTTGAATCTTCACATTGCTAAAGGCATCCACTGAGCTTGTAGCCTGGTAGTAGTAAGCAGAATCGCAGGACATCACCACGTCGTCATGAATGAGTTTGACATTTCCAATGAGTTTGGTGGCATCCTTGCCTATCTTCACATCATCGAAGGAAGTCAGATCGGCATTCAGTATCTCGATAAACGAGGACTTCTGGCCCATCAGATACTGGGAAGAGATCAGCATGTAAAGCAGAAGCAGGCTTTTTTGTAAGAGTTGCTTATGCCGGGGAGTTGAAATCATCTCTGGGTGGTCTGCTGCCCGAGGAGTCCGCAATCTTTGAAGGAGGGATCCACCCTGATATAGGTAGTATTTTTCTTCTCATCGTACCACTTCTTGATTACCTCGTTGGTCTTATAATTCAGAGCCATCTCCTCAAGGAGCACATAATCCTGTTTCAGATTGGCCCGGTGAGGTTCAACCCTGAATTTGAGCTGAATAAGTTTGTAACAGGCTTTGCCATTGTGGTCGGTAGACTCGTAGGTGTCTGTGACATCTCCCACCTCCAGGTTCCGGATCATATAGTAATCCTTGGTGTCAAGTTGATCTAGTTCGAACTTGGCTGACATGGTCTGGGGGTTCACCAACAGGCCCCCATTTACACTGGTTTTGATGTCTTCAGAATATCTTTTTGCGGTCAGGCTAAATGCAACCGAGTCGGATTCGATCTGAACTTTCAGGCTATCCAACTTATGAATGGCACTCTGTTTTGCATTGGCATCAGCTTTGGGATTCATTAAAATGTGCCGGGTATTGGCCCTGTCGCCCCGCCTCTCTATCATCTGTATCAGGTGATATCCAAATGAGCTCTCCACGATCTTTGAGATTTGTCCGGGTTTCAGTGACCATGCTACTTTTGAGTATTCCTTATCCAGGGTACTGGGCATCATAAATCCCAATTCGCCCCTTCGGGAGGCTGATCCAGGATCTTCCGAATAGAGGATGGCGAGTGTGCCGAAATCTTCCCCATCCTGCACACGTTTCCTCAGTCCCAGCAGCCTTTCTTTCACTTCAAAAATGGCTTCCTCGCTAAATTGTGGATAAGCTATAATCTGCGACAACTCAACCTGGGTATTGATGTAGGGAATGCTATCCTCTTCCAGGGAGCGATAAAAAGCCTTTACATCGGATGGAGTAGTGGAAACATCAGTGACAATGGAAGACCTCACCTGATCAGTAATCATCTGCTCCTGGATGGCTTCTCTCAGGTCATCTTTAATATCGAATATGGATTTATTGAAGTAAGATTCCATTTCTGCTTCATCTCCGAATTGCCCGATGAAATAGTCAAGACGTGACTCCATTTGCATCTCTACCATATCAGGCCCCACCTCAACACTATCAATCTTCGACTGAGCCATCAGAAGCTTCTGCTCTATGAAATGGTTATAGATTTTGCATCGCACATCGGCGGACATATACATACCCGACATTTTTTGTTGCAGATATTGCTGCTCAACATCACTCTGTAGAATGTGGAAGTCTCCTACAACACCAATAACCCTGTCAATAACTATGGGTTGAGCTACAGCTTGTAACGACACTATGGCTCCTAAAATTAGATATATAAGTCTCTTTTTCATTACTGATAAATTTCAAACTGATTTCTGTTTACTCCGTCATTGTAGACCCTTTGCTCCAGATCCTGAATGAACTCCATCTTCCGTTTATTTAATACGATGCTGATAATATCTTCAGATACCAACTCAAGGGGTGCTGCATCTCCTTCGGTTACAAGGTCGGTAACATGCAAGAAATACCTGAACTGTGAATCCCTTGTTTCGATATTCTTGTTGTAGCTGAGATATCTTGAGGGTTGAGAGATTTTCATGGGAAGCTGTACCTTGATGGAATTAAAATAGACCCAGCTATCATTAAAATCGCTGAATTTATCTGCGTAACTGATACAATATTTCTCCATCTGCTCCAAGTCTTCCGGCCTGCTGTTCCAGGACCATCGCCGAAGCTCATCCACCCTGGGTGCGGAGAGAGGAATCTTTATAAAAGTTCCTTTAATCACATCCTGGTTGAGCATAAAATTATTGACATTCTCTTCATAATAGGTCTGAATCTCTTCCTCCGTGACCAGGGTGTCTAACTTTTGCTGAAGCAGCTTCTGCCTGTAAGAGAAGATCAGGAGAGAGAGCCGGTACTGTTCGATCTGCTTTTCAAAATCCATCTGCTCTTCGCTGAGGGCTTGCTCTGCCCTGCTTAACATCAATTGGTCTTTGACCCAGGTCTCCACAAATCTTTTGGCAATGACCAGACTGTCCTGACTGGAAGTGCCTGGTGTTATAGCTTCTGAAAGATCTGAAGGATACAGGTACTCCTCAAAAACCCTGGCAAGCGGTTCTTCCTGCTTGTTACTGTCGAACAGGGAACACCCATTTGCCAACAACAAAATGCCCGTTATGAGTAGCAGATTTCTGTACATTTTTAATTTTCAATCCCTGACAGAAGGTCTTTGTTTACCTCCACAGGATATTTCTCTTTTAATCGATTGATCCAATCTTCCTCAAGATAGGTCTGATAGTCAGATGTAATCTGACCCCGGGCTTCATCCAGTTCTTTTGGCTCGGGTGATCTTAACTCTTTAATGAGAATAAAACTGTTTGATTCATCACCCTCAACCACAGGACCAGGCCCTGGGACTCCATTCTGAGCATCCACCATTTCATTCTCACCCTTTTCTACCAGCAAGTGGGTAAGTGTGATGCAGGGTATGGTGTCATTGCTGCAGTATTTGGCATTCAGTGCTTCCTCATCAAACTTACCCTTAGCAATTTTCTTTGAGGCTTTTCTAAGAGCGGCTACATCTGTCCCTTTATCATATGTGATCAGGAATGCGTCGGTTCGGGGCTGCCACATGTAGTCGTTCTTATGCGCTTCATGAAATGCTTCCAATCCAAGGGTGTCGGATACAGCCATGGACCAAACCTGCTGATCCATAATATCAAAAAGGAGGATACCATCGTGGTACTCTTCATAGATATATCTGAATTCGGGATATTTCTCCGGCAACCTGGATTCTTCATAACTGATTACCTGATCGTTGGAGAAAGTTTTAAAGAGCTCATTTACATAGGATTTTGGATCCCTCGATTTTCCGCGGTTCTGAGTGACAACTATGTACTCGACAAATTCTCCGGTTAAGACCTCATGCTGGCCAATCTTCAGAAGAGGTGTAGAGAGATATGCCAGTTCTCCGGCCTCCCACTTCCCAAAGAGGAGAGAGGTATCGATTGCGGCATAGACTGGTTCAAGGGATTCGGGATTCTCAGCGTACCCATACTCCTCCTTAAGTTTTGCGATGTAACGTTCGGTTCGGTGTTTCCCACGGTCCCCTCTGTTGATCTGCTCCTGCAAGGTGGCCTCCATCTCCTCGTAACTGCCAATTCCTTTCTTATCCATCAACTTCACAATGTGCCATCCATAGAAGGACTTAAAAGGCTTGCTGTAATCTCCGGTATTTTCAATGGTGAAGCATACATTCTCAAATTCGGGTATCATCCGGCCGGTACCGAACCAGGGGATATTCCCGCCGTCTTTTGCCGATCCGGGATCCTCTGAATTGATTCTTGCCAGTTGTCCGAAATCCATACCCGACTGTATGCTGTCATAGATGGTCTGTACTTTTTCATAAGCCTGCTCTTTCTGTGACTCACTCATCTCCTCCGGAGTCCGCACAAAAATATGAGCCACTTTCACCTGTCCCCTTGCAGGTCTTCTGTCATCTACTTTTAGCACATGGTAACCGTAGTTTGTTCTGAAAGGAGTGCTTATTTCTCCAATCGGAGTGGTATAGGCCATGGTCTCGAATGAATAGATCATTGAGAAAACGGTAAAGTATCCCAGGTCGCCCCCATTGCGCTGTGCTGAGGCATCGTCGGATGTAGCCCGGGCCACAATTTCGAAATCCTCTCCGTTCAAAACCCGGGCCCTGATCTCTGAAGCCTTTTCAAAGGCCTTAAGCGTATCATCAGGTGTGGGATTACCTGCCAATTTAATTAAAATATGATGAGCCCTTACATCCAGCTGGGCTCTTTCATAGGCCTCTTTCATCATCTCCTGCTTGGACTGGTCATCCGTTAAATAGGGCTTGGCTAATTGTTCCCTGTATCCTTCAAGCTCATTAATGAATTTGGTGGTGGTATCCATACCCAGGGCTTCGGCTTCTTTCACCTTCAGTTTGAAATTGATGAACAGTTCCAGGTATTCCTCAGGCGTTTGCCTGTTAAGAGAAGCTTCGTTGTTATTCTTTTTGTAGATCCTTTCAAATTCATCCAGGGTAACCGGGTCGTCTCCCACAGTTAAAAGTACCGGGGATTCCTGTGCGCAAAGGCCAAACACTATTCCTGTTATCAGGACAATTGAGAGTATAATCTTCTTCATTTCAGCTATTATATGTTTTATGTAGAACGCATGTTAGTGGGATATATTATCTGCTATAATTGGGGGCTTCCCGGGTGATGGTGATGTCGTGGGGATGGCTCTCCTGAACTCCTGCATTTGTGATTCTTACAAACTTAGCGTTTTGTAGCGCAGATATATCTGAAGCTCCACAGTATCCCATGCCAGCCCTGAGCCCGCCTAGCATCTGGTAGATCACTTCAGGAAGGCCTCCTTTAAAAGGAACCCGGGCTGCGATGCCTTCGGGAACCAGTTTCGTAACGTCATCTTCCATATCCTGAAAGTAACGGTCTTTGGAGCCGTGTTGCATGGCTTCCACGGAACCCATACCCCTGTATGATTTATACTTCCGGCCATTATAGATAATAGTCTCACCGGGTGACTCCTCGACCCCTGCAAACAGGGAGCCAGCCATGATCGAATGTGCTCCTGCCGCCAGGGCCTTCACAATATCACCAGAATAACGGATTCCTCCGTCGGCAATGACCGGGACACCAGAACCGTGAATGGCTTTAGCCACATCATAGATGGCTGTGAGCTGGGGCACGCCTACACCTGCAATGATCCTTGTGGTACAGATCGAACCAGGTCCGATGCCCACTTTGATGCCGTCGGCACCTGCTTCAACCAGCGCTTTTGCAGCATCACCGGTGCCTACATTCCCAACCACTACGTCCAGATTGGGAAAGCTGGCTTTCACTTTCTTAAGGCTTTCAACCACAGCCTTGGAGTGTCCATGGGCTGTGTCAATGACGATGGCATCCACTCCGGCCACTTCAAGTGCAGTTACCCTTTCTATGATATCGGCTGAAACTCCAACTGCTGCAGCCACACGAAGCCTTCCTTTGTTATCCTTACATGAGTTGGGGCGATCTTTGGATTTGGTAATGTCCTTGTAAGTAACCAGTCCGATCAGCTTGTTCTCTGAATCCACCACCGGCAGTTTCTCAATTTTGTGCATCTGGAGGATCTTTGCAGCCTCAGCCAGACCTGTTTTCTTAGTGGTGGTGATGATGTTTTCTCCGGTCATCACCTCAGAAATGGGACGTTCCATGATCTCCTGGAACCTCAAATCCCTGTTGGTCACAATTCCAATCAGATAATTGTTCTTATCGACCACGGGAATGCCTCCGATCTTATATTCCCTCATCAGGCTTAATGCATCACTGACTGTGCCTTCCTTCCGGATAGTGATAGGTTCATGAACCATCACACTCTCGGCCCGCTTCACCCTCTTTACCTGACGTGCCTGTTCTTCCAGAGGCATGTTCTTGTGTATCACACCTATCCCGCCTTCACGTGCAATGGTGATGGCCAGTTGTTCTTCAGTCACGGTATCCATGGCAGCCGATAATATGGGGATATTCAGCAGGATATTCCTGGAGAATTGGGATTTGATACTCACTTCCCGGGGGAGAACTTCTGAATAAGCCGGAACAAGTAAAACATCATCGAAGGTGAGCCCTTCAGAGTTGATTTTATCCTGAGTGAATGACATTGTATAATAATTTGGTTAAATTTAAATGTGGCAAAATTACAAAAAAAAAGCATAGAAAAACTTGAAGAAATTCGAGGGATTTTATCTCGTTTCTGGGGCTTCACCGAATTTCGATCCTTGCAGGAAGATATCATCCTTTCTGTACTTGCAGGGAACGACACCCTGGCCCTGATGCCAACGGGCGGAGGAAAGTCAATAACCTTCCAGGTTCCTTCTCTGGCCATGGAGGGAATTTGCCTTGTAATCACCCCTTTAATTGCTTTAATGAAGGACCAGGTGGACCAGCTGAACCAAAGAAGGATCAAGGCTACAGCCATACATTCGGGCATGACCCGCTATGAAATTGATGTGATGCTGAATAATTGTGTCTATGGGGACTATAAATTCCTATATCTCTCCCCTGAGCGCCTCTCTACGGAACTTTTCCTTACCCGTGTCAGGGATATGAATGTAAACCTGATCGCGGTGGATGAAGCTCACTGTATTTCGCAATGGGGATATGACTTCAGGCCTTCCTATCTGGAGGTCAGTGCTTTGCGGCAGGTATTAGAGCATGTTCCCGTGCTGGCCCTGACAGCCACTGCCACTCGGGAAGTGTGTGATGATATTCAGGAACGATTGGAATTCAAAGAAAAAAACCTGTTAAAAAAGAGCTTTAACAGGGAAAACCTGGCCTATATAGTCAGGCATACTGAAGATAAGATAGGTGAGCTCACAAGTATGATACATAAGCTTAAGGGAAGTGGTATCATCTATACCAGGAGCCGAAAGAAATGCCGGGAAATTGCACAGATGCTCCAGGGTGAAGGAGTCACTGCCGATTTTTACCATGCAGGATTAAAGCAGTTTGTAAGAAGTCAGCGGCAGCAGGGATGGACAAAAAACAGGTACCGTGTGATGGTGGCCACCAATGCTTTCGGCATGGGGATTGATAAACCCGATGTCCGTTTCGTGATCCATGTGGACCTGCCCGATTCGCCGGAGGCCTATTTTCAGGAGGCAGGAAGAGCAGGGAGAGATGGAATTAAATCCTGGGCTGTCCTTTTATACAGCCCGGCTGACGAGCGGCTCATAAAACAGCGCATAGAGGTCAACTTCCCCGGAATTCCCAAAGTTCGGGAAGTATACATGGCACTCTGCAACTACCTTCAGATTGCCCAGGGAAGCGGTAAAGGGCAGCAATATGATTTTGAGATTGGAGAGTTCCTGCATCGATTCAGGTTCAATGCCATGGTGGCCAACAGTGCCATTACCATCCTGAGCAGAGAAGGTTATATTTCCCTTACCGATGCATTCCATAATCCCTCCCGATTGAAATTCCGGGTAGAACGTGATGAACTTTATAATTTTCAGGTGAAACATGGGGATTTTGATGGATTCATCAAGTTGTTGCTCAGATCGTACAGTGGGCTGTTCACTCAGTTTGTGAAGATCGATGAAGTAAAGCTGGCCAAGAGATCTGGCCTGTCGGCCGAGCGGGTATCCAACTATCTCCTTAGCCTCTCAAGCCGCCAGATAATTTACTACATACCCCGAAAAGAGGTGCCTGTGATCACCTTTCTGGAGGAGCGTCTTGATGAAAGAAACCTGTTCATCTCGCCTGGGAGATACAATTTCAGAAAGGAGCGGTACGAACAAAGGGTCAATGAGATACTTCGTTACGCCTCGGCTAAATCCCTTTGCAGAAACCAGTTTTTGTTGAGCTATTTTGGTCAGCTTGACACTCCTGCCTGTGGTCGCTGTGATGTCTGCTTGACCAAGAAAGCCCCTGATCCCCGCAGTGAGGAGTTTTTGTCCATTGCCAGAGCCATGTCAGATAAGCTTTCTGCTGAGAGCTTGAGCCTGGAGGAACTTTTATCCAGGTCGGAAGCAGATCCCGAAGAGGTGACCCGGGTAGTGGAATGGCTGGTTGATCGGGGCAAGGTAGTCAGGGAGAAGAACCTGATGTTGAGATGGAAAAAAGGAGCACCCGAAATTTAATCGCTTTTAACTATATTTGCCCCATGCAAGAAGAGAGTACAAGTCTTCATAATTATGTGTATTCCAGTGAAATGGTGGAATTTGTCACCGCGGCAAACGGGTATTGTCAGTTTGTGGAGCTATTGAAAGGAGAGGAGGGCAAAGCTTTTATTAGCGGAGCAGTTAAACATTTATCAGAAGTTTACACTGCATTCCTTAAGCTGGGTGAGACCGAGCCCATCCATGAGTCACCTGGAGATTCTGCCGTTACGGAACAGGAGTGGTCCGCGATTTACCAGCGGATTTCAATGATTCTGGGTGCGCATAACGATTACCTGCGCCCGGCTGTTGAAGATGAATTCGACCGCTCGGAGCTTGTCACCCATACCATATCTGAAGATACAGCCGATGTATACCAGGAATTAAAGGACTTTACTGTGATTTATAGCCGTGGTATAGAGGATATTATGAATGATTCTGCATGGGAATTAGGTGTTCGTTTTGCTGAACACTGGGGAAAAAAATTACTACAATCACTAAGCGCGCTGCATGAGTTATATGTGTCCGGTATAGATCCAATCGAAAAGGAGTAATGTTTCAAAGCGAGATAAGCAAAGAGGAGGTAGCCGATCTGGATCTGATCCAGTACGACGGGCCCATCAAATTAATCACTAACCAGGAGAGTTTTCTGGAAGAAATTCCACATATCAGGGAGCAAACCATTCTGGGATTTGATACCGAGACCAGGCCCTCATTTAAGAAAGGAGTGGTTTATCCCACTGCATTAATCCAGATTTCGGCGCTCGACCAGGCGTGGATTATACGCGTGAGCCGGATGGGCTATCCACCAGAACTTCTTGAGTTGCTTACCAGGGAAGATATCCTTAAGGTGGGATTGGGATTAAATGATGATTTACGCAGGTTAAGAGCAGATTTTCAGTTTGAACCTGGTGGTTTTCTGGATTTACAACAATATGTGGCAGCCTTTCGGATTGAGGAGAAGGGATTGAAAAAATTGAGTGGGATTGTATTGGGTCGACGTATATCGAAGGCTCAGCAGGTTTCCAATTGGGATGCTGACCTGCTCACTGAAGCACAATTAAGGTATGCGGCTACGGATGCCTGGATATGCCTGAAAATCTACAACAGGTTAAGAAAATTTTTATCGGAATAACATGAGCGAAAAAACCCGTATTGTATTAAAATCAGGCAAAGACCAATCCTTAAGACGCTATCATCCCTGGGTATTTTCAGGAGCCATAAAGAAGATATATGGTCCGGCCCGGGAGGGTATTTTGGTGGATATTTACGACAATAAGGACGAATTCCTGGCATCGGGTCATTATCAGGATGGTTCCATTGCAGTGAGGATTTTGAGCTTCGATCGCCTGGAGCTGAATCAGGATTTCTGGGATGAAAGGATAGGTAATGCGTGGAACCTGAGGCAAAATCTGGGCCTGGTTTCCAATCCACAAACCAATGTTTTCAGGTGGGTCAATGCCGAAGGAGATGGCCTGCCCGGACTGATCATAGACTATTATGGGGGAGTAGCTGTGGTACAAATGCACTCCATAGGTATGCATCATAGCCTGGACGCCATTGTTTCATCCTTACAAAAAGTAGCAGGGGATCAGATCCACACCATATATAATAAAAGCGACTCAACACTTCCTGACAAACCTGGGGTTACCAATCGAAGTGGATTCCTTCTGGGAGATCTTGAAAAGGGAGAGGTGCTTGAGAATGGATACAGGTTCAATGTGAATTGGGTGCAGGGGCAGAAAACAGGTTTTTTTATTGATCAAAG
>RCNC010001956.1_pt1 | contig 13825 bp, 15 predicted proteins | sample 2041301 | NCBI WGS metagenome assembly RCNC01 (sample SAMN09708231, study PRJNA481090) | Marine sediment metagenome, whole genome shotgun sequencing project. | biome: marine sediment; feature: ocean; material: sediment; isolation source: Sewage treatment plant 13A marine sediment (STP13A) ... | reverse complement strand
GGCCCGCCGGCGCAATTTCGCGCCGGCGGGCCGAGCCGGGGTCCGAATTATGCGGCAGCACCAACTCGAGATTGTAGCCAATGCTCGAGCTCATCCGCACCACCAATCAAGGCTCCATCCACGAAAACCTGCGGGTAGCTGGTTGCATTCGCCACCGCACGCAGCGTCTGATCGGTGTAGTCGCGATTGAGAACGAGTTCTTCAAACTCCATACCGGCATCACGCAGCAGTCCCTTCGCCTTGAAGCAGAACTCACAGCCTGGTCGAGAGAAAACGGTAACGTCGCTGGGTCGACCGGCGTTCGGGTCGAGATAGGACAACATCGTGTCAGCATCGGATACTGAGAACGGATCTCCAGGTTCATCCGACTCTACGAACATCTTTTCAACAACACCGTCGCGCACCAGCATTGAGTAGCGCCAGGAGCGCTTGCCGAACCCGAGGTCGTGCTTGTCGACCAGCTGGCCCATGCCGTCGGTGAAGTCACCATTGCCGTCGGGCAGGAAAGTCACGCGATCTGCATGCTGGCTGTGCTTCCACTCGTTCATGACGAAAGCATCATTGACAGATACACAGATAACCTCGTCAATACCACGCTCTGCAAACAGCGGCTGCAGCTGATTAAAGCGCGGCACATGTGACGAAGAACAGGTCGGTGTGAATGCACCCGGCAGCGAAAATACGACGACAGACTTGCCGGCGAATACGTCCGCGCTCGAAAGCTCTACCCATTCATGTTCATTGCGTGTCCTGAATGTAACGTCAGGTACACGTTGCCCTTCCAAAGTGTTGCTCATTTTATTCTCCAAGTTAGTGTGTATTTCTCAAGCCAGCATGCTTCTCAGCATCCAGGCATTTTTTTCGTGAATTTGCATTCGTTGCGTTAGCAGATCTGCAGTCGGCTGGTCATTCGCCTTTGCGGCTGACGCAAATGCCTGCCGCGCTGTACGAGCGACGCTTTCCTGTCCCAGAACCAGTTGTCGAATCATCTCTTCCGCTGCTTCTTCCCCATTGCCATCGTCAATACTGGTCAGTTCGCCAAATTCGCGATACGACGCAGGTGCCCTTATTCCCAGAGCCCGAATTCGCTCCGCTATTTCGTCAACCGCGATCGCCAGCTCCGTGTAGTGCGTTTCAAACATGAGGTGCAGCGTATTGAACTGCGGCCCGGTAACATTCCAGTGATAGTTGTGTGTCTTAAGGTAGAGCGTGTAGCTGTCTGCCAGCAATCTCGACAAGTCGGCAGCAATTTGCTCGCGTTGCTCTGCGTTAATTCCGATATTGAGTTCCATAGATCTTTTCCTTTATCAATACAGCTAGTTTAGTACTGTCCATTTGATAAAAAAAATGGTTTAATTCGATCACATTGATCGATTTTTTAGATAATGCAATTACCTAGCACCAAACAATTGAGATATTTCGTCGCTCTGGTCGAGGCCGAGCATTTTGGGCGTGCGGCAAGCGCGTCGCACGTATCGCAATCGGCTTTCAGCAATGCGATCAAAGAGCTGGAAAACACGCTTGGCGCGCAACTTGTAGACCGCACCAATCGCCAGGTCACAATCACCGCCACTGGCCAGCAGGTGGCAACAATGGCGCGGCTGGTACTGCGCGACATGCTGGACCTGGTGGAAACGGCGAGTGGCGGACGCCGTCCGCTGTGCGGTGAACTGCGACTGGGCGTCATCCCTACTATCGCCCCGTTCCTGTTGCCGAAAATATTGCCGAAAATTCGACGACAGTATCCGGAGCTGCGGCTACTACTCATCGAGGACCAGACCGATCGTATCTACCAACGGCTGATGGCGGGCGAACTGGACCTGCTGGTGCTCGCCTTGCCGTGGGATATGCGCGGCGTCGAACAGACAACCCTGTTCAGAGATCCTTTTCGCCTGGCGTGTCGTAAGGGTACTAAGCGAGTGGAGCCGGATAACTACCGTTTCAATCGTCTGGATGCTGACAGTATTCTGCTGCTCGAAGACGGACACTGCCTACGCGATCATGCCCTCGCCGCCTGCAAGATTCGCAACAACCAAAAGGTGCAACGCTTTGCCGCCAGCAGCCTTTTGACCCTGGTTGAGATGGTCGATGCGGATCTCGGCATCACGTTTCTGCCCGAAATGTCGCGCGATTCCTCGCTACTAAGAAATACTTCCGTGCAGCTGCATTCGATGCCTGACAGCAGTTACCGCAATATCGGCCTGGCCTGGCGCCAGGGCAGCGGACGGAAAGAAGAGTTTGCCACGCTGGGCGATTTTATTAAGGCGAACCACTGAGACTTTCGACCCAAGCGTTGCTTCGATATCTAACAATCGCTTCTTGGTCTAGACAGCCGCGTCATCCACCATCTGAATAGTTTTGGCTTCGACTTCTTCGGCTACCTGGACCAACGCCGGTTCATCGGAAAGTGATGACAGCATCTGTGCTGGTTTAATCAGCCCGATTTGAGTTTTTCCTTTGTCCGTAAAGACGGATATCCGGCAAGGCAATGCCATATTCAATCGCATGTCTGTGGACAGCACTTTCGCCGCCTGCCCTGGATTACAGACTTCGAATACCTTGCACTGCTCCTCGAAATCTATTCCTTTACTGCGAAGCGTGCCGCCCAGGTCGTGGACGTGCAACACACCGAATCCGTGCGCCTGCACCGCAGCATCCAGATCGGTCGCAGCCTGTTCAAAAGATTTTTCAGTTTCAACTATGTAATACATAAATCACCTGCATGGAAAGCACTAAGACTAATGGTCTCTACCAACGATCCGCTAAGTCACCACTATTGCGCAATACGTACATACCAGTCGCACCCGAGGTGAAAATATTGCCCCGGGTATCAACAAGAACCTCCTGCGTTATGGAGATAGGCATGTAACCAGATTGCGACCGCTTCGGCGTTTTCGGATCGGCCGGCAGGAACCAACCCACTTCCTTAGGTAAGCGAGGCTCAGCGATGTCGTAAACGCGTACGCCCGCATTGAAGTAAGCCAAATGAATCAGGTCATTCGGCTGCATTACATCCTGGTTATGAATTTCATTGCTCATATTATGCGGACCAAAGCGCCCGGGCCGATCACAGAAGTTATCCCAGGCAAACGCTTCCGGTACTTCCGGAATAGGGAAAGTCGACATCATGTATGGCTTAGTCGGGTCGGCGTTTTGCACCATGATATTGGCGGATATGGATTCAGCGCACTGCGCCTTTTTCGGTTCGCCAACGACATAGACCAGACCACGATCCCAATACGGGATTACGGAATGAACTGACTGGGTTACGTTATTCACAAAGGGCGGAACAATTTGCAGTCGACCCACAACCTTGGGGTGGGACTTATCGCTAATGTCCAAAGTGACCATGTCTGGCGTAAAACCAAGCACCGCGGTATTACCATCCGGACTGATGATGGCGGGTCCATGGAAGCTTGGAATCACTCCGTCTTCACGCTCTTCACCCAAACGCTGACCAAACTGTGCCCATTGGCCAACTTCTTTCGGATATTGAGGGTCGCGTACGTCAAGTATCTTCAAGATCTGTGCGCGATAACCCGGCGCACTGGAAGATAAGTAAGCATAGCCGTCGTGCAGGATATTTCTGTGGACGCCGTAGGCACCGGTTTCCCAATGCGAAAGCTCAACCGGGTTTACAGGATCACTGATATCAAATAGCAGCACACCTTCGTATTTGAGTTTGTCGTCTGGAATCTCTTCTGGCTGAAACGCGGCCATAAAGTTGATGGCATTTTGGGTGTCGAACTGAGTCAACTCCCTCGACAAACCCACCATGAGCAGATCACCCTGTGAAGTAATCTGCGTCATATTGCCGTCCATCGGATAGTCGATCTGCTTGACGACAGTTGGGTTGGTCGGATCGGTAACATCCACAATCTTCAGAGCAGGTGGAAGAATCGGCCCGCGACCCTCCTGGGTTTTCTGCACTGGCATGTACATGTACCAACGGCCGTCATGCTCTTTGATAGTCAACTTGCCGGTGTAGCGATCGTCGTAGTCCAGGAAACCAATGGGCTCTACGTTGTGCGCTTGCCAACCTTCTGGAATTGAATCAGCAAGAACGCTGACGGGCAGTACCAGCAGGAACGCAAGAAAACTCCTCCTGATAATTGAAGTAGCTGCAGTCGACATTTCTCCCCCCTCATGTTTATCGCATAAATGATCTTATCACGATAATTGTCGATAATTTCTCCGACGACTGAAGGCCGTCTCCGGACGCACGAACTTAATAATATTTTCGCCGGGACCCATCTGGAAGGTATTTGTAGCGCTTATATTCCCATTGATACTGTTCCGGGCGGTCAAGCACACACTGCTCGATCGATTTGTTAAGCGCGCGCAAAGCGGTTGAACAATCGACTGAATAGATCCCCTCATCAACCGGACGAAAAACGATTTGGTAGCTATGATCGGGCTGGCGCAATGCATATGCTACGACAGCTTTGCTGCTGTTTCGATTGATCAGTTTCGAAACCAACGTCATGGTCAGTGCCGGCTCACCAAAAAATAATGCGAATTCGCCGCCGTCAATTGACGGCACTTGATCTGGCAGTATTACGATAAGTTCACGAGACTTCAGTGCTTTGAGCAACGCACGCACTCCGCATTTGTTCGCTGGTACCAGAACATTGCCGTGTCGTTGCCGTGACCTAAGGATAATGTCGTTCAGCGCGGAGTTTTTAGGCTCTTTGTATAGCGTCGTAACGGCATACTGCGTCGCGAGGTAAGGACCAAGCAGTTCCCAGCTGCCCAAGTGCGGCAAGAGTACGATTACGCCGCGGTCCTCAGCAACTGCTGCGTGCAGGTGCTCCTCACCAACGATACTTGATACGCAGTCCAGCGAGCGTTCGGCTGACCATAACCAGCTGGGGCCAATATCTGCAACGCACCGGTAGAGCTCCCTGAAGCTGGCTCTCGCCAATTTTCGTTGTTCGGAGATTGGTAATTCGGGAAACGCGATCGCAATATTGCGTTCCGTTATCTTGCGGGATCTGGTATTGAATCGCCACGCCAGCCAACCGACACATGCTGCAAAAAAACGGACCATACCCTGAGGAAGTGAGGCGCAAACAAATAACAAGGCCCGAAACGCAAACATGACCACGGTGTTCGCCATACCTCGCAAAACGCTTTCTTTGCGGTCAGCAGAAGCGCGGTCACGAGTAACGGATGTCATTTTTTGTAGGCAAAACTCTTGGCGGTTAACCTCAAGCGTATAGCGGTGGTTGGGGAACCACAAGGACTTGTACGTCAAAGCGCCTCTCGATGGAGGCGCTTTGACGTCGTAAATTTGGTGCCGGCACCATGAATCGAACACGGGACCTACTGATTACAAATCAGTTGCTCTACCAACTGAGCTATACCGGCGTTGGTTTGAATCGAACGGTGGCGAATTATTCGCCATTCGGGCCGGCCTGACAAGGGCCTGAGTCAATCATTATTGCTGTTGTGGGCAAGTCGCTGCGTCCCGCAGTAATACCTTGGACTCACCGTATTTCTCCATCATGGCACCCGCCCCCTTGCCTGGCGGGAGGCCGATATCCACGAAGAACATGGTGCCCTCGCGAGTTTTCGGCGTTATATCGGCTGGCAGACCCAAAGACTTGGCCTGCAACTCAACCTTTTCGGCGCGCTCAACGTTGCCGAACAACCCCAGTGAGATATAGAGGCCCTCGTCTTCGCTCGATACAAGATAGGCATCCGATAAGCCGCCGTCGTGAAGTTTCGCGAGCATTTCGTTGGCCGTCATATTGTCGGCAATATTCCTTATTTGAACCCAATGACCCACGAAAATCTCACCATGAGCGGAGCGAAGCGCAGTGCGCATGCCCTCACCCGCGTATTCGGTAAGCGCGGTATCGGCATCGGTATTGGCGCGAAATGGGCCAATCGTCACACAGGATCTGCCAACAACCGCTTCCAAATCAGACGGCACACCGGAACCGAGCACCGTGCCAACGCTCGCGGCCATGTTTGCATCGTGGCCGGTAGACACCGCCAACGGCGGTCCAAGGTCTAATTCTGCGACCACAGCCACTCCACGTTCCTCATTCTTACTGAGAAATGTCCCCCAAACGAAATAGAGGATGTTGGCGAGCAGCAACAGTAGTAACAAATTTCTCATGAATAGCTATCCGACGAATGCGCGAATCATTCTCGTTGTATTTGCCCTATCAGTCCAGCGAGGATAATGGACCCGGATACGACTCGAATTGTCTCCTTTCCTGTGTCGACCAGCAGGGCGCCATCTCTGTCTACACCTGCGGCTGTCCCGGAGATTTGCTGGTCAGGGAGGTCAACGATGATTTCACGCTGCTTGAGCCAATCATATTGCTTCCAGGCGTCGACGAAACCAATAAAGCCGAGCGCTGCGAACTTTCTCATCACGCCGTGCAACTCGTTAATTATGGCGGCAGCTATCGCCGCTCGCCCAGGTACCGTCTCACAGACTTTGGAAACATCAACGATGCGTCGAGCCCAATCTGACTCAATGCTCGTTTTTGCAGCATCTGGCAGGTTGATGTTTAGTCCTATGCCGGTAACGACTGTGACTCCATCAGTAGCGCCCGACTGTAGTTCGGTCAATATCCCACCAAGCTTGCCGTCCAGCGCAACGATGTCGTTTGGCCATTTCAGACTCACACCTTCAATACCGAGCCCTTGCAGAGCAGTGATGACGCCAACGCCTATCGCTAACGTCAGGCTCGGAAGGTGATCGGGCTGCTCCTCGAACGAGTACGCAAACGACAGGTATAAACCAGCACCCGGCGGCGAAATCCAGCGACGATAGTGTCGCCCTCGCCCTGATGTTTGATGGTCCGCAATAGCTACCCTGAAACGGCCGGCATCCGGTGGCGGCTGCGACATCAGGTATGTGTTTGTCGAAGCGACGCTGCCGAAAACCTCCAGCTCGTCCAGCTTCCCTCGAGGCTCCGCCGCCAGCGACTGGCGAATCAGGCCTGTATCAAGGCTGATCATCTTCGCCAGCTGCACGCTTGCGTCCGAAAATCATAAGGCCCGTATTGCGATGCTCGGTACCGGCCCGCATACGCTGAATGTTCGAGCGATGCCAAAACACGACAAACGCTGCCATGACGGCGCAATAAATAAACAAAGGCTGCGCAGCGGGTAACAGGGTCAGGCCCACCCAAAGCGGCAACGCGATCGCTGCAGCCATAGTGGCAAAGCCAACATAGCCGCTAATCACCAGGGCTGCGACCCAGACCACCAACAGCGGAATTAGCAACGTTGTATTCAGGACAATGAGTGTGCCGACAAATGTTGCTGCACCCTTACCGCCGCGAAAGCGGTGAAAGATTGGCCAGACATGCCCAAAAATTACTGCCATCGCGCAACACAGCGTTAACCAGGTTCTGGATACGTCCGGATCCGCTGGCACGTAGGGCAGCTCGAGACCGGGAACGACGCCAGCGCCGATAACGCCTTTGCCAATGTCGATGATCACTACACCAAGTGCAAACAGTGTTCCCTGAGTACGAAGCGCATTCGTACCACCCGCGTTGCCGCTACCCATGGTTCGAATATCAACGCCGCCTCTCAGTCGACCAATAATGATCGAACCCATTAGAGAGCCAATAAAGTAACTGATCAGAAACTTGACGCCGAGTTCGAGCATTTGGAAATCCGCTTTGCTTGCTATGACGCCGCCATTGTAGCATCGGGTAACGGCCTTCCGCGGCAGGCATATGACTGATCATCCCGTTTCACTTTTCATCAATCCAACCGCCGGGCGCGGCCGTGCAGGGCAGCGCCTCGAATGGATTCAGCGACTGTTCGAGGCGGGTGGCGTCACGCTGGAAGTAATCCGCAGTCGCGCAGTGGGCGATCTCGAAGAGCAGGTCGCCCGGAAGATCCGGGGTGGAGCCCGCAAGATCATTGTTGTTGGCGGCGATGGCAGTGTGCATGAGGCAGTAAACGGCATGCAGCATGCTGGCGAGGATTGCGCGTTAGGCGTTATTCCAAGCGGCACAGGAAATGACTTTGCCAAAGCCTGCGGAATTACGCTCGATTGGGAACAGGCGGCAAAATTGGTACTGCAACGAATAAAAACGAACGCCGCCGTTCGAAAGATTGATATTGGACGGGTCAACGATCGTTACTTTGCTAACGGGGTCGGTATCGGCTTTGACGCGAAAGTCACGCGTGTTGCACGCTCCTACCGCTGGCGAATCGGCGATTTCGTTTATTTGTTGGCCATCCTGCGCTGCCTCTACGACGGGGTGGCTACGCCAGACATGCAAATTCGTGGCGAGGGAATCAGCCTTAGTGGTCCTGTGACTCTCGCTACTGTGTGCAATGGGCCCTGGGTCGGCGGCATGTTTCACATTGCGCCGCTAGCGGACAACGCGGATGGCAAAATCGATTTACTGATTGCCAGGCCGGTATCAAGAATGCGAATTCTAGGACTCTTGCCGCTACTCATGCGTGGCAAACACATGCAGGAACCCGAGATCATTCATCATGCGGTGCGCGAATTGACCGTTACTTCGGCGGCGCCGGTCGAGTCTCATTTCGATGGTGAAGTTCAGCCACTACAGGATCGATTTGAGATTGAGATATTAACCGCGGCGCTAAGTCTGCTTTGAGCTGCGGCGCGATCCCAGATAAATAGCGAACAAGGCTAGCGCCGCACCGACAAATTCTATCAATGTCATGGCTCGGCCGAAAAACAGAACATCCCAGGTAAAACTCAGTGTCGGCTGCAGCAACAAGGCAATCCCTGCCTGGGTTGTGGTGACCACGCGCAGACTACTTGCTATGAGTAGTAAGCCCAGACATTGCGAAAACAATCCATAGTTGAACAACCAGAGCGCGTCGATCATCGAAGGGATCGTCAACGACTCGCCTTCTGCGAAAGCCGCTATCCCCAGAATCACCGCTGAACCCAGCGAAATGACCGCAACTTCGCGAACTGGAAGTGGGTCGACCGAATCGCGCCGCGCCGCTCGCATCATCAACATGTACCCGGCATATACAAGAGCAGTAAGTAGTCCGAAGATCACGCCCCAACGATAGTCATTCGGTAAACCACTCCAGTCGAAACCGACGATCAGTCCCAAGCCGAATAACGCGAGCGGCACAGCAATAAGCTGCGCCAAGTGAGGTCGTTGGCCGAGCAGCAGCACGCCGGCAAGCATCATAAAGAAGACCTGGAAATTGGAGAGCAGGGTCGCCAGACCAGGACCCACGTAATCAATGCTGCGATGGAAAAACCAAACATCCAACGCAAAGAAAATCGTCGCAGCAAGCAGAAACTGCCAGGCTCGTTTTGATAGATGCAGGCTCCTGCCGCTGGCCGCAAGAATTACAGCAAGTGCGACACCACCGATCGCGAGCCGATAAAAGCCGCTGGTCGTTGGTGATACGTTGGCTAACTTGACCCAAACAGGTGAGAAGCTGATGAGTGTAGCGCCCGCAAACAAGCGCAACAGTGGATTGGCCAGAAGCCGGGCAAAGCTCAAGCCGAATTTAGCCAGTCGTCGCGGCGAGCAACGGTCGCAAGGTCGGCCTCTTCAACGATGCTGAGGTAACAAGTGTTTGCCGGCGCATCCATCAGCGTGATGCGGGTGGTCATCAAGTCATCGCCACGAAATACCACGAGTTCCAGCGTCTCACCATTTCGAAAACTGCGTAGTCGTCGATCGCAATTGGTGGCGGTTAATGCACCACCGTCCAAAGCAACCACGACGTCGCCGGGCGCGATGCCTGCTTGTTCTGCTGGCCCGCCGTTCAATACTGACGAAAACGTAAGCTTGCCTCCCGCACTGCTCAAGTTGGCGCCCAACCAAAGCGGCGTGAGTCGCTTGCCCGATTTCTTCTTCCCACCCTTGTCTGACCGGCTCAAAGCCTGACGCAAGTGATAATCAACTCCCACCGTCGCCAGCATCGCTTGTAACGGCAGTTCGCCAGTACCGCGAACCGCTGCTTCGAAGAAATCCTCGAGACCGTCGCCAACCATCTCTGCACAAAGAGACTCGAAGCCGTCTTCGGGCATGCCCTCTTCGCCTTTACCCCAACGATCCCAGCAGGCACGCATGACATCGTCCAAAGAAAGCTCACCATCCGACTCGGCACGCAGCTTAAGATCCAGCGTTGCAGCGATTAGTGCGCCTTTCGCGTAGTAGCTAACGATCGCATTCGTAGCGTTCGCATCCTGTTTGTAGAATTTCGTCCATGCGTCGAAACTCGATTCCGCGACACTTTGACGATGTCGCCCACCGCTACGAATCACGCGGGTGACTATCTGACCCAACAACTCCAGATAGCTCTCGGTCGAGATCAGACCTGCTCGAATAAGTATCAGATCGTCGTAATAAGAAGTGATGCCTTCAAATACCCACATGAGCTGGGTGTAAGACTCATTCGCCAAATCGTACGGCGTGAATACCGCCGGTTTTAGTCGCTTGATGTTCCACAGGTGAAAATATTCATGGCTGGCAAGGCCAAGAAAAGTACGGTAACCGTCACTAATTTCTTCTTCGCCACGCTGCGGCAAATTGTCCCGTGAACAGACCAGGCTCGTCGACCAGCGATGCTCGAGACCGCCATACCCTTTGCCAGGCGCATGCAGAAGAAACAAGTAACGATCAAAGTCTCGTGGCTCACCGAGCAATTCCATGTGTTGCTCGCACACAGTTCGCAAGTCATGGCAGATACGCGCCATATCGACGCGGGTACGGCCACGAATCGCGATCGCATGCGGAACTCCACGCACGTCAAACTCACCGACAGCGAGGTCGCCTATTTCTACTGGATGGTCAATCAGCTCCGCATAGTCCGCCGCGACGTAAGTCCCGTAGGCATAGGCTTGCGCATCTTTTCGTCGCATGGATGTAGCCACCCGCCAACCGTCACCGATCGAATCGTCAGGAGCCTGAATGTCCAACACACATTCGACGTTCTCTTGCCCGTCAACCGACGGAAAAACACAGGGACCGTTGAAATAAGCGTGGGTGTTATCCAGGTGTGCGCCCCTGACGCTTTCATCATAGGCATAAATCTCGGCCACCAGCGTAAGCACACGTTCGGTGGGTGCCGCCTGCCAACGACTCTTGTCGAGTTGCTGCAATTCGACCGACCGTCCGTCTGCTTCAGCTCGAATCGCAACAACATGCTTTGCGTAGTCACGAATCATGTAGCTGCCCGGAATCCAGGCTGGGATTGCGAATATCTGCCCGGCCGGGTCCGGCGCGGCGACGGTCAGTTGAACTTCATACAGGTGCGCGCCGAGATCTTTTGGCCGGATGGCGTAATGGTGAGGAGTTGTCATGGCTTAGTCACGCGGTGGGTAAGTGTATTTCGGCCAGCATACAACGAACGCTGCCGCCGGCTGAGGCCTCGATATCGCTGATATCAGAGGAGACAATGCGCCCGTTCGCGCGTAAACGTTCAATTTGCGAATCATCGAGCGAGTCATACGCCTGCTGCGACATCGCAACGAGCCTGTTGCCATCTTTGCTACGTAACTCAAGCATATTGCCTGCGAAAGCGTCCAGCTGATCGTAGCTCAATAGAATAAGTTCATGTCCGGTATCCGAAAGACGCTGCAAGACCGCTGCCCGTTGTTCGTCCCGCTCAATTGCCTCGGCGCAAATCACGGCAAGTTTTTCGCCAACGTTCAGCAAAACATTGGTGTGGTAAATAGGTACACCATCGCGATCAACGGCGTCGAAGGTCAAAACGTCGTAGTCCATTCGTTGCGCGAAATCGCCTAGAGGGTCAAGCTGGGTTCGGGAGGACAAACAGGCATAGGCCACATGGTTTTTCCGATCCAGCACCATGCTTCCCGTACCTTCCAGATAGTGGCCGGCGTGTTCATGACCAGACAGGTCGATGATCTCTTTAACCGCAAATCCGTGCTTCGAATCAAGCTGCTCTACGATCTCCGCTCGGCGCTCGGTGCGACGGTTCTTAGCCTCCATCGGGTACAAGACGACCCGCCCGTCGCCGTGGAAACTTACCCAGTTGTTGGGGAAAATCGAATCCGGTGTGTGTGGCTCGAGCGTGTCGTCTGCTATCACGACGTTGATTCCGGCGTCACGAAGAGTCGCTGCAAGTGCATCAAATTCTTCTTGGGCATTGGTATTCTGCGTGTCCGGGTCGGCCTTCGATTTGCTTTGAAAACGATTCGAATCCGCTGTCATCGGATTACTTTCGAAACGAACAGGTCTGATCATCAGGACCGACGAGGCAAGCTGTGACTCTTCGCTCATGCCGACGCGCTTGGACGAGCGGCAACAGTCGCATACCAACGTTGCAGATTTGCGCCGTCAGCATCGATGCCGATTTTTATTCGCGCAGCGAAATCCACAGTAACAACAGCAGTTATGTCTGCGATCGTGAAACGGTCGCCAGCAAGAAATTCATTATCTGCCAGTCGTGCATCCAGCATTTTGAAAAAGGACGACACCCGACTCTTACCACGCTCTGCGAGCTCCGGAATTTGCTCGTATTGGTCCGGACCGGCCAGAGCGTGCCCCTTGAGTCCTCTCGCATAGTTGCGGTAAGCATCTGCCACGGCCCACAAACCCTGTTGTTCTGATTTCGCATTCCACATGGTAGCGGTCGCTCGCTCGGTAGCCGTGTCGCCAAACAGCGTAGGCTCCGGCTGAATTTCTTCGAGGTACTGGCAGATCGCGATGACCTCTGAAAGACAGGTTCCGTCATCCAGCTCCAGAGCTGGCACAACGCAATCCGGATTCACTGCTCGAAAATCAGCACTAAACTGCTGACCACTACCGAGGTCGACCGGCACCAGTTCCAGCTCGAGATTTTTCTCCGCCGCAAAAAAACGCACTCGCCTGGGACTCGGTGCTGTAACGCAATCGTACAATCTCATTTAACTCTCCAACGCTTTGGCCGCTTCGAATACTGTTGCAGAGTTTTGGCCAAACATGAGCGCCCGTGCCCTCTCGTTTTTCGCCTCATCGCGTCGCCAGTCTTTGCCAACATCAACGCCACGCTGCACCGCCGGACGATTCTTGATCTCGTCAAACCAACGCCGCAGGTTTTCAAAGCGATCAAGATCCTGTCCGTAACTCTTGTAAGGCATTACCCAGGGAAACGCCGCGATATCGGCGATCGAATATTCGCCCGCAAGAAAGTCTCTGTCGCGCAAGCGTACGTCCATTACCGCAAGTAGGCGGTCATACTCATTCGCATAACGGTCATGCGCATACGGCACTGGATCTTTGGTGTAGTTTACAAAGTGACTCAGTTGGCCTGCCATCGGCCCGAGCCCCCCAGCCTGCCAAAAAAGCCACTGTAGTGCATCAAAACGGGCAAGCTGTTCATCGGGCAAAAACATCCCGGACTTTTCCGCAAGATAGATGAGAATGGCACCACCTTCAAACACGGAGACCCCTGTATTGTGGTCGAAAATGGCAGGCATACGATTATTTGGGCTTATTTTCAGAAACTCCGGTTCGAATTGATCGCCGGCGCCGATATCAACGCGTATGACTTTGTGTTCGAGGCCACACTCTTCGAGCATGATAGAAATCTTGCGACCGTTCGGGGTTGGCCAATAGTAAAGATCAATCACTGTGTATCTCACGTTTAAACCGAATCGTCATTCAGTATAAGATGTATTCACTATGTTGCCACTTCCCTACGTAATCACAGCGCTCACGACTGCCGTTGTGGTCGTCATCTGTGTGTTAGTCCATTACGAGGGCTTGCGCTTGCTGAGTGGACTCCTGCCAAAACTGCAGCATCTTCATCGGCGACGAATCCTCATATTGATTTTCAGCTTGCTCTTTTTGCACATTGTTGAAGTCTGGATATTCGGCGGTGCCTACTA
>RCNC010001955.1_pt1 | contig 13828 bp, 12 predicted proteins | sample 2041301 | NCBI WGS metagenome assembly RCNC01 (sample SAMN09708231, study PRJNA481090) | Marine sediment metagenome, whole genome shotgun sequencing project. | biome: marine sediment; feature: ocean; material: sediment; isolation source: Sewage treatment plant 13A marine sediment (STP13A) ... | reverse complement strand
GACGTTACACATAGCTTCGAAGGCACTACGGTAGAGTTAACCGCGCGCAATGACTTCTACGCGCCCGTTGAGTTGCGGCTCGAAATAGTCACGCTTAGTGGCCTGACTTTTCCGAGTGCTGAGCAGCCGATGACCTGGGTGTTGCCAGCACGCAGCAATACGAGATTATTTCAACTTGAAACTCAGGAGAACGGCAGCGAACGATTCCTCGAATACGGGTTTCGCTTTATGCCGGGTGATCCAGGCGCAACGCACAATTCGGTCGAGCCGTACCGCGCGCCATTCGCGATGTCCAGCGACCATCCAATCACGCAGGCGTATCCGGAGGCGCTCACACATACTGCTCCCGACAGCTATTTCGCCGTGGACGTGGCGATGCCTATCGGCACCGATATTGTCGCCGCACGTGCTGGCGTCGTGTTCGATGTTGCCAGCAAGAATTTTCGCGGCGGTCTGGACCCCAAAATCGACGGCCCTTCAGCGAACGTTGTGCGTATTCTGCACGACGACGGTACCTATGCGATTTACGCGCACTTGAATACCAACACAATTCGCGTCCAACCGGGTGATCGCGTCGAACGCGGTCAGTACATTGCTGATTCGGGCAATACCGGATACTCGAGCGGACCGCATCTGCATTTTGCGGTGCTGCGTAATGTGGGTCTTCGGGTAGAGTCTGTGCCGGTTACATTCCTCGGCGCAAACTCCAACAGAATTATTCCCGCGTCCGGGAATCTGCTAACGGCCTACTAGACTAGTTGCATCTGAATGTGGGAGCGGCTTCAGCCGCGATCGGGCCTGAAGGCCCGCCTACAAATTTTCGGCGAGTGCTTCCCAGCTTGTAACGGGTAGCTCGCAATGCGTACCGACGCAGCGATAGGCGACGGTCTCGCCATCTATAGCCTTACGTTCAGCTAGCAAGCCGGGCAAATCTTTTTCATTTGCAGCAATCGCGAACACGAGTCGCGATGGCGCATAGAGTTTGCCGGCCGAGTCACGCCAGCGCTCCACCTCGCTAGCGTCGCCACGCAATACGATAATTTCTGGTGGCGTCAGGTTTTCTTCCAGCGCGTTCAATAACGTGACATGTCCGTGCGGATATTCATCGATCGCTTTCCAGGCATTACGCAGTGCCCGATCTGCAGCATCGATATAACGTTGCTCGCCGAGCAGGTGCCCGAGTCGCTGCAAAGCGTAGGCGGCGACGCCATTTCCGGAGGGCATGGCTTCGTCCGCAAGCGGTTTTGGACGATGCATTAACGTTTCGTGATCATCGGCTGTGAAATAGAAGCCGCCTTGTTCGGCATCTTCGAAGTGCGCGAGCATCAAGTCGGCAATCAGAGTCGCGAATTTCAGCTGCTCAGTATTCCAGCGTGATTGCAGCAACTCCAAAATAGCTTCGACGAGAAACGCATGGTCGTCGAGGTAGGCTGGGAAGCGGGCGCGACCGTCCTTGTAGCTGGCATACAGGCGACCATCGACCAGCAGATTCTCTTTGAGAAAGTCGACAGCGTTGGCCGCTGCATCGACAAATTCGCGACGCTCCAGAATGCGGCCGGCTATTGCCAGGCCACGCACGGCGAGGGCATTCCATGAGGTCAGTTGCTTGTCGTCACGATCCGGCGCGATGCGCGTCTCGCGCTCCTTGAACAAAATGTCTCGGGCACGAGCAAGAGCCGCTTCTACAGCTTCCACGGACTGTTTCGTCTCGCTGGCTATGTTAGGTAGAGATTCACGCACAGTGAGATGCCACGCGCCTTCAAAATTGGCCTCTTTGTTGAGGCCGAAGCGACTCTCAACAATCGGGTAGTCGTCTGCTACAAGCTTCGCGACGGCCTCCGGTGTCCAGACGTAGAACAGGCCTTCCTCGCCTTCTGAGTCCGCGTCGCGTGACGAATAAAAACCGCCGTTCGGCGCGCGCATATCGGCCAGCATCCACTCCGCGGTTTCGACGGCGGTGTTGCGAAACAGTGCTTCGCCGGTGGCGAGGTGCGCTTGGGCGTAGATCGCCAACAGCGGCCCGTTGTCGTAGAGCATCTTTTCGAAGTGCGGAATTTGCCAGTAGCGATCCACGGAGTAGCGACAAAATCCGCCGCCGACATGATCGTAGATGCCGCCTTCGGCCATGCGCGTCAGTGTCAGCGACGCCATGAACAGCGCGTCGATGTCCGGCTCAACCTCCTGGGCCGTGGTGCGCCAGTGCCGCAACATCCGGTCTATCGTTCCGGGGTGTGGAAATTTGGGCGCGCCGCCGAATCCGCCGAAGTCACCGTCAAAACTTTGCGCAAGCTGCTCGCGGACTTTTTGCAGCGGCTTGGCCGTAATCGACAGATCATCATCTGCCGGCGCAGGCTCCAAACGCATAAACACTTCGCTAAGTCGTTCTGCCTGGTCCCTTACTTCGTCCGACTTCTCGTTGTAATAGGTGGCAATACTGTTTAACAGTTCGCTGAATGACGGCATGCCATAGCGCTGCTCTTTGGGAAAATAGGTGCCGCCGAAAAACGGGCGTTGATCGTCGCCGCTCAGGAACATGGTCAACGGCCAGCCGCCACCACGCTGGGTGAGCAACTGGTGCGCGGTCTGGTAAATGCGATCGATGTCGGGCCGCTCTTCACGATCAACCTTGATGTTGATGAATAGCTCGTTCATCAAGTCCGCAGTCGCATCGTCTTCGAAGGATTCATGCGCCATGACATGACACCAATGGCAGGCCGAATAGCCGATAGACAACATCACGGGCTTGCCACTGGCCTCGGCCGCCGCGAAAGCTTCGTCGCCCCACGGGTACCAGTCAACCGGGTTTTCGGCGTGCTGCAACAGGTAGGGACTGGTTTCTTTAGAGAGGCGATTGCTCATGTTTTGCTATGATACAGACCTCTCCCGGACTCCGAAGAATTTCATGTTCGTCTACCCTGAGATTGACCCGATTCTGTTTCAGATCGGCTTCATAAAAATTCGCTGGTACGGCCTGATGTACGTCATCGGCTTCCTGATGGCGTGGTGGCTGGCCCGACGTCGGTGTCAGCGTGCCGACTCGCCTGTGAATCAGACGCAAGTCGATGATCTGCTTTTCTATGGGATGCTCGGTGTGATCATTGGCGGCCGGGTAGGGTATTGCCTGGTCTATGGCTGGGATGAGCTGATCAGCGATCCGTTGTACCTGTTCAAGATCACGGACGGCGGCATGTCGTTTCATGGCGGTCTCGCCGGCGTCATGACTGCCATGTGGTGGTATGGCCGCAAACTCGGTAAGACCATCTGGGACATCCTCGACTTTGTCGCTCCAATCGTACCAATCGGTCTGGGCGCCGGACGCATTGGTAACTTCATCAATGGCGAGCTATGGGGCAGCGAAACGACCGTCGCCTGGGGAGTGATGTACCAGGGTGTGGTGCGTCATCCATCGCAGTTATACGAAGCGGCTCTGGAGGGCCTCGCGCTGTTCGTTATCCTGTGGTGGTACTCGGCGAAACCGCGACCGTACATGGCTGTTTCGGCGCTGTTCCTGCTGATGTACGGCGTGTTCAGATTCTTCGTAGAATTCTATCGCGTGCCCGATGCGCACCTTGGCCACCTCGCGCTGGATTGGGTTACGATGGGCCAGATCTTGAGTGCCCCGATGATCATCGCGGGCGCGGTCATGCTCGGCATAGCGTACTCACAAGACAAAAAAAGGGAGGCGGCAGCCTGACATGCAACAGTATTTGTCCTTGATGCGACATGTGCGCGAGAACGGCACGCAACGCGATGACAGAACCGGCACCGGCACGCTCGGTGTGTTCGGACATCAGATGCGCTTTGACCTAAGCAAAGGTTTTCCACTGGTCACGACCAAGAAATTGCATATGCGCTCTATTGTTCATGAACTGCTTTGGTTCTTGCGCGGCGACAGCAATACGCAGTACCTCAAAGATAACGGTGTTTCGATCTGGGACGAATGGGCGGATGAAAATGGCGAGTTGGGTCCTGTCTACGGCGTGCAATGGCGTAGTTGGCCGAAGCCCGACGGCGGAACGGTCGATCAGATAAGTCAGGTCATGCAGCAGTTACGAGAAACACCGGACTCGCGCCGGATTATCGTTAGCGCCTGGAATCCGGGGCAGCTCGAGGACATGGCTTTGCCGCCCTGCCACATGATGTTTCAGTTGCACGTCGCCGACGGCAAGTTATCTTGTCAGCTGTACCAGCGCAGCTGCGACATTTTCCTCGGTGTGCCGTTCAATATCGCATCGTATGCCTTGCTGACTCACATGATCGCGCAGCAAGCAGATCTCGCGGTTGGAGATTTCATTTGGACCGGTGGCGATTGTCACTTGTATCTCAATCATCTCGACCAGGCTGACGAACAATTGCAGCGTGAGCCGATGCAGCTGCCGCGTCTGGCAATCAAGCGCCGGCCAGCCAGTATTTTTGACTACGAATTCGACGATTTCGAAATCGTCAATTACGAGCCGCATGCGCACATAAGAGCGGCTGTCGCGGTGTGATCCGTCCGGGTTCGATCAACATAGTTGTCGCCGCGTCGACGAACAATGTCATCGGCGTTGCCGGCGATCTCCCGTGGCATCTCTCTGACGACCTCAAGCGATTCAAAGCGCTGACTATGGGAAAGCCCATTGTCATGGGTCGCAAGACATTTGAGTCGATTGGCAGGGCGTTGCCGGGCCGGCAAAACATCGTGATAACGACGCAGGCCGAATTCGCCGCCGATGGCTGCGACATCGTATCTTCACCTGCGGCAGCGATCGCAGCAGCAGCCCATGCCGCCGAAGTAATGATTATTGGCGGTGGCGAGATTTACCGCTTGTTCCTGCCGCTGGCAGATCGCATCTACCTTACACGCGTCAAAGTGGATCTTGAAGGCGATACTATTTTCCCGGCCCTTGATGAGTCTGACTGGCTCGAGATGGCGCGTGAGGAACATAGTGCGGACGAGTCGAACGACTACGACTTCGCGATACTGACGTATTCCCGCAATGAATAAATCTGCGATTCGCAATCGCAACTTTCTGATCTACATGATCGGCAATACGATTTCCCTGCATGGCCTTTGGATATACCGCGTTGCTCTGGGTTGGTATGCCTGGGAAATATCGGCCTCTGAATTCTGGGTCGGTATCGTTGCGTTCTCCCAGTTTGCACCTGCGGTCGTATTCGGCCCGATATTCGGCGTGCTCGCAGACCGATTCGATCGCCGTGCGGCGTCGTTGCTGATCAACTCGATGAGCATCATGAACATGCTGCTGCTTGGCTTGTTAGCGACGCTCGGCGTTATCGATATCTACGTCCTGACGCTACTCGCGTTCATGCAAGGCACATTGGACGGCGCGCATATGCCGGTGCGCATGACGATCGTGCCGAATCTGGTGGAGAAAAATCAGCTGCAGAGCGCTATCGCGATTACGGCGATCTCATTCAACTTGTCGCGTTTCGTCGGCCCGGCTGTCGCAGGACTCATAATCGCAATCTACGGGGTCGCCGCGGCGTTCATGGTTAACGGTTTGTCCTATCTGGCGCTCATCGCAGTGATGTTGATAGTGCGCCTCAACCCCTCCGCTGAACAATCGGGCAAAGCGCGTCATGTCTGGCGCGAGATGGGCGAGGGAATCAACTACATTTTGGGCAATCCAGCGATTCGCGCTTTGCTAATGATCATTGCGGTTGCATCGGTGTTCGGACGCGGGGCACTCGAAATGATGCCCGCGTTTGCAGACGCCGTGTTTGAACGTGGCAGTGGCGGACTCGCCGCATTGACCTCGGCTATTGGTGCAGGTGCCGTGATTTCTGGTCTGGCAATGTCTCGCGGCGTCGAATGGCTCAATGTCCGAATAATTCGAGTGGCCGTCATCATTGCTGGATTGCTGATCGCGTCACTTGGCCTTATTGAGCAATTTTGGATCGCTGTTACGGTCGTCGTCTGGCTGGGAATGATTCTGTCGTTGTGCGGCGTTGGCTCACAGATATTGATTCAGACCCTTATCGACGATTCGGTGCGCGGACGCGTCAGCAGCTTCTGGGGAATGATCGCATTCGGTGGTACTGCGCTCGGTAGTTTGCTGGTCGGAACGGCGGCCAATATCTGGGGCCTGCAGGAAGTCGTCATTGTTTCCGGCCTGCTGTGCAGCACAGCCGCACTATTTGCGTCGATTCGCGCATAATAGTCCGCATTAAGTTACCAATATTCTGGAACATCCATGACTAGCAAAGAAATGGACGGCATTCACTGGGACCAGGACATCAGCTATAGCAGCTATCTGTCTATGGACAAGTTGCTCGAATGCCAACAAATGCGTTCGGGCGCCCACGACGAAATGATGTTCATGGTTATCCACCAGGCATCCGAGTTGTGGATGAAGCTTTGTATACATGAGATCACCGCGGCAATGCGCGAAGTCGAAAACGATAACCTCGGTGCGGTATTCAAAATGCTGTCTCGAGTTTCTCGAGTTCAGGGACAGTTACGCCAGAGCTGGGCCGTGTTGTCGACTATGACGCCAGCCGACTATCGGGGATTTCGCGACAGTCTCGGGCAAAGTTCGGGCGTGCAGTCGTTTCAGTATCGTGAGATTGAGTTCGCTTTAGGCAACAAGAACGCGGCGCTGGTTAAAGTGCATCGACAAGACCCGAAACGCTTTGAACATCTCAACAAAGTTCTGAATTCGCCCAGCATTTACGACCTTTGCCTGCAGCACCTGGCGCGCAAGGGATTTGATATTCCAGACGAGTACCTCGAGCGCGACTGGTCGCAACCCTATGTGCCCAGCCCAGCGGTTGAAGCTGCCTGGGCCAAGGTCTATTCGTCGGTTGATGAATACTGGCAGCTGTACGAATTGGCGGAAAAGCTCGTAGATCTCGAACACGAGTTTCAGATGTGGCGATTTAGTCACATGAAGACCGTTGAACGGATTATCGGCTACGGCAAAGGTACCGGTGGCACGAGCGGCGTCGCATTCCTGCAGAAAGCACTCGGTCTGCGATTTTTCCCCGAGCTCTGGAGTGTTCGTTCGGAGCTAGAGCGGAGCTAGCTCCTCTACTACGGTCGCGACAGCCGCGTCCAGGTCGATTTGCTCAAGCCTGTCCACGTCCCGCGTGAGTTGTTCGAGCAGCGATTTTTGAATCGCACCTCTGTCCTGAGCATCCCCGTAGGGAATGTCAGCGTGAAACATCACCATCGAGTAACGCGGAATGAAACGCTCAGGCAATCGACGCTCAAGTTCGAACGACAACTCTTTTTGCAGTGCGAATTTGGGGTCGCGAACGGTGTCGCGCATTTCAACGTAGTTCTCGAGCGCCATATCGGCGATCGCGTTGGCGTTACGCAACTGCGTCGCTTCAAAGCGAGCGAATACGCTTTCCCAGTTTGCTCCAAGCTCGCGCAAAAGTTTTTCCAGCAATACGCAGTCTTCCAGAGCGAGATTCATGCCCTGACCATGGAAGGGCACGATGGCGTGGGCGGCGTCTCCAATGAGCAGCATGTCGCCGCCGTCATGCCAGTGCTGACAGCGTATGGTGCCCAGCAGTCCAAGTGGATTATTGATGAAGGTCTCGCTGAGATTCGGAATAAGCGCTGCGGCGTCGGCAAAGTTATTCTCGAAGAATGTTGTCACGCTGGCGTCGTCTTGCAACGTGTCGAAGCCAGGATCGCCCGTGTTGGGGAGAAACAAGGTGAGTGTGAAGTCGCCGCCGGGATTGGGCAGGGCGATCAACATGAAGCCCCCGCGCGGCCAGATGTGCAGCGCTGCGGGATCGAGCTGAAACATGCCATCCGGGCCAGCAGGAATAGTGAGTTCTTTGTAGCCATGCTGCAAACGAGACTCGCTGGCAGCAATCATATCTGAGTCTTTATAGGAATTGCGCACAACCGATCCAGCGCCATCCGCAGCAATCAGCGGTTGACCCTGAAGTTCGATATCACTGTCAGTGGCGTGATTACGCACGGTTGCGATCGCCGCCTGGCGATCGTAGTCGGTCACCTGATGTTGAAAGTGGATATCGATGTTGCCTTTTTTCTCGGCCGCATCGAGTAGCACTTGATTGAGTTGGCCGCGTGATACGGAGTAGATTTGTTCGTCTTCGCGATGGCCGTAAGAAAGAAACTCTGTCGAGCCGTCGATGTTGTGCAGCATGCGTCCGCGCATCGGCACCAGGAGCGGCTCGACTTTGTGCATGACATTTGCCGTCTCCAGCGCGCGTATGCCACGTGCAGCAAGTGCCAGGTTGATAGAACGCCCGGCTGATGCCTGACCGCGGCGCGGATCGGCGCCGCGTTCAAAAAGATCAATCTTTGCAACATGCTGCGCGAGAATCGTCGCTAGCAAGGTGCCGCATTGACCTGCGCCGAGGATATTCATCCAGACTGTCCTTTGACCTGAATGACGCGCGGTTTTTTCTTATCAATACGCACCGCCGTCAACTGACGTCCCCACACACAACCGGTATCCAGACTTAGTAATTTGGGCATCACCATCAGCCCAAGCGCTGACCAGTGACCGAACACAATACGAGTATCAGTGGTTGCGCGGTTCTCGTATTCAAACCAGGGCACATATTTCTTGCGTACCGGAACAGGTGATCCGCTGTGCGAAAAGTTCAGGCGCCCCTGATTGGTGAGCATGCGCATTCTTGTCAGGCAATTGATGATGAATCGCAGTCGCTTATAGCCATCGAGCTGATCCGACCACGCAGCCGGCTCGTTGCCGTACATTTTTCCAAGCAACGTCTCGTCATTACCCTGCAGACAAGCCTCGACTTCGGCTGCTCGCTCAAGCGTTTGCCTGACGTCCCAATCCTGATGGGTACCCGCATGCACCAGTAACGTGTCCAACGATTCGTCGTAGTGCGCGAGAGGTTGGTGGCGAAGCCAGTCGATAAGCTCATCCCGGTCAGGTGCGCTCAAGATCTTGCTCAGAGATTCAAAGCGTTGTTTGCCACGCACCTGGCCGGCGGCCAGGGCGAGTAGATGCAAATCGTGATTGCCCAGAACAGTGATGACGGAACTGCCTAGAGACTTCACAAAGCGTAGAGTTTTCAGCGACTTAGGACCTCGATTGACGAGATCGCCGGTTAGCCAGAGTGTGTCCAAGTTCGGGTCGAATGCTAACTCGTCGAGCAGATGTCGAAACGGGTCGTAACAGCCCTGCAAGTCACCGATTGCATATACCGCCATACTGATTCGCCAACGACCTAGTGAAGTACGCCCGGCACTGCGAGTGTAAATGGAGCGATAGGCGCGTCGAAATTAACGCCGTTGTCTGCCTCCATTCGATACAGGCCCTGCATTGCGCCAACCGGTGTCTCGAGTACTGCGCCGCTTGAGTAGCGAAATACCTCACCGGGGTTAAGATGCGGCTGTTCGCCAACAACGCCGTCACCCGTTACTTCCTGAACCTTGCCGTTGGCATCGGTAATTACCCAATGGCGACTGATAAGTCGAGCGGGCAACTCGCCATTGTTGGCAATGGTGATGGTGTACGCGAATACGTAACGGTCGGACTCAGGTTCGGACTGATCGTCGATGTAGTTGGTCGCAACATCAATACCGATGTCGAAGGTTTTCTCTTCCATGGGCTTAGTCTAACGTATTCGCGAGGCGTACATATTCTGCAATTGCGATTGCCTCAGGTCGGAGGCTCGGGTCGATACCAACCGATTTGAGCAGCGCTTCATCAGCGACCTTTCGCAAGGCGTTGCGCACGGTCTTGCGGCGCTGGCTGAACGCCGTTGCGACCAGTCGTGACAACTTGGCTGCATCGCGAACGTCATAGGTTCCTTCGGGCAATGGGGTGAGGCGGACGATCGCTGAAGTAACGTCGGGCGGCGGATCAAACGCCTGCCGGTCAACGTCGAACAATGCCTCAATATCAAAGTAGCAACCCAGCATAATGCCGAGACGCCCGTAAGCCTTGCTGCCCGGCGGGGCCGCCATTCGCGCTACGACTTCTTTTTGCAGCATGAAATGCATGTCCGCGATGTGCGCCCGATAGTCGAGCAGATGAAACAGTAATGGCGTGGAAATGTTGTACGGTAAATTTCCGACTACGCGTAGCCCTTCCCCCAGAGTGGAATAATCGAAGCGCAAGGCGTCGGCCTCGTGAATGGTTAGCTTGGGCTCGTCCTGGAAGCGCCGCCGTAATTCAGCAGCCAGGTCCCGATCCAGCTCGATGGCGTGCATGCTACCCGCACCCGCTAACAGTGGTGCCGTGATGGCCGCCAGGCCAGGACCAATCTCGACCACAATATCGCTACCCGACGGACGAATAGATCGCACAATCTCGTAAACCACCCCCGGGTCAGTCAGAAAATGTTGCCCGAAGCGTTTGCGTGGTCGATGCGCAGTCATCTCGCGGCCATCTTCGCGGCGAGTTCGATGGCGGCAATAAGACTGCCAGTGTCAGCTTGTCCGGTTCCGGCAATGTCGAGCGCTGTGCCGTGATCGACGGAGGTCCTGATGATCGGCAATCCCAGAGTTACGTTCACGGCGTGGCCGAAACCCGCGTACTTGAGAACGGGCAGCCCCTGGTCGTGATACATCGCCAGTACTGCGTCTTTGCCGCCTGCAGCCGGCGTAAATGCCGTGTCGGCGGGAACAGGTCCGCGGATATTTAATCCCGCTGCGGCAAGCTCGCGAACGACGGGCGCGATAACGGCGTCATCTTCTTTGCCCAGATGTCCACCTTCCCCGGCGTGCGGGTTCAAACCGCATACGATAATTTCCGGGTTCTCAATGCCGAACCGCGTCCGTAAATCGGCATGTAAAATATTTAATACGTCGCGGATTCCATCTTGCGTCAGATAGTCCGGCACACTACGCAATGGCAGGTGCGTGCTTGCTAGGGCGACCCGCAGGTCGCCGGCGACCAATAACATCACTGGCTTTGGTGTATCGCAAAGCTCTGCCAGAAATTCGGTGTGTCCGGTGAACGGTATGCCGGCATCGTTGATGATACTTTTCTGCAATGGTGCGGTGACCAGTGCTGAGAATTTCCCCTGCCGACAACCGTCTACCGCAAGTCGCAGACTATCCAGTAGCGCGGTAGCGTTCGCAGTAGAGGGCTCGCCGCAGACGTCAGGGTTGGGGCAAGTAACAGGCACGACCTGTAATTGCTCAGGGTAGTCGATGCCGAGCCGCCTCGCCCGCGCACGAAGAACGTCAGGATCAGCGATAACAACGATATCGGAACACAGTTCGGTGTTAGCGAGGGCCAGGCATAGATCCGGCCCGATGCCGGCCGGTTCCCCGGCCGTTACGGCAATGGGGATATTCAGATTCGAATATCGACGTAAGATTCGTCGCGAAGGCGCTGGATCCATAACTGCGTCTCTTCTTCCATTTTGCTGTTACGAATCTTGGCTACGCAATTGCCTCTCTTCACGTCCTCGGTGTTGTCATACACACGTTTGTCCATGACCTCGACGATATGCCAGCCGAATCGAGATTTAAAAGGTTCACTGAGCTCGCCGATTTCCGCGGCATCTACGACTTCCTCAAATTCGGGTACGAACGTGCCTGGGCCACTCCAACCCATTTCGCCGCCAAGGTTGGCAGAGCCCGGATCGTCCGACAGGAGTTTTGCGATTTCACCGAAGTCTTCGCCTTCCCCGATTCTGACCAAGGCGTCGTCGAGTCGTTGTTGTGCGGTCTCGTCGTCAATAATTTCATTAGGTGTCACAAGGATATGTCGTACCAGTACCTGATCGATTTGACTCTGCTCCACAGCGCTGCGTAAGTCGTTGACTTTTACAATGTGAAAACTGTTCGGCGCGCGAATGGGATCAGTTACATCGCCGGCTCCCAATTCGCCAACCAGATTAATGTAAAGGGACGGCAGCTGTTCGCCCTTGAGCCAACCCAGTGCGCCACCATCGAGTGCGTTTTGTGCGTCGGAATATCGAATCGCAAGAGCGGCGAAGTCGGCGCCGTCTTTCAGCCGCGAAATTATTAATTCCGCTTCCGCCAAGGTTTCTTCGATGACTGCGCCGGACGCCGATTCGGGCATCGAAAGCGTGATGTTGGATATATTGTAGTCAGAATTGATCGCAACATTGTCTTCGAGATCCGCGATGCACATTTCCAGCTCACGTTCGGTATAACCAATTCGATTGCCGACATCGGCCCGTCGCAATTGTTCGAGTGTAATTTCCTCGCGCAGGTCGCGTCTGAATTTCGCGTAATCAATACCGTCAGCAGCCAATATAGCCGGCATGTCTTCGAACTTTACTCCGTTCTGATCAGCAATCCGGCCGATGGACTCATTCACCATTTGATCGGAGATTCTCAAGCCCATGCGGCTGGCGCGTTGTAACTGAACTTCGGTGAGAATCAGTCGTTCCAGGAGTTGCTCGCGCAGCTCCGCGGGGGGCGGTAATGAGATGTTTTCAGTCTCTGCGCGCCGCGTAATCAATGCAATTTGATCGGTCAGCTGACTCTTAAGAACGACGCCATCGTCAACCACCGCAGCGACACCATCAATGAATTCACCTGTTGATGACAGCTCTTCGGCTAGTGCGAAGGGCGCAACCGCCAGTATAGCGGCGGCATATAAACTATTGATTTTAAACACAAATTCTTACCGAGAGTCAGCGGAATAGCCAAGAATACCACGTTCGAGAACTTTGTCAGCCGCGGTACCGACGCTTGCCATTCCTTTCAATACTAATTGCAGACCGATCGAGGAATCCTGAGTTCCGTCGCGAGTCGAAATATGGCGCCGCGCCACGAGTCGGAGACCCCAGCAACAGCTGTCATATTCTATGCCGAAAAATTGCTCCAAAGCTTCATTGTCGCGAAATGAATAGTTGTAGCGGCCGACGACATTCCAGTTGCTGCGGACCGGCCATGACAATGACAGGTCGCCTTGCTCGAGTGAGTCACGACGAAAACGATAGGCGAGATTCAAGATCTTGTTGCTGGACGGTCGGTACTGAAATCTAGCTTCCGATTGTGTTGTACCGACTCCCGACTCGCCCCATTGATAACCGAGATCGAAGTTCATGTTTTCGTTGAGCAGAAAGCTAACTTCCGCGATGTAATCGGACGATTCGGTTGCTACAAAGTCCTGGCCCGGCAGCGTGACAGTGCTGTCGCTAAAATAGCGAGTCTGGCCAATCGTCGCGGCGACCAGTTCTCTGCCGGTCGACAAATCGAGGACACGGGTCGTAATTCCCAGACTTACCTGATCTGTATCGGCAATTCGATCCACACCGAGATAGCGATTCTTGCGATACAACTGAATCAAGTTCAGGTCCGGCGTAATCGTATCGAAGACCGGAAGATCAGATTGATCCTCGAACGGCACATGCACGTATAGAAGTCGCGGTTCGATCGTTTGCAGTCGTGACCTGTTCTTCATCGTGCGCTCGAGCGTGAATCCGGTATCGAGGCTGGCAATCGGCAAGGTTCGATCGGGAGAGCTGTTTTGACCGGCTGCCGTATTACTCAGTTCATAGCGGGTATGGTCAAGCACAACTGACGGCGTCACGAACCACCCGGACCTTGCAATAGGCAGTGCTATTTCGGGCGCTACGTTCATGCGCCAGCCGGTGACGCCAACGTCGCGATCAAAATTAACGAGTTCGCTGTCGAATCCCAAAGCGAGTCCCAGCCATTGGTCGGGCCAGAATCCGCTGGCGAGCAATTGCGGTAAGCGTCGATACGGCTCATCTTCGGGAGCGATAGCGTCGTCAATTGTCTGGTAGTCCTGGACCTGGCCAAAAAACGACAAGTGCTGTGTGTAATAGTCGAAGTTCAGCGTCCGATTCAGATGCGTGATGCTCGATGAACTGAGGCTGCCGCCCAGATCTTCAAAGTACTGGCTGTCTGATACTT
>RCNC010001953.1_pt1 | contig 13836 bp, 14 predicted proteins | sample 2041301 | NCBI WGS metagenome assembly RCNC01 (sample SAMN09708231, study PRJNA481090) | Marine sediment metagenome, whole genome shotgun sequencing project. | biome: marine sediment; feature: ocean; material: sediment; isolation source: Sewage treatment plant 13A marine sediment (STP13A) ... | reverse complement strand
CTTATTCACAATTCACCTTTTCCGATTTTCCCGCTTCGGAAAAACAACTTCTTATCTTTATCTTTTTTTACCGGCCTCGCACGCGGTTTTTAACAAAGCCGTTCGAGGGCTGGGGGGCAAAGCTTGAATAGTGAATAAGGACTCGTTTCCTTACTTGAATTTTTTCAGATATTGGTTCCGTTGTTGACTGGCTTGAATTTACGGCTTCGCTGCACACATCCCTGTAATCGTCGCCGCCGACGGAGCAACTATGATAAAAGCCCTAAATAAAGGATACGATGAGACCATTGAAATAATGGCCATCGGCACAAATGCCATCGACACCTCCGGCCGGTCTTCAAAGATCCTCATCCCCTTGCACCAGGAAAACACCCCCCCTGTAGGTGCAAGCACGAAACCCTTACCCTATTTGGTTGGGGACTTGTTGGATCAATAGGCAAAGAAGATTTTGGAAGATGTGTGAAGCGAATGCGTTTCTAGTCAAAGATGGAATAAAGCTTCATCCCCTCGCTGTCAGAAATATTGAGCACATTATGGTCCGGCAGGAGCCACTAGTGCCCAATCATCCTCAATCTGGTGTACTTTACTACCAAAGATCACTTTCTCTCTTCAGACTCTTACGCGGATCAATTGATCGGAATTATGAGCTGCCATGCCGATATCCTCGCCGGGAAGGAGGCCCATAACAATCTGCTGGCGTTGGGGACTTGACTTTGACGAGTTCAGTCGAACCGCACATCCATCAAGCCCGCCCTCTCGGCTCACAATGCAAATGCGAAAGATTTATCCTCCCCAGTTTTCATGATGGGATATTTTTGGTAATAAAAATTATTTATTTAAGCAGTTTTATTACTTCTTGGTCATATCCTGCCCACAGCATTGAAGGGGAACTGAACATGCATCCTTGCCGGGTTCGCAACCACAGGTTTTTTCAACTCTTAACTCTAAGCCACACTTTTCACAAAAAAAGACATCGCCTGGTTTCATTTCGTGACAAATTGCCATGGAAAAACCTCCTTTCTCTATTTCATTTACGGCAGTTAACCAAAGGTCGGTCTGAAAATACCGAATTAGTTTACCTTGAAATTAAGGCATTCCGTCTCTACTATCAAGTCATTTTTTAAGGCTATTCCGTGTTTTTATGGAAATATCGGGGACATTCTATAATCCTTCTGTCAAAAGAAAAATGGCAAGTTTTTATTTCTATATTATTTCAGTAAGATAGAGAATTTGTCATTTTCAGGACATACTTCTGCTTATATAATTAGATTATAATCCGGCATGAAATCATCTCGCAGCATCTCACCGGGATGAGTCGGTGCTATTTCACGCTGTTTCGTATTTTGTATGCTCATTGTTTTCCTCTCAGTGATAATCTGTTCCTTATTCATGCATAAACAAATTGATGAACATTATAATTAAAATAAGAATCCTTTGTGCTATAAAATTCTATGCCTATCTTGCATCGCGCTCTAAACGTTTTGAAGCATATCCGCCACTGGTCATTGATTGATATAGCGTATTGCTCTTTCCGATCGCCTTTGAGCGGATGCAGCCTGTTGCTCGGCGGTACTTTTAAATCTTCCAGGCAAGTCGCCAAATCTATGTATTCCAGGAATATAGGGGACTCTGTTGACTGGGTTGACTTATTGGCGCTCCGGTTGGGGTCGGACAACGGTGAACAGTTTACAGTTAAAGAAGTATGCTAAAAATTATCCCATCTCATCATGTGAAGCGCTTATCGTGGATAATGTCTCGGGCATCCCGATAAGCAGCGGAAGACGGATGATCACATCCAGTCCCATGACCGTCAGAAAAACGTATTCCGGTCCCAGGGTGTCCCAGATAATACCCGCTATAAACGCGGTCACCGAGCCGAGCAGCATACGGCAGAGCCTCATTAATCCGATCCATCGCCCCATTTGTTCCGGTGGAACCAGCTCAAAAGACATGGCCCCGGCGATCGTTGCACAGATATAGTAAAATCCTTGAAAAATGCCGGCCGTTATCAGGAATCCGGGCCGGGGCGCCCAGATGAGGATCAGGTTGGAAACCCAGAAAAGGGGCAGTGTCAGATAAAGCACTTTTTTACGCCCGATCCGATCGGCCAGCCGGCCCATGGGAATTCCCAGCAATAGAGAGGTTAGGGCACAACCGGTCACCATGAAACCCAGGACATAGGAGTCGGCACCCTTGACCTCATGGGCAAAGACCTGGCTGAACGGAAAGACCATCCCGAGTGGCAGGGAGCCCACAGAGACGATCACCAGCCATCGCTTCAAGTGGCGCCCCTCCCGTAAAACCAGAGCCATGTCCTTAAAAAAGCCGCAATGAGACATGCTTTGAGCGGCCCAGTTACGTTCCGATAGCTGAAAATAAATCAGCCCAAAGGTGATCACGGTTCCTGCCAGCGCCAAAAAGAACAAAGGCCTAATGCCGGCGATGTTTACGCCCCCGAATCTTACGACCACCAAAGCCCCCAGCATGGGGCCGCCGATGCTCAGCAGTCCGGCCGCAAGGGTTTCACAGAGGGTCATGGCGGTGGCCCGGTCTGCGCTGGCCAAAGAATTTCCGCACACCGTGGCGCAGCTGTGACCGCTGATGGTTTCACCCAGCCAGAACGCCGCCATGGCAATGATAATGATCGTCCAGCTTGAGGCCACCCCATAGACGAGATAGGAGACGAAAAGAAAGCCGATGCCGATCAGATAGATTCTTTTAATGCCGATCCGGTCAATCAACCATCCCACCAGGGGGCTCAACACACCGGCAATACACATACCGATGCTGTTGACGATACCCAGTTGGATGGCCGTTGCCCCCAGCGCCACCGTATAAATCGACTGATAGGGAAAGATGATTTGATTGACGAATCTTGCCAGAGACGAACGGACGACGGTAATTTTCCAATCCCGCGACTGCCTATTAAAGAACCTGATACCCTTAGAGACCGCACCCGCGGAAGTTTTATCCTTTTTTTGCATCAATTCCATTCTTTCCGTAAAACAGATAGTCCAAGGTTAAAGCGAAACAATCCTTCCGGCCGCCCGCCCGCGTTGACATCGACCCATCCTTTTAATACCACTGTAGCATGATGGCGCCGGCGGCGATCAGCGCCGGTTCAACGACCTTGCAAAAAATCACTTTTGATCTTTTTTTATTTGTCTTTGTTTAATAGCATCAAGCGTGCCATAAGCCAAATAACAAATAAGTATAATTATTACAAGTAGTTTTATGATTGAGGGGAAATTAAGGATTTTCCGATTTGGCGTACTTGACGGCATCCAGCGGACAGACGTTGAGACACCGCCCACAGTTGAAGCAGTCGGCGGTAAAGAGGCCTTCATTCAGACGCCCTGCCATTGCCGGCAGGGGACGGCCTTTGCGCAGGCGCCGCAATGGGTGCAGGCTGCCATATCTATTATGGTCACCCGATAGAAGCTGAAGCGTTCCACCATCCGTGAAAGGAGTCCGAAAGGACATATAAACTGGCAAAACGGCCGATAAAAAAACAGGCTGACACCGAGGGCGGCGATAATAGTCATCAGGATGGATGCGGCTTCAACATCGAGATTAAACAGATTGAACGGGTTGATATAGGGATAAATGACAAAGCCCTTTTTCCTGCCCACCACACCGGACAACAACAGCAGCAGCATGGTCAGAAAAAGAGCGACGCGGATGGCGTTGGTCACGGCAAAGGGGAGTTTGTGCCGCTTGATCTTTTTAAAGAGCGGCAAAGTGTATATCAACTCCTGCAGGGCCCCGAAGGGGCATGCCCATCCGCAGATCAATTTAGTGCCGACAACGGCAAGCAGGATAAAAAAGGCAAACGCCGCTATTTTTTCCCAGACATGGGGATAAAGCCCCACCATCGATTTAAAGACCTTGACGGCGCCTTCCATGGGGTTGGGTGATTTTCCCAAGAGAAATCCGGCAACGATGACCGAGGCGAGAAGGGGGATGATATACCCGAGCCGCGGGTACCATTTCTTTCTTTGATTCAACGCCATTTTTGGGGGGCGGCCGATCTGGGTCAGAAAAAGCCACCCCCACAGGACCAGGGCGCTAAACAGGTAATATTTTATGGGTGAACTTCGATGACCGATCAGATGGTTTACAACATGTATCAATCTTTCATGACGGATCCCCATCTCATTGAGCGGCTTGTGTTTCTTGGCGTTCAGCGGGAGCGCCAGTTCCCGTGCCAGCGCCTTTCCGGACACACCCAGTTTCGGGGCGATCTGCCGAATGGTCATGTGCGTTGAAACCGAAGAAATTCGTTTTTGGGGTATGCGGATCTCCTGGATCAACCCGACCGATAGAAGCACGGCCATCAGGCAGATACCCGTGATCAACAACGCATGCTGTCGCCCGGACATGCTGTTGAGGAATTGTCGCGTCATTTGAAAGGATCCTGGCCCAGCGGGCCAGGCTTTGACTTCACCCCAGAGGGGTGGTGTTTGCGTCAGATAACCCATGGGATAATGGAATGGTGGGGATCAAAAGCGGATGATGGTCTGATTTTATTTCCTGCTCAGTGCCAGCTATTTAAAAACAGATCTCATTCCGCCAAACCCATTATTCCAACATTCCAGTACTCCAATACCCCATGGCATTTATTTGCGGCAAAGCCTATTATCTGTTACCTCGCCCAGAGGACCAGGTTTTCAATGTCCGAATAAAGCCCGGCATCGTCTGTAATATCGATAATAGATGGGAAACCACTCAAGACAGTTGCTCATCAGCACCACCACCCGCACACGTGCGGTAGCGGTCACAAATGATAATTCTGATCTTTGTTGTTCCCGTCATTTCCTATTCTCCCGACGCATATTTTTCAACCGTGACCTTGACCCCTCCGCCCTTTTCGAATTTTTCATCGATCAGTTTTTTATAATAGGATCGGTATAGGTTGATCGCCGCCAGGGGGTTGTGTCCAGTCACGCGGTCCTTTGCCACCAACACCGTGCACAACGCATCGGAATAACGCATTAACAGGGAATCATGCCCGACACAGAGACCGAAGATAATGTTGAATTCCGTTTGCGCAGCATTCAGCACCTTGGCCTGAGCAATCGGGCTGCACATGGATTCGAAGTCCTCGGGGCTGACCTTTTGTCCTTCTTTGATTCCGAGAAACTCCTTAGGCGTTCTTCCGACCGAACATACAACAGAAGCCAGTTCAAATCCCTGTTCTTTTAAAATCTTTGATAAAATACGGGCTTCGTGTTGGAGCCCTAAACAAAAGGCCAGTCCCAACTTTTTATAGCCCATTTTATGGGCAAACTCGATGGTCTCCTGGACCCTGGGTTTTATGGCGAAACGAGCATGCGGATTGTCTTTGTGCTTGTTGACATAGCACTCACCTTCTTGGATGGTGGCATTGACGGCAAACGCCTTTATGCCGGGCGTTTCATATTCGGAAAAAGATGCTTTGACTGCATCGCTAAAATTGATGGTCGGACAATAGACCGGACCGGTTCCGTCTTCGTGCTGGCAGATTCTTTTTTCGATCTTGCAATCGGCACACCGCGGGGTTTTTCGAACGTTTTCATCCATGCTTTTTCCTCCGGTTGATTTCAATGATAATTCGTTTCCAATGGGTCTGTATAAGCTTGAAAACGTCGCTTCCGTAGTCATTGCGCTTTTTATCTTCATTGCAGGTTATGAGATCATCCGGGAAATTTTTTCTTCAGTCGGAAGTATACCCCGTATCTCCTTGTCTTACATTATCCTGCTCTTTGCCGGAACCGTGGCCACACTTCTTTTTGGACAGTATGCGATAGCTGTTGGGCGAAGGACAGAATCCCCCACTCTGATTGCCGAGGGTCGACACCGTCAGGTGGATGTTCTCTCGTCGATTGTGGTCTTGGTTAATTGAGATGTTCATGATTTTGTTTCGAAAATTCTATTTAACCAATCCTCCAGCAGGCTATCTTATACCTGGACAATGCCTGAAGCGCAATCATTATCCCATGAAACCACCCTGCCCGGACATTCGCACCAGGCACCTGAGTTTTTCGAGTTTCAGATTGGCGGATAAGAGCAAGGACCGCTTATTACGAGTGTAAGCCGCTTCTATGAGAAGGTCAAGTATGTCCAGCATAAGCGTTTCGATTCGGTCGGCCAGTATGAACTTCTGGCTGCGCGGAAACCGATCCAGCTTCGGGATCATCCACAGTACGTAATCATATAGTTTTGTGATCGCATCAATCTCCTTGGGCATCGAATGTCATCCCGTTATTTGAGTCAAAAGGGTAAAAGAAAATAGGTTAACTTTTAGTCCTGGCGCAACGAAACCCGATGAGGCCGCTCCGAGTGTTCGGGTGGGCCCAGTAGCGGCCTGCACACCGGGCGCTGCCCCTATAGCTGCTCCATGAGCCGCCCCGGAGCACCGGGAGCTGGCGACCCTTTTCATTAAGTTTATCGTAATATTCTGAGTATCTTTCCTCATCCAATAGCTTTTGAACCTCCCGATCGAAATCAAAAGCATCACGCACTTTCTCGGTGTTATAATCCGAGCATGTCCATTCCCCAACATTGCCGCCCAAATCGCATATCCCTTCCGGGGTCGCACCGTTTTCAAAGATGCCCACCGGTGACGTCTTGAAAATTTAGCCCGCTTTCGTTATCTGGATCGCTATCGGTTCCGATTAATTAACGCATCGATATGTTGCGCTGTAGCTGATGCCGGGACACAATTCACCTTTTCCGATTTTTCTGCTTCGGAAAAGCAACTTCTTATCTTTATCTTTCTGGGGACCCTCTGCGAACCCGTCATTTCCTGTTATGCAGCCTTCATTCCACGAACATGCAGGATCTCATTGGCATGCATCGGTCGTATATCTTTGGCATCAAGAGTTACGACAGCAATAGTTTGGCCTTCTCCTGTGACGAATTCGACCTCATACGCCTTACTATCTGCATAGCAATGAACGACAGCCCCGATGTCACCGTGATTTAAACTATATTCCGGCAAGTCTCGTGAAAGCACTACGGTTTCAAGTTCTTTGATCATTTATTAATTCTCCTATTAACTATCTTCAGCAGGATACGCTGTAACGAATCTTGGTGGATCATCTGCGGATTCTATAATCCATATAGTACGTATCTGCACTGTGCTGCCGTTTGGGATAGGAAGTTGTCCATTGAGTGTTATTTCAAAGAGCAGAAAAAAACTGGCCGCCTGATTAATCAGGCGCCATCCGGGTCAACTCCAGTCTGCTAAAGACACCGCGGTAACCCTCAATTTAGGATCGGACGCTATGCGTGCAGGATTCACGCTTGCTGATGGTTGGATTGAGGACGGGCGTTCAATACCACTGCGATCCGCCTAATTAGGGCCCGACAAGATATGGAAAAATGAGTATTTCATGTCAAGGATTTATAGAGAGGTGTCGGCGTGGAATTTTTAAGGTGTTGGTTGTGTGGGAAGGCTTCGATTCGGCTGAGTCGTTCGACCCTGAGATTTTCAACCCAGAGCTCACGACTGAAGGGCTCGTCGCAGGCCAGCGGCGATGAAGCTTTTAAAGCAGATTCATTTCGCGGCTGGAAGCCGCTCCCACGAGAAGTCGATACTTATTTCAAATTTATCACATTATCATAGCAAAATATTTTTATTGGCTTTACTTTTCGAGCAGATGAGGTGTTGAGTCCGCAATATAGGGTTTGAGCATCGTGAGTGTTTCTCTAAAGGATACAACGGCTTTGTCGATATCCGCAGGAGTCATGGGTGTGGACAGGGCGAACATGCCCCGGCCGGCGGCGTAAACGCCGCGATTCATCATCTCCAGGTGGATTAGCCTGGGCAATTCCCCGGCTTTGGTCAATCCCACGATGGAATCCCTTGCGTTGGCGGGCTTCCGTTCCTGCCAGTGCACTTGCAACAGGGAACCCAGGCCTGAGATGCACCCTTTCAGACCGATGTCTTTCAAGGCGGCCGCGAAGCCGTCTCGGAGCCTGTCTCCCATCTGATTGAGCCGTGTGACCGCCGCCTGATCGTATAACGTCATCGCGGCCATGCCGGCTGCCAGGGTGATATTGTTGCCGTTGAAGGTGCCTGAATGAAAAATCGGCGCTTCGTGGGCTGGATCAAATCGCGACATGATGTCCTTGCGGCCGCCGAAAGCGCCGATGGGCAACCCGCCGCCGATTATTTTGGCCAGGGTGGTGAGGTCCGGCTGCACGCCTTCTATTTCCTGCAGCCCGCCCATGCTGAGACGAAATGTCATGACTTCGTCGAAAATGAGCACAACGTCGTATTTGTCGGCCAATGTGCGCAATCCTTTGAGGTAAACGGGCTGAGGGCGGATTACACCGGCGGCACCCATCAGCGGCTCGGTCAGAATAGCGGCGACTTTGTCCACCTTGGTTTTGAGCATGTCCTCGACGGCATCGAGGTCGTTGAAAGCCACGACCAACACGTCCTCGAGAACGCTGCCCGGCACACCGGGCCCGATGTGTTTGGCGGGCCAGCTTCCGGGGTCGGAAAAAATGTTGACTTCAACGGCATCGTGGCAGCCGTGATAGCCGCCGTCCATTTTGATCAAGATATCCTTGCCCGTAAACGCACGGGCGGCCCGGATGGCAAACAGCGTCGCCTCGGTGCCCGAGTTGCAATAGCGGACCTGGTCCATTGAGGGTATGCGGTGGCACAAATGCTCGGCATGCTGAAACTGAATTTCGCCGGCCGCACCGAACACCGTACCTTTTTCGAGCTGAGCGTTGACGGCTGCGATAATGTCCGGGTGCGCGTGACCGTGAATCAGTGAGGTGTAGTTGTTGAGCAAATCGAGGTACTCGTTGCCGTCGACATCATAGAGATAACATCCGCTGCCGGAAGTCATGTAAGCCGGATAAGGGGCGAAATAGGTCGCCGCACGGGTGTCGCCGCCGGGCAGACTTTCTCTTGCTCGGGTGTCGCAGTCTTTGGACCGAGCGGTTCGTTGGGCGAAACGTTCAATAATTTCCGCAGCTATCGGGTGTTGGACTTTTTCGATCATTTCTGCAAACTTCCTTGCATCCTTGGGCAACCTGCCCCGGTAGGGAATATTGACTGTCGGGTAGATTTGAAGGGGAGATGAAAACCCTGTCCCGAAAATTACAGGACAGGGTTTAGAGTCGGTTTCAATCCGGTTTTTTGTCTGAAGGATGTCATATCATGCATTCGAGAACTGATAATGACCTTCGCGGACCGGATCAGTTAACCTGGGGCCTTGGCAGTACTTTGGCCATTTCGGCAATCTCCGGCACCTTATGCTCCCACTCGATGGCCATCAGGTGAACGCCGGCGACACCTTCCATTTCCTTAAATTCTTCAATCTGCTCACAGGCCATCTTTATACCTTCATCGGCGGCCTTCCCTTTACCGGCGCCCTGCAATCTTTTTATAATTTCATCGGGGACATCCATCCCCGGAACTTTGGCCTTCATGTACCTGGCCATACCAACACTTTTCATGGGGGTGACACCCGCCAGGATATAAGCCTTTTCCGTTAAACCCATGTCATTGGCCTGCTTGACCCATTTGCGGAATTTGTCCATGTTGTAAATGCATTGGGTCTGAATAAAATCCACGCCGGCGTTGACTTTTTTTGCCAGGCGATACACCCGCCAGTTAAAGGGCTCTGCAAACGGATTGGCGGCTGCGCCGATAAACATACGGGGTGGTTCTTCGATATCCCCGCCACCGATGAATTTACCGTCATCCCGCATGCCCTTGACCATGCTGATCAGTTGCATGGAATCGATGTCAAAGACGCCTTTGGCGGTGGGATGATCTCCAAACTGTTGATGGTCGCCTGAAAGACACAACATGTTTCGAATACCATGCGCATAGGCACCCAGGATATCGGCTTGCATGGCCAGACGGTTGCGATCGCGGCAAACCATCTGAAAATTGGGCTCCAGACCTTCCTGTATCAAGATCAGGCAGGCAGCCCAGCTTGACATGCGCACCACGGAGGTCTGATTATCCGTGATGTTGACTGCATCCACACTTCCTTTCAGGTGGGATGCTTTTTTCCTTACCTCTCCGGCGCTGGTTCCCCGCGGCGGCCCCAATTCACCGGTAAATGCAAAATGGCCTGCCTTCAACACCTTCTCCAGATTACTGCCTGATTTCATTTCAATTTTCCTTTATAAATCGATTGCCGTTCTTATTCTAACAATTGAATTAAACCCCAAAGATTTCACATTGCCCTCAAAGTGATTAGATAATCTATGCAATCTACGAAATCTGGGAATTAAAGAAAAGATCATAAAAATGACAGAGCGACACGCGGCGCAAGCGCCTGCGCTGCGCGAGCGATTCCATGATTCGTCATTCGTCATTCGTCATTCGTCATTTTTTTGGTTCCGGCTCTTCCGGTTTTTTATATCCGGGTTGAACCAGGGTTCGCGGCACTTGGTTGTGCCAATCCACTGCCGGGGTAATCTCCAGGATACAGTCCAACCGTCCTTGCCTTTCCAATCTCTCATATATCAGGTACCAGGCGCAGGGCTGTTCCGTATTGATTTCACAGCTTCCCAGATTGGTTCCGCCACAGGGCCCATTATACAGGCCTTTGGCGCACATGGTAACCGGGCAAATCCCCCCGGTCAGCCCAAGCACGCAGCTGCTGCATGAACGGCATCTTTCTTCATACCAGCCCACGCCCTGGTTCACCGCCAGACCGGAAGTGTCCACAGCGGGGAAAACAGGAATGTTCGGGAATCTTTCCGCCAAAAACTGAATGCCGACACCGCAGGCCATTGACAGGATGGCATCATAGTCTTTCACCACATCATCCAGCTCCGCCAGATATTCACGGTCACACTGTCTTTCTACCGTCTTGGCGCCCAATTCGATCGGGTTGTCCTCAAGCTTGCGGGCCATATCCAATTCTGCGTTCAGAACATCGACCTCTTTCTCTCCGCCTGCAAGGCACACCGCCACACACGTCCCGCATCCCACGTTGAGGACTTTCTTGTAGTCCTTGAGCAAGTTATTTATTTCTTGAAAAGGTTTTCTTTTAGCAACGATCATGTTTCCTCCTAATTACATGGCCGACTCAGGATGGAAGACCAGCACATCCTGGAGGTCCTCTCCCAGATAAACCCTTTCGTTCGGTCCCAGTATCCCTAACGAAAGACAGATGAGCGTCCACATATGCACGACGGGATAATTGCCGCCGTAATGCTCACTGAGCTCATGAATCTGAGCATGGCAATTATGGCAGCCGGCGATACAGTAATCCGCACCGGTTTTCTTTATCTGTTCGTCCTTCAGCCGGCCGAATTCCAGACGCTGATCTTTCATGCCGGACTGGAGAAAACCGCCGCCGCCGCCGCAACAATAATTGTTGGACCGGTTGGGTGTCATATCTACAAAGTTTTCTTCTCCGACGACCGATTTGACCACGTATCGCAGATCTTCGGCAATGGGTTCCCCAAAACTTTTGCGCACGATCTGACAGGGATCCTGTACGGTAAATTTAATTTTCAGATCCTTGTTCCAGTCGGAATTGACCTTGAGTTTTCCTTCCCGGATCCATTTGGCATAATATTCATAGATGTTCTTGACGACAAAGTTATGCTCGATGTTGAATTTTTTCAGTCCTGCCAGGACTGAGAATGTTACGTGCCCTCATTCGGTGTTGAGAAAAACCTTACAGCCCAGGTCATCGGCCTGGTTGGCCGCGGTGCGGGTAATGTGCTCCCAGGCTTCATTGTCGGCAAGAAACATGCAGTAGTTTTCTCCACCCCATCCTTTGCTGCCGTAAGTCCAGTCCACCCCGGCAACATGCAGGATTTTCCAGAGCGGAACCATTTCGTCGGGTTCGGTGACCGGTTCTCTTGAATTCTGATTTAAAATAAACTCTGCGCCCTGCTTGTCGATGGGCGCCGGCATGTCTTTAAATTCGGGTTGCGCTTCCTGATATTCTTCAAGGACATCTTCGACCACGAATGTAAAATCCTCCGGGCTGGCTCCCATGGCGCTGCAACTGTCATTTTTCAACGCCATATCGCAGGAGCCCAAAATCCCCTTGGGGCGCTCTTCCCGGGGTCTCATACTCCGGATGTTATAAATAAGCTGCGGGATGTCAATTTTCATTGGACAAACATAGATGCAGCGCTGACACATGGTACACATCCAGGGCCAATCCGATTTTAAGATTTCATCGTCTAACCCGAGGGCCGCCATCCGCAGAAATTTTCTAGGATCCATGTTTTCCAGACCCGTCGCCGGGCATCCGGAAGAACAGGCACCACAGGTAAGGCAAAGATTTAGATTCCCGCCTTCGGGTATTAGGTTCTTGACTTCGTCGATCAACATGCTTTTCTTCTTACCACCGAGAGTGATGATATCCTCTGGCATGATCGCCTCCCTTTCTTATCCTTTTTTTGCGTTGATAGTTTTATCTAAGGGGCTTGGCCCCAATGACCGGATATGCTCCGTCATCTCTTTGGCATAGGCCGCAAAGGTCGGCCCTTCACCGGATGAAAGATTGTACATTCTAACCCGGTCACCCTCCATGCCGATTTCTTCAAGCATCGTGCGCACATGCTCAACGCGTTCTCTTGCTCGGAAGTTACCTTCGTTATAATGGCAGGTTCCTTCCAGGCAACCGACGACATACACCCCGTCGGCTCCCATTTGAATTGCCCGCAGCAGGTGGATCACATCCACTTTTCCGGTACACGGCACTCTGATAATTTTTACGTTTGAAGGGTATTGCAGTCGCATGGAACCTGCCAGGTCCGCGGCCGAATACCCTCAATAATCACAGCAAAATGCGATGATGTTAGGTTCGAACTCGTCGCTCATATTTTCCTCACGTTAAAGTAAAAAAATGACAATTGAAGATTGACGAATGATGGCGTCGCTTCGCTCTGTCTATTTTTTATGGATTAAGATGATCCTTCTATTTATGTTAAAATCCGTTCATGCGGATGTCTCCGCTCCTCGGTGCCCACTGTTTTCCGCTCCGCCATTCAGCCTTCCGGATTACGACTTCCGCCTTCCCCATTCCGCATTCCGAATTCGCCATTCCCTCCGGGGCGTAGGCCTCTATGGCCCCTACGGGCCGGAGGCCGCATTCCCACTTCCGAATTCCCAATTCCACATTCCGACTTCCACATTCCATTTTCCCCATTCCGCATTCATTTCATTCCCACTTCCCCATTCCCACTTCCGCATTCCCACTTCCCCATTCCAATTAGCCTCCTGCAAGCAAGGCTTCAATTTTACACATAATTTGTTCATCTTCGTAAAAGCTCAATCCAATGGCTTCACGGGGGCAGACGCCGGCGCAAATACCGCATCCGTGGCAGATGGCCTCATCGATTTCAATGACGCCTTCATCTGAATTAAATATCGGCACCTCAAAGGGGCATGAGCGTACACAGGTCAGACATTTGACGCAATGATCCGTATCGACCTTGGCCGTGATGGCTGAAAGTTTGATTTCGGATCTGGCCAAAAAGGTCGTGGCCCGTGAGGCCGCTGCCTGAGCCTGGGCGATGGATTCCGTGATAAGTTTCGGCCCGTGGGCGGTACCGCATAAAAATATACCATCGCCCGGCATGTCCACCGGACGAAGTTTTACATGGGCTTCAATGAAAAATCCCTCCGGGTTGCGGTTCAGCTTCATAACACGGCTCAGTTCTTCGGTATCTTCGGCCACCACCCCTGCGCTCAGCGCCAAAAGATCGGCACTGATCGCCAGATTCCGTTGCAGGATGTGGTCCTTTACGAAAACCGTCAGTCCGTCTGCAGACGCCTTTACCTCCGGCGGCGTTTCCTGGGCAAAGCGAATGAAAATAATTCCCTTCTCCCTGGCTTCCTTGTAA
>RCNC010001952.1_pt1 | contig 13837 bp, 15 predicted proteins | sample 2041301 | NCBI WGS metagenome assembly RCNC01 (sample SAMN09708231, study PRJNA481090) | Marine sediment metagenome, whole genome shotgun sequencing project. | biome: marine sediment; feature: ocean; material: sediment; isolation source: Sewage treatment plant 13A marine sediment (STP13A) ... | reverse complement strand
GCGTCGGTGCGGAACGAGCCAACCATCTGGCTCGTTACCATCGACACATCAGATTTATGCACGCCGCGTGTCGTCATGCACTGGTGCACAGCTTCGATCACAACGGCCACCCCTTTAGGCTGAAGCACGTCGCCAATGCAATTGGCGATCTGCGCGGTCATTTTTTCCTGTACCTGAAAACGACGGGCAAAGGCGTCGACAACGCGCGCCAGTTTGCTGATGCCGACAACCTTCCTGTCGGGCAAATAGCCAACATGCGCTTTACCGATGATGGGCGCCATGTGGTGTTCACAATGCGACTCGAACGCAATGTCGCGTAGCACGATCATCTCGTCATAACCTTCCACTTCCTGGAAAGTCCGCTTGAGAAAGTCGACCGGATTGTCCTTGTAGCCGCTAAACCAATCCTCATACGCTCGCGCAACCCGTTTCGGGGTGTCGATTAGGCCCTCGCGCCGCGGATCCTCGCCGGCCCAAAGTAGTAGCGTGTTTACCGCTTCTTCCGCCTGTTTGCGGCTTGGCTTACGGGGTTTTCGTTTGCTCATCAAGTATTCCGTTATAGGTCAGATCAGACAGCGCAAGTTACGCCGGTGCCGCCAATGCCACAATAGCCGCCCGGATTTTTCGCCAGGTACTGTTGGTGATAGTCCTCGGCGTAGTGGAAAGCATCCAAGCCTAAAATTTCTGTAGTGATGGTGCCATGTCCGGCCGCGGTGAGCTGTTGTCCGTAGGCGTCGCGCGAACGATTCGCTGTGTCTAGCTGCACGTCGTCAAAGGTATACACGACGGATCGATACTGCGTACCGGTATCGTTTCCCTGGCGCATGCCTTGCGTCGGATTGTGGCTTTCCCAAAACACGCGTAACAGGTCCTCGTAGCTAACGACTGTCGGATCGAACACGACCAGCACTACTTCTGCATGCCCGGTGCTGCCGCTGCAAACAGAGTTGTAGTCGGGATCGGGCGTGCTGCCACCCGCATAGCCGACGGCTGTGCTGTAAACGCCGTCCAGTTCCCAGAACTTACGCTCAGCGCCCCAAAAACATCCAAGGCCGAAAACAGCCTGTTGCAGGTTTTCGGGGAAAGGCGCCCTGAGCGGATTGCCGTTGACGAAATGAGATTCAGAAACTTGCATGATGATACCTACATTGCCTGATAGCGGCCGCCGCGCCGTGGACGGCCAACAATACCGTCCACGCTTTGGAAGCGCACCGGAATAGACTGGGTGTTACCCCATTCGATGGCACGATACACAGCAAAATGCAGGTGCGGCATCGTGGTGTGACCCGTGTTGCCTGAGTAAGCAATTTTTTGACCTTGTGCCACGCGGTCACCAGCGTTTACCAGCGCCCCATTTTCCTGCAAATGGAAATACTCGCCGGTAGTACCGTCGCTGTGCAGGATTACAATAAAGTTCGCGAACTTGCCACAACCGTCCTCCCAACATCCCTTGGCGTGTGATTCTTCCACTCGTGCAACAACACCTGCTCGAGCGGCGTGCACAGCGGTCCCTGTCGACATATCGAAATCAATCGCAAACTCTTCCAAACCGGTGTGGCTGAATCTGGAACCGTAGCCTTGAATAACGCGATACGAATGACCGCTGCTGTAGGGCAGCGCATACAAATGGTCATCATCATGCACCGCGTCCTTGTCACCGATAGTCCAGTCGTAGGATAAGCGGTAGTCACCGTCCTCATCGTCGTGGGTGCTGATCAATGCCATGACTTGTTCAGACTGACGCGGTGCGAGAGTTCGGGTTACAGTCTTCGGGCCGCTGCTGCGTAAGTTTTCGGTTCGAACACGCAGCGTATAGGTGATTGGATAGTCACCAAGATTTCGGGCATGTAGCTCAATGTCATCGCCCTGATCAACAGCATCGACGCAGATCCAGTCGTCCTTGCAGTCGGCTGATGCGCTGCTGGCAATTGCCAGCAATACGATGCTCAATAATTGAGACTTCAAGTTTCTTCAGATTCGGCGGCTAGCAAAGCGTCGAGGTCCGCTTGCCGGTAAAAGTATCTGTGCACAAGAATTTGATCATTGCTGCTGACAGCTGCAGCGTTGTCGTACTGTGGCCGATAGACGCGTCGTCGCAATTCACGCTGTACAAGACGTTGCATGTCAATAAATTCGCGCGGGTGGGCCTCAATAATTTTCAAATTTGTGGCTCGACCCCGCGTTGAAACGTCGAACTTCATCGTTACCGTGCCTTGCAGGAAGGGTATTTCCTGACCGGTTGGTGCTGCGTTACTCGGCGGGCTCACAAATTCGGGAATAGCGCTACTTCGAAGGACAACGTACTGCTCGAGATTGTCGCGCCGGAACGCCAACCGAACTTCGCTGGTCGACAAGTCTGCCCATGCGGCCCTGTAGATCTTGTTCGCCTGATTCACATTGTCCAGGTACATATAGTAGTCGCCGAGGGCCAGACTTGTTGTTGCGATCATTTGCCAATTGGCGTCAGGATTCTCACTCGCGATCCGCAAGGCTCTCTTAAAGTACGTTTCGCCAGTTGCCACTGATTGATTGCCGTAAGCTGCCGTGCCGGACATATCAACATAGAAGAAGGACTGGCCTAATTGCGTCAGAGGGTCAACGAGTCGCATGTCATTCTTGCCGCCGACAGCCTCGACAATACGGACGGCTCGTCGCAATGATGTGCGTTGATCATTGATAAAGCCGGCACGATGCTGCCAGTCTGCGCGACGCATCAATGCAGGTACCATCTCTATCGCGTTGTGCGCATAAGCGCGCTCGTTGAGTGCGTAGATTCTATCCTGAATTTCTTTGGCATCATCGATCGAGCCAAGCCGAAGGTGAGTCTCAGACAACGACTCGAGAATGCTAATTTGATCAAGATTATGCGGCCCCATATTTACGTGCGTTACGTGTACCGCGCGGCGAAAGGAGGCGCTGGCCTTATCGGGTCGACCGGATTCCAGTTGCGATGCACCCAGTCCGCGCAGTGGATTCACCAGCTGACCATTCAACTGATCCTCGTTGTCTTCGATTATTTCAATGGCGCTTTCGAAATTCTGCTGTGCGGCATCATATTGTTCAGTGCGATGTTGCACGACCGCAAGATTGGTCAGCGCCTTGGCAAAGTCGGTCGACTCTGGACCCCTCACTTTAAGGGCTAATACAACGACCCGTTTTGCAACGGAATCAGCCTCGTCGTAAACCCGATCTTTCATCAGTTGCAGGTAACGCTCGTATTGATAGAACAACTCTTCTTCGTCGGTCCACTCTGGCGGCAAGACATCCGTCAATGCTTCCGCTTCGTCGGCCACCTGTTCATCGTCAGCGACCGGCACAAGCTGATCCTGGTCTGGCCCGCCGGGCACCTGTTCCGCCTCTTCCTCGACTGCGACGGCCGGATCGAGTTCTGGTGCCGGTGTATCCGGCACGACAATGTTGTCGGCGCTGATAGCAGCGGCGAAAGGATCGATCTCCTGTCCGTCGTCCTGCGCGGCCAGATCGGCGCTAAGGAGCAGCAGAGCAATTGGTATGAGCTTCTTCATCTTTATGTTCAGACTGATTTTGACCTTGGAAGTTCGCGACTCTGGAGGCCACGGGCTCTGTAGCCACTATACCCGAATTGTCACAAATCAAGGCCGAGTTGTTGGCCGCCAGGAGGCAAAAATCGTCGGCAATCCAGTTTCTGTTGATACCGATCTGAGTTGAGTTCGAAACGCTTGCAGGCGGCTCGAAACCGGCTGCCCAGCATATCGGCGTACGGTCCGCGGCCGCGCTGGCGAACCCCAAATCGATGGTCATAATCTGCGCCGCCGCTAGCCTGTCTGACGAGGCTCATGACGTGCTTGGCCCGCTCCGGAAAATGTACCTGCAACCACTCCTTGAACAAGTGCTTTACCTCGTGCGGCAAGCGCAAAAATATGTAGCTGGCCTGATTTGCGCCGGCATTCGCGACAGCTTCCAGTATTGCTTCGATTTCGGCGTCGTTAATCGCCGGGATCACCGGTGCGACGAGAACGCTGGTCGGAATCCCGTTTTGCACTAGCATCTCGATAGCCTTGAGCCGTGCCTCGGCCGACGGCACGCGCGGTTCCATAATACGTTTCAGCGCGGCATCCATCGTCGGCATGCTGACAGCGACTGAGCAAAGCTTACGTTCTGCCAGCCATGACAAGATGTCGATGTCGCGCGTAATCAGGTTGCCCTTGGTGATCAGGTTGACCGGATGCTCGTGCTTGCGGAATAACTCCAGCAGTTGCCGCGTAATTCGGGTTGTTTTTTCGGCGGGCTGATAGGGGTCCGTATTTGCGCCAATAGTTATCGGTTTACATTCATAAGCTGGCTTTCCCCACTCGTCGAGCAATCGCTGCGCTGCGTTGGGTTTGTAGAAAATTCGGGTCTCGAAATCGATACCGGGCGACAGGTCCAGGTAACTGTGGCTGGGTCTCGCATAACAATAAATGCACCCGTGTTCACAGCCTTGGTAAGGGTTGATCGAACGCTCGAAGGGGATATCAGGTGAGTTGTTATGACTGATTATTTTGCCAGCACGCATGGCGGTTAGAACCGTCGCAGGTGACGCTGCCGCAGCCTGACTGGCCTCGGCATCGTCGAACTGCACTTGCTGCTTTACGAAACGGCCGTCGCGCGCGGATACCGCGCCGCGACCCTTGTGAGCTTTTACGAAGGGTGGTCTGTCAGACATCAGGGGAAACTCAATTACTGTATATTTATACAGTAATTGAGTAGAACGGCTAATTCAATAGCCTTAGTTGAGCACTCTGTAGCCGCGGCCGCGCATGCATCGTTTGAAGACTGCTTGTTTGTCGCGGTCGGCCTCCAGACCCGATTTGGTGCCGCCGTATAAAGCACCGTAGGCAGCGTCCTGGCTGGCATTTCCGTATTTGCCTATGGAGCCAATGGCGGCGCCATACGCACCGCCCACGGCGGCGCCTTTCGCAGCGCCAGCGGCAATCACGATCTCGTCTGTATAGGCTTCGCATTCGTCCCAGTCCTGCGCCAAGGCGTCGGGATCGACGCCTTTGCTGTCGATGATGGGGTCAGGGTGGGCCGCGCAGCCGGCAGCCACGGTGGCCTGGACGACAATGGCGAGCAGCACAAATGCACGCATATAGTTACCTATCCTTGCTAATCTCTGTCCTGTAGATAACGCCAAAACAACCATTCCGTTGACGATAGATAGAGTATTTGATGGCTTCAAGCACACATAATTCCACAGCGAGGGCAATTCTTTACGCTTTTCTCGCCAATTTCGGTATTGCTATAGCGAAAACATGGGCGGCCTGGCTGACCGGTTCGGGCAGTATGCTTGCAGAAGCCATTCACTCCTATGCCGATACTGGCAATCAGATATTGCTGTATCTCGGTTTGCGACAATCGCAACGACCACCGGACGCCGAGCATCCTTTGGGTTACGGCAAACTGAGTTACTTCTGGAGTTTCATCGTTGCATTGATGTTGTTCTCGCTTGGCGGGATCTTTTCTATTTACGAGGGCGTGCACAAATTCAATCATCCCGAAGCGTTGTCGCAACTCTGGATCGCAATCTCAGTGTTGATTCTCGCCATAATTCTCGAAGCTGCATCCTTGCTCGGCTGCCTTCGCGAGATTAAGAATATTCGCGGCGACCGACCGTTCCGTGAATGGTTGAAGCACACGCGCAATTCAGAACTCGTTGTTGTGCTTGGTGAAGATATAGGCGCACAGCTCGGTCTGTTTTTGGCACTTGGCTTCCTGCTAACTGCAGCCTATACCGGCAATCCGGTCTACGACGCGCTTGGTTCGATATCAATCGGCGTCGTACTGCTTGTCATTTCAGTGTTTATCGCCTTGCGGGTGCGCTCGCTATTGGTTGGTCGGTCAGCAGACCCGGAAGTACAGGAATTGATCGAAGAGATCGTCGCGGCGCAGGACGGCATTGAAAAGGTTTTCAATATCATCACAATTCAGTTCGGCCCGGACACCATGCTCGCGGCGAAAGTGCAGATGACGCCAGGCACAAGCATAGAGTCCGCAGTTGCGGACATCAATGCACTGGAACGCACTCTAAAGGAGCGCGTTCCCAAACTGGCATGGTGTTTCATCGAACCAGATGTAACCGACTAATCGGCAGATGCCTTGTACAGATGCACATCCTGCTGCGGGTACGGGAATGAAATACCGTCGGCGTCGAAGCGCTTCTTAATGGCTTCGGTCAATTCAAACATAACGCCCCAGTAGTCTTCAGACTTCACCCACGGCCGCACGATAAAGTTGACGCTGCTGTCAGCGAGTTCTGACACGGCTATCTTGTGCGCGGGTTCTACAAGAACGCGATCGTCCGCGGCGATGAGTTCTTCAAGCGTTGCACGAACTTTGTCCAGGTCATCGTCATAGCTGACGCCGATGACCATATCCACACGGCGCGTATCATTGGCTGAATAATTCGTGATTACGCTGCCCATGACCTGACCGTTCGGCACGATGACTTGCTTGTTGTCGCCGGTCTTGAAGATCGTAGTAAATATCTCAACCTGAACGACAACACCTGCGACGCCGGCCGCCTCAACGAAATCTCCGACCTTGTAGGGTCGAAACAATACGATCAACACGCCAGACGCGAAGTTGGATAATGAACCTTGCAGCGCCAGGCCGATGGCAAGACCTGCCGCACCCAATACCGCAATAAAAGAAGTTGTCTGAATGCCTAATGCGCCGACTGCCGCAATAATGACGATCAGCATCAGCACGATGCGCGACAGGCTGAGGACAAAAGACTCAAGCGTATCGTCGACGTCTTGCTTGCGCATGATCTTGCTGACCGCTTTTAGTAGCAACCGAACCAGCAACTTGCCGACATAAAAGATAGCGATGGCTTTGCCGAGACTGATCGCGAAGTCGATGCCCGTTGTTTGTAGCATCAGGATGGAAGCGTCGAGGCTGTATTCGAGGCCGGAAGTATCTGCTAGGTCCATTGTGGTTATTCTCTATTGATTAGTGTTAGTTGCCGGTCGGTAAAGAATTAACCAGTTACCGATGAGGGTCAGAATGATGCCGAGTACTGCCGCAACTGTCCATTGGTATCCTTCAAACAGTGTGGATATGCCAAGTGCCACGATCGGAACGACGACAGCGCTGTACGCGGATTTGGCGGCGCCGATGCGACGGATCAGCGCGAGGTAGCAGCCGAAGGCAACTGCCGAGCCGAATAATGATAAATAGGTGAGCGACACGAGGTAGCCGGTGCTCAAGGAAAAATCGAGGTCCTTCCCCATCGCCAAACCGATCAGAACTGAGGTTACTCCGGCCCACGCCATCGCGTGCGCATTGACGGCAACAAGTGGCAGAGCGCGGCTGGTATTGACGACGGCGGTCATGTTGCCCAGCGACGCGATAATGGTGGCAACGAGAACGAAAGATATGCCGATCACGGTATCGTCTTGCAGGCTGATTTCCGAAATTTCGGGCCAGAAAATCAGCGCGATGCCGCTAAAGCCGATCAACGCAGCAATCAACACGCGAGCTTCAAATTCGACCCTGAAGAACAGCCGCTCAAATATGGCATTGAAAACGATCACGGTGCTGAAAACGACTGCGACCAGTCCGGTAGTGATATAGGCGGTACCGTAGTACACCATGAAATAGTTCAAACTGAAGAGCAATGTGCCCTGCAGGAAAACAAACCCATACGCATCGCGAGGCAGGGCGATCTTGCGCCGCGTCAGAAGTGCGTACGCATACAAGAGCAAGGCGGCGAGACCGAAGCGATAGCCAACTGACATCTCATTCGCGACGTCACCCAACTGGTACGGAATGACAATCCAGGTCGAGCCCCAGATCAGCACGATCGTAAGATAGAGAAGAGGAACCTGCATTCCCTGGTGACCCCCTAGTGCCCCGGTACGCCCTCGATGCCCGCTGGAAAACGGAATATCTTATAAGGACCCTGCATCTTGATATGGTCGCGGGACTGCAACACGACGTCATACAACGCGCTGTCGGCAACATATAACCAGCCATTTGGACCGAAACTGAGGGCGTCGGGCCAGCGGATTCTCGCCGAGCGAATCAGAGTGTTCGGCTCACGATCTTCGCCAATGCGGAACACTGCGCCGTGTTCGACGTCGGTGACGTAGACATTGCCAGTCGTATCCATACTCAATCCGTCGCTTAGCGGTTTTTCCGCGTAGCGTTCAACGAGGGCCGCCAATTGCGAATCAGTTGCGTTCGGGTTGGTCAGTTCGCTGAGTGCGATGCGATACAGGCTGGAACCACTCAGGGCGCCGAAATACAGCCAATCATCGTCGACGGCTATACCGTCTACACCGCCACGCAATGCGACGATGCCACCCGCAAATTTCATTTCATTACCATGATTGCGAATCACGTAGTCCTCGGCGCTGACTGAGTCGTGACCTTCGAGAACGCGACGTGCGGTCGCAGTCTCGACGTCGTAAACGATCAGAGCGGGGCTTTTCCGCCAGATACTTGCATCGGCAATAATAACCGTACGACCATCGGCAGTGACCTGCAGGTCCTGCAAAAAAGATCCGGAGGGCGCTATCAATTGGTCGAATGTCTGATCGTGAAGCAGCTCGCCTGAATCAAGGTCGAACGCGAGCAATCGAACTGCACGCATACCATGGTTGCCATGATCTATGCTCCACAATCGATTCTGCCGGTCGATGACCAAGCCGAGTACCGTGTCGAACAAGTCTCTTTGCGACTGACTGTCAGGAAACGGCACCGACGCGCCGTCTACAAACTGCAAGAGCTTATTACCTTGCGGTCGTGATTCAGGGTGCACAGTGAAAAATACTCGCCCGCCGGAACTGACGGCGACATTTCCAATCGGCTCTGGGTAGGAAAGAACTTCCTCCAGCTCATTTTCGGCAATAGCCGCCGGCCGCCCGAGATCGGGATACGGCTCGCCGCCACCGTAGCGAACCCACAGCATGGTGGTCAAAACCAGTGCCAGCAATACAAAGAACAGCAGGATACTTTTCATTGCCGTCTGCGACGCTCCGAATGTTCAATATCGACGCGGAATTCTACCTGATTGCCGCTAGCTGATCGCAATTAACCAGCAGCCGACAATCACCGCAATCGCCGCGAAACCACAAATGAGCTGCAAACGTCGGTCGCTGAGGTGGTCTCGGGCCGCCGTCAATAACATGCCCGCGAACAGTCCACACAGGAATCCCATCAGATGCGCGCCGATGTCCGTGTTTTCCCCGCCGGTCCCGGTATACATTAACAATGCGAATCCGCCGACGATGGGCCCTACGCGATAGGGCCAGCGATCCTGCGCCATCAGTTTGCCGCGCCAGACAAAACCTGCAACCAATCCTAAAGCAGCGAATACCGCGGTAGAGGCCCCTATTGCTCGATGCGTAGATTCGAGCAACAAAGTATTCAACGCATTGCCGGTCGCGGCAGCCAAAACAATACTGAGCCAGGCCACTCCCGAGCCGAGTAGCCGCCCGGCGAACAGGCCGAACATGATGCCAAAGACGAGATTGCCCGAGAGGTGTTGCAGTCCCGAGTGCAGCGTGAGCGCAGTTACGGTACGCCACCATTCGCCGGCACGAATCAGCGCGCCGTCAACCCGGCCGGACACGTACCAATCCTGTGCCCATGGCGCGAAATTGGCGATCACAGCGACCGCAATAATAATAAGCACGTAAGCAATTAGTCCGGGCACTGCATTGTGGTGTGCCAGAGGCTTTGCCACGGGCGCTATGCGCGGCGGATTCTCGTCGTCGTACTCGATCAGCTCCTGCATAGCCTGGGCCGAGAATTCCGCGGGTACCACAAGAGCACATGACGCAATGTCATCGACAATCTGAAACGGGATTTGTACTGCGGCGAGCACCAGCGCCCGATCGGAACATTCGGCCCGATTGCGGCTTTCATACACCATTCGCATGTCATCGTTCATTTTTAGTCGCGGCTAGTTATTGAGTTAAGCTAGGTGGAATTGCTAAAGAGATTGTGACCATGCGGCTTATTCTTGTTTCCGCCATCCTGTTTTTGGGGGCGTTCGTGAACAATGCAACGGCGGAAGTTACCGATGCTGATAAAAACGGTTTCTCGCTGCTGCAGGAAACGACTGTAAAGGCTGATCGAGCCACAGCCTGGATCGCCGCCGTGGACAACATCGATAAGTGGTGGAATGCAGATCATACGATTTCCGGCGACCCTGCATTGCTCAACATCGATGCGCGCCCACTGGGTTGCTTTTGCGAAAATACGGGAGGCGGCGTAGTGCATCTGCTGGTTACTACCGTTAGTCCGAACGTCAATTTACGCATGACCGGGGGGCTGGGACCGCTTGGCTTGATGGGTGTTAACGGTAACATGACCTGGGAATTCTTCGATGTTGAGGAAGGTACCAGGATCCGCTTCTCCTACGCCGTAGGCGGCTATTCTGCAGACGGGCTCGACACAATTTCCGAGGGTGTGGACTACGTTATTGGAGACGCGCTGCAACGGCTGAAAACCTACCTCGATGGCGAGTGACGCAATCTCACCCAGGCCATCGTCAACGGTGGTTCTGGTGCGACCGGCCGCAGGCGCACCTGAAGTCTTCATGGTAAAGCGGCACGCACGTGCGTCCTTCGGTTCCAAGTTTGCGTTCCCGGGCGGTGTTCTCGAAGACTCGGATGCCAGGGTGCATGATCTTTGCCAAGGTATTTCTGCCGAGCAGGCGAACAGATTATTGGCATTGGAGTCTGGTGGCCTCGAATACTACAGTGCCGCTATTCGCGAATTATTCGAAGAATCCGGCGTCTTGCTTGCGAGCCATGCTTTGTCAGTTGACGAGCTCAACGCAGCGCGCGCCGCACTCAATGCCGGGATGCTCGACTGGCATCAGTTCGCGCTTGAAAACCGACTAACACTGCAGTGCGGTCGATTGCACTACTTTAGCTTCTGGGTAACGCCGGCTGGAGCGCCCAAACGCTATTCGGCGCGTTTCTTTCTTGCCAAGGTTCCGCGAGCGCAAGCAGCGAGCCACGACGGTGGCGAGCTAACTGAGTCTTGCTGGATGACGGCTGCAGACATTCTCGCAGCGCGCAAGAATAAGGCGATGAAATTACCTTATGTGACGAAGAAAACGCTCAAGCGAATTGCGCGACTTGCAGATACCTCGGCGCTGGTTGAGTGGGCTGCTGCTTGTGGCGAGAGGGGCGTTGTATGTGATCAACCTGCATACCGAGCGGAGGAGTTCGTATGACTTCATTCGGGCCGGCAATGCCAGACTTTGCAGAAATCGCGAGTGGCGTGCGGCGACTCGTCGCACCAAATCCTTCAATGATGACCGGACCGGGTACGAACACCTATTTGCTCGGCGATGATGCGGTGGCGGTTCTGGACCCGGGCCCCGCGATGCCACGGCATATCGACAATATTATTTCCAGGTCGAGTGGCCCTATTCGCTGGATCCTGGTGACGCATACGCATCCGGATCACTCGCCCGGCGTTCGTTTACTCGCGCGCGAAACAGGTGCTGAAGTCCTCGGCATGCCGGCTCCGGAGGGACAGCATCAGGACAGGACTTTCACGGCGACGCGCGTGCTTGCGGATGGCGATGTCCTGCAGACCGATGAGTTTCGCCTGCACGCGGTGCACACACCGGGACATGCGTCGAACCATATCTGCTACCGGCACGAACAGCACAATCTGTTGTTTACCGGAGATCACGTGATCGATGGATCCACCGTCGTCATCGACCCCCCGGACGGTAATATGCGCCACTACATCGATTCCTTGCGCCGCTGCAAAGAACTTGCGTGCGCGGCGCTGGCGCCCGGTCATGGCGAGGTGATTCACGATCCTGAGCGGGCGATTGACTGGATTATTGATCACCGGCTACAGCGTGAAGCGAAAGTGCTGGCTGCGATGCAGGCCAATCCAGGGCTTTCCTCCCACGACCTGGTGCCACATGTTTACAAGGAGATTGACCCCAAGCTGTATCGCTGGGCCGAGCGTTCGCTGCTGGCGCACGTCCTCAAGCTGCGAGAAGAAGGGCAGAGTTCTTGAATTACGGCCCGACTTCGAATAGCGTACGCGGCCTGAATTCGAGGTAGCTCAGCATGACTTTCGTTGTCACCGAAACCTGTATCAAGTGCAAATTGACCGATTGCGTCGAGGTATGCCCTGTGGACTGCTTCCACGAAGGGCCTAATTTCCTCGTGATCGATCCGGATGAGTGCATTGATTGCACCCTGTGCGAACCAGAATGTCCGGTCGAAGCAATTTTCTCAGAGGACGAGGTGCCCGCGGGGCAGGAACATTTCCTGGAGCTAAATGCCGAGCTTTCGCAGCAGTGGCCGGTAATTACCGAAATGAAGGATCCGCCTGCTGACGCGGACGAATGGCGCGAAGTTAAGGACAAACTTCAGTATCTGGAGCGCTAAAACCCCGTTTGCTTTTGCGCGTCGTCGTACATCTTCGTTAAGAACGAGCGAATAGCAGGCTCCGCTTCTTCGCGCGACATCAACTGCTGTTTCTCAAGCACGATCGCCATATCCTGCAAGCTTCTCTTGCCATCAATAAGCGACATGATAAATGAGTAGATCTGGGTCGACATCGCCTGAGTTCTAAAAGACGGTGACAGCGGCACAGGTTCCTTGCCCGTGACAATCCAGTCGGGCAGGGCGCGATGTCGTGCTGGTTGTTCGACCTGACGTTCCTTGTACGCAGAAAAGGTAAACACTTTCTCTTGTCTGCCGTGACGACTTGCTGGCGAACACATATATGGAATAGTCGCTTCGGATACATACGGATCGGAGAAACCGCATTCGGCAACAATCCCCTTGGTCTCTTCCGGGCTGTATTGCAGCGCACGTTGCGGGCTGGAGAACGCCAACGAGCCGAAATTTACCCAGCGGCCGTTGTCCTTAAGCAATGAATTTATGCGCGCACCCAGCACCGGCAGGTCCTCAGTGATGATGTCTATCAGCCAGGGCGTTACGACAGTATCGAATGACTGCGGCGCAAACGGCGGTCGCAATGCATCACCCAGCAACAAATGAAATTCATCGCGAACCGTGTCGGGAGCAGACAAGGTGCGCAGCACCGCGTCGTCTTCAAGAGATTTCGGCGCGATCGGGAATTCGTGCATTTTCAATGCGTCGCCGCGTACGACCGAATTCGCAACGAACATCAACATTGGGTTGAAGTCGAGCGCGACCGTGCTGCTGCAGTCGAATTGCATGTGAATGTCATAAGCGAGTCGACCGGCGCCGGCGCCGAGTACCAATACATTGCCGAGCTCGGCGTTCTCGTGCAGGACGGCCCTGATTTGTTTCATCGACGCCTGATTTTCTTCATCACCCCAGGACCAGTCGCGGTGCACATTGGCATAATAGGTATTCAGGCCCTGGTCGACTGGTAGTCGTGTGCGCATCGCTAGATAGGTTTCGTAGTTGCCGCTGGTCGATTGCACGTCCAGTGGCTGCATCAGTTTTTGCAGGGAGCGACGATGGCTATCGATCGCATTCTTGTAGCGCTCAAGACGGCGTGTGGTCAATGGGCGTAATTCTTTGTTCTTGATCTCTGTATCGAGTTGAGCAGATTCGTGACTGAGTTGTTGCAGCGCGAACTGCATGCGACCACGCCATTCGCCCAGACTGGCTTCGGGTTCGGCGAACATCCACGGAATGCCATCGAGCAACGGAAAGTCGACCTTGCAGGCGGAGCAATGCAGGTTGTCCTCTTTTTGCGCTAGTGGCGATTTGTCGCAGCGTGGACAGGCGATGAGGTTGAGCAGAGTGTCAGACATGCGCGGAGTATAACAACGAGAAACGGCCAGTCGTGAAACGACTGGCCGTTATTCGTCTAACTTATCCCAGAT